>Ga0123342_1006373_pt1 | contig 16422 bp, 16 predicted proteins | sample Turbeawhitnodule_FD_89960 | JGI IMG/M metagenome (GOLD analysis project Ga0123342, IMG submission 89960) | Root nodule microbial communities of legume samples collected from Mexico - Turtle bean Mexico white nodule | ecosystem: Host-associated > Plants > Roots > Nodule | place: Mexico: Nepantla... | reverse complement strand
TTGTTTCGAAGAAACAACCGATTGTTTTTTCTAGTATTACAGTTTTTGCTTGCTGTTTTGGCTAACTGAATTGCTGAATCAATTGGTTTCTGAAATAAATTCATTCTAGCTTTGAAAAGTTTGTGAAAACCCCTTTAAACAATTCACCCCGCCCTCTAGTTTAAAGCCAGCTTTTCTAACAGGGTGTAGCTGGGCAAGGGCGACATTGATCTCGGTTAAGAGCTCCCTCTCGAAACCAGAGAAGGGCAAACACAGGCCTATGCGTTTGAACACAGTTTGGGAGAGAAAGAAGAAGGCCTCCCCATTGTTTGATCGCTCGTTTGCGCAAACGGGCTCCCCAGGTGTGCAAGGTCCCACATCTATATAGATATCGTGCCTCTTGGCAAAGGAACTGCCTTGGTAAGCGCCTAGTTCGCCCACGTGGTCCCTCCAATCTTTTAGGGAGGTTAGGCTTGAGCACTCATCGAGCAACTCATCAGGGGCCCAAGGGTATAGGGCTTTGTAGTTGACCCTGGGAGGTGGAGGGTTGGCAGTCGTTTTAGTACGCGCCATGAAGGAAACTGAAGAATGAAGAAGAACAAAGGTTTAGCAAAAGAGGGTTATGACGCAAAGGGGGAGAAACCCCAGAAAAACCCTACCCACGCGAGAAGTTCAGAGAGGGGGGGGGGGGGAGGGAGAAAGGAAAAGGAAAGGGGGAAAAACCCCAAAAAACCCCTCCCCGCGGGAAAAGTTAGGAGAGGGGGGGGGGGGGACGGAGAAATGAGAAGGAAGAGCGCGAATGCGAGAAAAATAAACAGGCCCAGACAGTTATATCAGTACAAACAATCAAGAGAAAGAGCCATCGAAGAGGAAAAACCATACCTTTGAATGATCGGATTGACGAAGGCTTGGAGTGTGAAGAGAGATTGTAGAGAAGGCTTCGAGAAGAAGGTGAACAGTGTAAGGGAATGGGAAAAGTGATGAAATAGTAACTGAAGCGTGCAATTTTTGAAAGATATAACGTAAACTTGAGGAGCGCAAGAGACGAAGTGGTGGTCGTGCGATTGGGCCACGTGTCAAGAGATTAAAGCGTGACTTAAAGTGTCACGTCACCAGCGCAGAGAGTGTCATGTCAACCAGCGCAGACAATGTCACGTCATCAGAACGCCACGTGGATGGTAGGGCGAGGCCTTAGTCTTTTCGCTGAAAACAGTTATCAGCTCAAGACTGGGGGGGCTTGTGTATCGACCCGTCCTCGAGCGTTGACCAAAGTCAAACATGCGATGGGACCCACCGAGGGGTTCCAAGGAGGAAAGTCAATATGTTGACCACTTTGGGCGATGCCAGGGGTGGGCGTTGCCAGGTGTTGGCGTCGCCAGGTGTGGGCGTCGCCAGGTGTGGGTGTCGTCAGGTTTAAGCATCTCCCACCCTAAAGGCGACTCGTTGTCCTAAGAGTGTGCTTTGGCCCTGATGGTGCCACCCCCCGATACCCACGGGTAGGGAAGACCGTGGAGGGGGACGACACGATAAGAGGCCACGGTAAGGGCGAGGAGGCCTCGGGCCCCGGTACCTCAAATTAGTAATAAATAGAAGAGAAAGGTGGCTTCAAGGCCATATTCCCAGTACCAGTAGGGAGTAACCTGACTCGTGAAGTACTAATGCATGGGGTGTAGGACGTGGCTACCCGCGCCACCTTTGGAGAATCCCTGGGACAGATATGACTCGGGAGAGGGCCACGCCCCAGGGGTAATCCACGTGCATGGTACGAGAGGAAGGTAGATACACTCCCAAGGCGAGTAACTAGAGGCTGGGGCGCATGAGTTGGCACCCAGATAGTCACCCCTTGCGCCAGATGCACTTCGAAGAAGGAAGACTTACGCGCTGGGATTGCCCTAAGTTGGGTTACAGCGTCGTAAGGCCTTCCACGTGGAATTACGCTCAAGTCATAGGTGACACGTGGCAATAGCACTGAAATCCAAGGTATATAAGCCTTTCTGGAAACTTAGTAAGGTACGTTTTTTGCACATTCTAATCATTTGCATGCTTACACGCTGTACGCACGAGTGATTGGAGCACCAGAGAGAAGTTTGTTAGAATACAGTTACGCGCCTTCAGAACATCACAGTTACAGTGTTCCGATACGGAGGTGCATGGTGTTTTCTGCCTATTGACTTGATCGTCGGAGTGCAAACGGCCGCGAGGGCGCCCTTTGTTCTCTCTGTTTCAGGTATTGACGGCGGTGTAGGGTGAAGATCTGGAACCAAGACGAAGGTGTCCTTGATACGCGAGTCACAGCTACGCACGAAGCACATTCTGGTCAACCGGCAGGAACAACTTGCATGAGCGGCTTCAAATTGTTTCAAAAGGATGTGAAGAGTGTCTTCCTTTATGGAGTTATCAATGAGGAGGTCTTTGTCTCACAACCACCTAGGTTTGAAGATCATCAACATCCCAAGCATGTATACAAGCTGAAAAAGGCCTTGTATGGTCTCAAGCAAGCTCCAAAGCCGTGGTATGATAGGTTAAGTAATTTCCTCTTGTCTCATGACTATAAAAGAGGGAAGGTTGACAAAACTCTCTTTATTATAAAGTCAAATTATGCCATTATTTTGTCCAAATATATGTTGATGACATTATTTTTGGTGCTACTAATGATAGATTGTGTAAAGAATTTGTGGCAGCTATGCAGGGAAAATTTGAAATGTCAATGATGGGAGAGTTGTCCTTCTTCTTGGGAGGGCAGGTCAAGCAATCTAACGATGGCATCTTTCTAAGTCAATCCAAGTATTGCAAGGAGATCCTAAAAAAGTTTGAAATGGATAAGTGTAAAGAGGCAACTACACCAATGTCCACAAGCTGCTACATGGATGCTAATGCAACTATAACAAAAGTGGATCAAACCAAATACAGGGGTTTGATTGCCTCTTTGCTCTATCTTATAGCCAACAAACCAGATACTATGTTTGCAGTGTGCCTCTGTGCTAGATTCCAGTCCAATCCGAAAGAATCACACCTTAAAGCTGCCAAAAGAATTCTAAAGTATCTAAAGGGCACATCCATTGTTGGGTTATGGTATCCCTCTCACTCTCCTATACATTTAGTTGGATACTCTGATTCTGATTTTGCAGGATGCAAACTGAACAGAAAAAGCACAAGTGGAACTTGTCATCTTCTTGGCTCAAGCCTTATATCTTGGCATAGAAAGAAGCAAGCCTGTGTGACACTCTCAACTGTTGAAGTAGAATACATCGCTGCAAGAAGCTACTGTGCTCATATTTTGTGGATCAAACAACAGCTTGAAGACTTTGGGTTGAAAGTTAGCAAAGTACCTCTATTTTGTGACAACACAAGTGCCATTAATCTCACAAAAAATCAGGTTCAACACTCTAGGACAAAGCATATTGAGATCCGAAACCATTGCATAAGGGATCATGTGAGCAATGGAGATTGTGAGGTGAAGTTCATTGCAACTGAAAGGCAACTAGCAGACTTTTTCACCAAACCTTTGCAAAAGGACAGGTTCTTCTCTTTAAGAAATGAGCAAGGAATTCTTGACTCACAAACTCTATCTTAATGTTGTGTGTTATCCCTCCTTTGAATATATTTGTGAAGACAAATAGGGGGAGAAGTTTATGGTTTGTAATGTGCTTATATTCTGCTGTAAAAGTTGGTCGATATGCTGCTTTATTATGATTTGAATATTGCTGCATAAACACTTTTTTGCACCTTGCTTTCACTAGTTTTCACACTGATTTTGCTGATTTTCCTTATGGGAATCACTAAGTGAAAATTGGTTTTGTGGTGCTAATAAAATTTGGAAATGATTACTATACCGACCAGTCCTCGGGCGTTTTTGACCACTAGTGGTGAAGGGGCCACGTAAGCTGGGTCCCACGAGCAGCGTGGGTCAGTGTCTCGCGAGGCACGTGAGCCAAGGCACCGGAGAGTGGTCAGACATTGGTCACCGGGATGTATCGATGTGTCATTAGGCAGTGTAGAGAGGTCGGACATCGGTTACTCGAACAACAGAGCTGGGCCACGAGAGGTGGATCCCAGACTACACACCAGTTATCAGTTAGGGAGAAGAAGCCTAGGTCACGAGAGTCCATACGTGTGGTGTGGATGATGCATTCAGGCGTAACACAAGTATAGAGCCACTGGAAAAGATACGACCTGTGAGGGTCACGGTCCAGGGGTGAGCTGTATGCGTGGCACGTGAACAACTAGGACGCTCCCAAGACGGGTGACCCCGGAGATTGGGTGCACGAGGAGGCATCCATGTTTATGCTTGTGTTGGCAGAGGTTGGCACGTTGATGACCACGTATGTATGCCTTTAATCGTGCCTACGTTAAATTCCCTTGTGAAATATTTATCATGAATTTTTACTATGTCATTTTGCTAGCTATATTTCAAAATACTTCTTCTGAAGTAGTTAAGGACAATGACGGAAATACAACAATATTGGGAACACCAACAGAATCAGCATTATTGAAATTTGGCTTGCTTTCAGTTGACGATTTTGATGCGCAACATGGAACATATAAGATACTTAAGGTTGAGACTTTCAATTCAGTCCGGAAGAAGATGTCTGTGCTAGTAGGTCTTCCTGATGGAGGTGTCCAAGCTTTTTGCAAAGGTGCTTCAGAAATAGTGTTAAAATTGTGTACCAAAGTTATTGATCCTAATGGAACAATTGCTGATTTTTCTGATGAGCAGGCAAAGAATGTCTGACATTATAAATGGCTTTGCCTCTGAAGCTTTGAGAACTCTTTGTTTAGCTATCAAAGATGTAAATGAATCCCTAGGGGAAACCAGCATCCCTGAAGATGGTTATACTCTGATAGCCATTGTGGGAATCAAGGATCCTGTGCACCTGGGGTTAAGGAAGCTGTTCAAACTTCCTTAGCTGCTGGAATAACTGTCTGCATGGTTACCGGTGATAACATAAATACAGCGAAAAACTATAGCTAAAGAATGTGGCATACTTACGGAGGGTGGTGTAGCTATAGAAGGATCCCAATTTCATGACTTGTCTTCGGACCAGGGAGTGCAAGTTGGCATGCGAGAATGGGATCTTCTTGTACAAAAAGTGGTTGCATGGTCCTCAAGGTGATATAGGATTAATTATTATTGTTACAAATGTGAGGACTGCAACGTGGATTGGAACCCAAAATTGCTTCAGTCCAGGATCAAACCCGAATATCAATCAATCTGACCAAAACAAAGGAACTTCTTCATCTGTACCATTCTTGGGTAAAACAATAAAGTGTTAACAACAAAATTCAGAAGACATCAATAAAGGTGTGTGGCACTTAACATCCGAATTATTGATGGAAAAGAAAAAACAAGGGTTTATGCGTTAGCCATGGAGCAAAGTTTTATCCCTAACATCAATTTTGCAGAGAAACAATTACATTGCTAATCTTGGGAGATAATGAAGCCCTAAATGAAGATGGAGAAGTAACTGTTATTGAAGTGGGATATAGATAATGTGGAAAAACCAGCTTCCAACTTTCAGCTTGGAGCAAGACTGACTTTTTCAGCAAGTAGTAATGATAGGAACTAATCATCAAGACAATTATGGCAGTTATGTGTGGAAAATAACTGTCATTAGTTATGTATAAAGAGTATATACATATATCTGATAGTAGGTTGTTTAAATAAGCATGAAGTTATTCATTTTATGGACAGAGAATACTCAGTAGGTTAGGTTGTTTACTCTAACTGTCAATGATACTTTGGTTAATTTTGGCTTATCTTTAGTAATTTAAACGTATCCTCTTGGTTGGTCAAGGGTTTAAATTTGAAAACAGTCTCTTTGCATATGCATAAAACGACCCTCCCCTACACTTTGCATCATAAGGAGTCTTCTGACACCCGAGAGTGTTAGTTAAAATCTAAAGAGCAATATTTTTGCAGGCTTACATGTGGATGACGCAGAAGTCTCCTAAAATATTTGCTTGGGAAAAGGATTTTCTGGCGGAGAAGTGTTCTTCCAGGGTGTTCGATGTGAAGAACATGTTTACTACCTTGTTAATGTCATGGGAAATTATATTTATGCTGAACAATTTTACGTGTTATATCTATTTATTCTAAAGTTTTAATTAGTCATCTGATTCTTATAGCTAAAAAAACTTTTCCTTTTAAATTCCTAAAGATACCATTTTTAATCCTTTCTTAGTCTCTGCATATACCATTTTTAATCTTATTACTCCTTACACCGAAGATTTAAAGGGACTCAAAATGGTATGTGTAAGGCTAAATAAAGATTTTTCAAGTATAGGGACAAGGACCTTAAGGAAAAGTTTTTGTAATTATAGGGACAAACAAGTAATTAAAACTATTTTCAAAATCCCTGTCCTGTTTATTGCCTGTTTGCTGTTATCAAAAATTACATAATGTTTTTTTTTAAATTATCCTTTTACAGGTTGCCAAAGAAAATGCCGATGTCCTTATATTAGACAATAACTTCAGCACTATTGTCAATGTGGCCAGATGGGGACGGGCCATATACATAAACATTCAAAAATTTATGTAGTTTCAGTTAACAGTCAGTATTGTTGCTCTGATTATTAACTTTGTTTCTGCATGTATCACAGGTTTGTCATAAATTTTTGTTTCCACTGGTGTTCTTAAATCTGTTTCAATGAACAGAAGATTAAATTTTTTCCCCTCACAGCTCTTCAGTTGCTTTGGGTAAACTTGATTATGGACACTTTGGGGGCATTGGCTTTGGGCACTGAACCTCCCACTGATGGACTTATGCTAAGACCCCCTGTTGGAAGGACGATAGATTTTATTACCAAATCCATGTGAAGGAATATTTTTGGACAAAGTATATATCAACTAATTTTCCTTGCGGTTCTCACTTTTGACGGGAAGAGACTACTGAGAATTAATGGTTCAGATTCAACTATAGTGCTCAACACTTTGATATTCAATTCTTTTGTATTTTGACAGGTAAACTATTGATGTACCCTCACTAACACCAATTGTGATGATTGTAATTGACAAATATATGACTAATCCTTTTGAAGATGAAAAGTGGAAGAAAAACTATTTTTAAACGAGTTAGTAAAGTTTTATAGAATCAGTGTAGAAAAATTAACAAACATATGAAATAAATACTCAATTTGATTGCTAAAAGATTTTAACAATGACAATAGTTCATGAATTAAAATTTTATACAAACTTGTTCTTAGTTAATATATTTTCTTGTATTTAATTTTTTTTAGACAGTGACACTTTTAACTATCGTAAAGAATTCTGTTAAAAGTCCTAATAAAATAATAACTTAGATTTTTTTTATTAGCATATGACTTAGATGGTGTAATATTACAATACTAATTTTCATAAACAAATTATTCAGGGAAATGTTACCCAGTCTCAATCATTCACGAATTAAATTAGGTATTTATATGATTAAACTTTATCGAGTACATACAGATAATTAAACGAAAATTTTATTATAAATAATACATGATTTGATACTATAAAAATCATTTAATTCAATTACTGCTAAGGTAGTTCACTTTCTTAACAAATTTAAATTTTTTTTTTTATTTCCTTAAATTTGTTGAACTCACTTCCTAAAATTGTTTTTTTAAACTCTTATGTTTGTTGTAAATTTCTATTTTGTTTATGTCTCTCAATATGTTTGCATGGTTCTTTAAACACTGAAATTAGGTTTTTTTTAAAACCAAAGCAATAATAAATTTATTACAAATGAAAAAGTTACAAAGATTTATTAGAGATATAAAAAATTGAACATTTAAGAGGGAAAAAACATTTTAATAAAAAAACTTAAAATTCACGTGGTTATCTTGTGATCATTGCATAAAAAAAACTAAGACTTTGACCATTAAACATTTACTAGACCCATAAGTTTTCTATTGTATTATATTTTCTACCTTATGATTAATATGAATTAACGAATGTCTGCCCTTTTATATGACTTTGGAGGCTCATTCGAGATTCCAAGACCTTCCACATGTAGCTAGGAAGAATATACAATTAATTGCACCTAATGTAAGTTATTTGTCCCACCACTATTTAATTATGATATAAAATATCTTATATTTGTGTTTTAATTTGTCATGTTCACATCCATCAGGAAGCTATAAGTGTTAATATTATGTAATGAAGTACATGCACACAATCATATCTGCAAACATTATTGACTCATGGAAAGAGGTAATAAAAAATTTACTCAAGTACCTTAATTATTTAATTGTGAATTTCACTTTTATTGATTAAGTCAATTTTTTTTTGTAGTTATTCAACAATCCATCTCCATAAAAGGATACAAATATAGAAGACATTAGAATGCATTGGGCTTCATTCTTTTTAAGTGTATTTAATAAGATGTAAATTTCGTTAGTTTATTAATCAGTGAATGAGTTTGTTTGTAAATTATATACAATTTGTTTGGATAACATTGATGTGCAGGTGATTGTTATCAATGAATAGAGTAAAATTGATCAATGATTAAGTTTGTATTGAAATTGTATGTAATTGTCTGAAAACATTGATAAGCAAGTGATTGTTATTAATGAATGGGGAAAATTTAATCAATGAAATGATTTCTATGTGAATTTTATGCAATTATCTGGATAAATTGATCAATGAATGAACTTGTGTGAAATTTATATGCAGATTATTATTATTAATGAATGCTGGAAAATTGATAAAACAATTGTTTGACAAAAAAAAGCAAACTTACTAAGATGAATATTGCAATAGATGACATACAAAGTCTTATTTACTATGACAGTTGTAGTAATATTTGTCATAGAAAACCACTTATTATGACGGTTCTGATGAGAACCATCATAGTAAGTTGTATTTTCTATGATGGTTGTAGAAATACAAGTCATAGAAAGTTTTGTTTGAATATATTATGACAGGTATTTTGTACATTTTATGACGGTTAATAGATAACATTCATAGAAAGTCAACTTACTATGTCAGTTTTTCAACCGACATAGAAAGTGCAGAGTTTTTATAACTCTCAATTCTATAGTCGCCATCAAAATCGTCATAAAAAGTCTTGTACAACCGTCATAAAAAGTCTTGTAGAATCTTCATAAAAAGTCATGTAGACCGTCATAAAAGGTTTTATTTGCACTATTGAATCCTAAACTGAAATTAAAAACAGAATTGAACACTTAAAAACCACAATAGAATTAAGTAGAAAATGAACTTGTGAGACTAACAACAAGTATGAACTCAAATCTGAAAAATAAAAATGCACCAAAGCTCAAATTCATAATAAAAATTGTACTCAAATTAAAATCAAGCAACCAAAAATCAACAATGAACAGTACTACATAGAAGGGACAACAAATTGGATAAAAATGACTCAAATATAAATTGTTTGCACCGATTAAAATCACAAGACTCAAATAAAACCAAATTCAGAACAACACACTCAATCGAAACCTATAAAATGTAAAAATGAATGTTAAAAAACAATTGAACAATTTAAACCGAACAAAATTTTAAAAATAGCAATACAAACTAAAATTAAAACTAAAACAGCAAGACAAGTCAAAATTATGATGAACAACACACAAAAATGAAGAACACACAAAAATAAAATGAAAAGAAACACTTATTTGTTAGAATGTATGCCTTTAAACTAGAGGGGGGTGAATGGTTTAAAGAGGGTTTACGCAAACTTTTAAGTCAAGAATGAAATTACTTCGAGAATAACTTGATTAAGAAATCAGTTTGCCAAAACACAAAGCAAATAAGCACAGCACCAGCAAAACAATCAGTTGTTTCGCAGAAACAATCGGTTATTTATACCAGTTCACAAATATAAAACTGAAATTAAAGAGTTAAAGGATAGAGAGAATGCACACAGAGGTTTATACTGGTTCACTCTTTACCCAGAGCTACATCCAGTCTTCCCAGAAACCACTGGGGAATCCACTAAGCAATCAACCCTAGATTACTTACAACACAACCAAAGAAATGAACTTAATCCCCTCAAGACACACACTTCCTTTAGTCCAACACAACACCACAAAGAATGCTAATCTTGATCCCCTCAAGAACACACAACACTTCTCAGCTATACACACAGAGTTTCTTTCAAAGTACAATGGATTACACTTGTTACAAAAAAGATCTGAAATCAAACAAGATGAAAATCCTATCTCACAATCTTTGATCAATGCAATCTCTAAGCAATTCTCAACTTTTCTCTTAAGAAAAAATTCAGTGAAAAACTCAAATATGTTTTTCTATATTAAAACAAAGTTGTTTGTTGCATAATCTTAACAAACTATTAATTGCATTTAGATTGGTCAAAGCATTAAAAACTGGAGCGTAAACAGTTAGAAAAACATTTATTGCTCAGTCAAAGCACAAATCAGTTTTCTGTTGTGGTCCCAAAACAAACAATCGGTTGTTTCCACGAATCAATCGGTTGTTTCCACGAATCAATCGGTTGTTTTGGTTTGACAGCAAGTCAAACATCAAAAATAATTTTCAACCTTTCTAAAAACACCTAAGTATAAAACAATCTGTTGTTTCGACAAAACAACAGGTTGTTTTTCACTTAGTTTGATAAACACTTTTCAATTAAAAGGTTTAAGAATGCTTATGCTTTGGATTCAATCAAGAGTGGATATATACAATTAATCTACCCCAGATCCTATCTAAAGACAGCTCAGCAACAGCAAACACATCCAGCATTTTATCAACCTTCAAAGGGTTTGGATTCTTCAAAGCTTGAACACACTTGGTTCAACATTATTGATACAAACCCAACCTACAAGAAAATGACCAAGGATACAAATGACCATCCACACTATGAGAAGTCATCTCAACATGCAAGTGAAGACCTCACCATAGGGAGAATTGGACACAGACCAGAGCATCTACTGTTCTTCCTGTTGGTCTTCTTCAAGATTAGAATATGTTGTAAATAACTTGGGCTCACTTGAGGGGTCCAAATAGTAGAATAAGTTAGGGTAGGTGTGGTTCTTGCTAGAATGCTGGTGGAGTTTTTGTTGGCCTTTAAAGTGATGTAGAAAAGAATTCCTGGTACGGTTGCTGGGTTTTTTTTGGGTCCTACCAAAACTGTTTAGTATTCTTGTCATGTTGGTGTACTTTTGCTTGCTATTCTTTGTTCTCTTTTAAGCCCTTATGCTCTTGGGATTAGGTGCCAACTAAGTGTTGTTGTTGTTCAGGTTTTTTTTTGGTGTGTTTATGTAGGTTAAGCCACATATTGATTGTTTTCTCTAAGCCTTTTGGAGAAGTAACAATGTGGTTGATGTATACGGGTTGGGATACCCCTGAAGTATTCCACTTAATTTAATTTATTTTATTGCTGATAAAAAAAAAGTTAGGGTAGGTCCATATGGCATAAATAGAAGGTGTAGTTATCAAATTGGGCCTATGAGAAGTCCTTTAGGGTGGAAAGCTTAACCTACCTTATAAAATGTGTGTAATGGTGCGTCATTGACCAAGGTCAATACCCTAGCCGCACCATATGTGCCCTTTTCCCATCATACCCTCATCCTTGTTCTCCAAGGCTCTTCCTCTTATAAATAAGGGGCCTCCCTCATTGTTTTCACAAGTTGAATTGAATAGAAGAAAAGTTACTCTGCAAAAATTTGTGTGTGATGCTAGTGAGGCTTGTTCCTCTTAGTCTTTAGTCTTATGAGTTTTTGAGAGCTCTCAAGTGGCGGCTTCCAACACTTATCTTGGAGTAATTTCATCGTTCAAGTGGCGTGCTCCATTCTCAAACTCCACTCTCATAAGCTTCCTTACTCCTTCATCTTTTCCTTCCATTGTCATTCCAATTAATTCATAAATATGTTCTTGTTTTCGTTTCCTTCTGTCTATTCGGCCATTGCTTCTATTATTGCTTTCCATGCTTAATTACGCACATATTTTTGGCATCATGTTGATCTTATCAATGTATTTTCCTTTTGCCTTTGTGAAATGAACCTTCACATTTACTTAACCCCTTGGTTAAGTTAATGTCCAGTGGGGATTGTTAAACAATTAAGAGTGAAAACCTAAGGAAAAACCCCACTGTACATTAACTTAACAAAGTGGTTAAGTACATGTGAATGTTCATTTCACAAAGGCAAAAGGAAAACACAATTATAAGGTGGTGATGATGCCAAGATATGGCGCGAAATTACATAAGGAAATAAGAACAAGAAGTACAAAACCAAATAGACATAAGGAAGCAAAATAAGAACATATTTATGAATTGAAATGGAATGACAATGGAATAGAAAAGATGAAGGAAAATAGCTTATGAGAAATGGAATTGAGAATGGTGCATGCCACTTGGATGGCGAAATGACTCTAAGATAAGTGAATGATGCCGCCACTTGAGAGCTCTCAAACTCACAAGATAAGACTAAGACTAAGAGTACAAGCCTCACTAATCATTCTCACACAAAATGTGCAGAGTAACTTTTCTCTATTTCATTCAACTTGTAAAATACACTAGGTAGGCCACCTATTTATAGGTGAAGGAGCCTTGGAGAAAAAGCTAAAGGGGTAGGATGGGAAAAGGGAAAAAATGGCAGCCTTAGGGTTTGACTAAGTCAATCCCGCATCCTAGGCTTGTCCTTTTTGAAACTAGGTCAAAATGTCTTCAAATGGGCTAAGAACAAGTGAAAATGCTATCCACATCCCCTATTATGCTAAAGGTACCTTATTCTAGCCTATATTTACTATTTGGACCCCCAAAGTGAGCCCAATTATTTACAACATATTTTAAACATTTAAGAAGACTAGCAGGAAGAACTTTAGGTGCTCTGGTTTATAGCTTCTTCTTTTGTTGATGCTTTCTCGAGGATTGGTGGGACCTGGCTTTGTATACTAAGATGACTAACCCTTTTGGGAAGTTCTTGTTGTGTCCTTAGTCATCTATCGGTTTCTATCACCCCCTGAAGAACCAAAGCTCAAAATACCAAATGATGGTTTTGGCTCCATTTCCGAATTGGTTCCTTGGAGAATTGAGATGTGGATTGGTGGAAGCTAATGGTTGGAACGGACAAGGATGGCTCCAATGGAGCTATGGCTTCCTTGAAGGTGCAAGAGAGCTATGGAGAGTGATTGGTTGGGCCATATCACTTGGAGAAAGGTGAAGAATAAGATTAAGGTATCTACCCTAGAGAGGCTATTCAAAAGAGTTAGAAGGCATGCAATCTTGGCAACAATTCACTCATTCATAATCCAAACACCTTTTTATATAGCTTAGAGGTTTGGCCATTCAATACAAAAACAGGTGGGAAAATTCAAATGGAAATGGTTTGAAAGTGGCGCCTAAAATGAGCTCACAAGGCAAGCATGACAAGGGGTGATTCATGTGACTCATTTAAGTCTAAATGACCAGCCTAGGTTAATTAGGAGTCTTCTAGAAACCTCAATTTAACCTGTGTTGGTTTTTAGATCCCTAAACTCAACCCTAATTACAATTAAGAAAAAATTACAAGTGAAATTCCTATTATACTTTTGACAAGAAAATAAATTATATTATACAATTCTATACTAGGTTTATGGCATTTTGAACATGTATAGGAAGGTTTTTTCTGCCATCAGTAGTAGAGTCCTGGTCTTCTCATATCTTCCTTGCCTTGAACCTAGTACTTGTGCTTGAGCTAGGCCTTCTTCCATAAAAAAGACACACACAAAGACCAATTCGAAATAAAATTACACATTCAATAGAGGAGAGAATTGACAAAATTGGAATAGAATGGAAAGAGATAAGAGGAAAGGAAGACTTTGCGGTTTTAGACATCCATGGAGGTGGAAGGATGGAGGATTCACACCACTTGGGGGAGGAGAGCTCCAATATAAGTGATGAAGGGAGTCACCACTTGAAGCATCTTTGTCAAGATAAGACTCAGAGGAAAAATAGATACTTAGAGATTTACTCGAACAGAGTTTCTTTACTCGAACCTGAAGCAAGGTAGTTTATTTAAAGCCTAAGGTGTTGTGTGAATTAACAAAGGGAAGGAAATTCAAATTCAAACTAAGCCTCTAATTAGGCGCCACTAATATTAGATATAAGAGAGTCATGCTTCTCACATTTAAGCATGTGCTTAATGTGAGAAGTGTGACTTGGGCAACACATGGGGGTCTCTCTCTAGAAGCTAGGTTTAATTTGGCTTGGCACAAGCCCAATTTATGCTATTTAATTCATATTCTACGAAAATGCAAAGCAAAGAAATTAAGTGGTGCTCAGGTCCAATAATATGTTATCTGCTCCTGGTAATCCTTTTAGGCATAATTGACTCTGAGTCACTGGCTATGGAATCACTGACCTAGCCCTGGGCCCTGTGTCTTGCTCCTGGTCATCCTTTTAGAAGGTTAGGTTGGCTTAGTGGATGCTCTATCAGTCAAGGTTTCATAAGGGTGAGTAAACATTTCACTGTAATATTAGTATTTATAGTAGAATTTGTAATTATTACATTCCTTTCAATTTGGATTTTAGTTTGAAAATTCAGTTTCAAATGAATTGAAATTTAATAATTAGTTTGTAAAAAATAACTAAGGATACATTTTTCAGGTAATTTGTAAAAATGAAATTTAGTAATTTACACTTGAACGATTTCTAATGGAATAGAAGTAAAGAATATAACTAAGCTTGTGTTTTAGAATTAAATTCATCATGTCCTGAACAATAAAAGTAATCTCCTTATTCTTATTCAAACAAATAAATATCATAATAAAGAAACCTAAGTTTGTAGTCTTGCCACTCCATTTGGTGAGACTCTGATAAATCTTGTGAGAGGTAGTTTTCTCAAAAGATTTGGTTAAGACCTTTGATTACATTCTTTTAATTGATATGAACTTGGATACAACTACTTCTGAATATTTAGATGGAATAAATTTTACTCAATGATTATTCTTACATACGTTTCATGCACATCTCATTTCCTCAACGTCAGTTGTCTTTTCATATTACGAACATTCCATGCAAGAGTTATTTTCTCAAAACCAGCTCATCTTTCTTCGAGGTTTCTTCAAAATGTTTCAATCAAAACTCTTTATTTTCTTGTAAAAAAATTTTAGCAAAGAGCTTTAGACAAAAACTTGGGTTTGCATGTCTTGTAGGATTCTATGACACGAAAAGTGAGACATAGACTCATGTTCATCTATCCTTTTGAATTTATCTAACGAAGTTTCAATTTGTTTAAGCTCCTGGACTTGTCAAACAAAAAGTGTTAGAAGAAACCCTTAATTTGTTAACCATTGAGTCAGACACAAAATTTCAAATGAATTCTTTTTCGTTTGTCATATAATTGTTTTATTCATAAAATGCACATACTCAAATAATTTAATAATAACATTAAACATTGTAATTAAAAGGGTATCATATTACCAATATGAAATGTTACCGATTATGTGTAGCCAACAAAGTCTGAAGTAAAACCCATTAACTCGAGGATTGTGCGAGCCTGGTGTAAAAATCCACATAAAAAATTTAACAAAAAAATCCACATATATTTTTTCTTTGATTCCGATAGAGTAACACTAACTACAAATAAATGAATAGATGATTCAATGGAGTAACAATTGACTTGACACTATTCATGCCAAAACAATTAAGAACCTTTTACATATACTCTCGTTGATATAGAAATAGCTTCTTTTGAGCATGATCATACGTGATCTTGATCTTGCAGGAGATTCGAACGTCGAAGGATTCACCACGTCAAACTCTGTCTTCCGCAAGAACGCTCCAAGCACTCCACAAGAACTTCAAACAAACCTACGAAACACAACAAACGGCGCCTCTAGCGGCCGATTGCACTCCGACGCTCAAGTCAGCCTTTGCAAAACCACCAAAGAACTATAGAACTATGAATCTCAGCGAGACTCGTGTGCATTCTGTGATTCTCTCTCTCTCTGTGTGTGTGTAAACTAGTAACTTGCAAGAATGAATCTTACCTCCTTCTGCATGAGCGCGGAATGCCTTTATATACTCTGTTGCGCGCCTAAGTTATTCGTGTATGAAGTAACTTAGCGCGTTTCTTTTACTAGGTGTCTCGTGCAACCTCAGCGTGAATACCAAGTGTGGCTTGGCTAAGCGCACGTACTAGGCATCACCTACTGTGTGAACGATCACCTCTGCTTTGCACCATGCACGTTATGGGTTAAGAGAACACCAATCACCGACTGACTTACTAGCTCTCTTAGGCCACTCTCGTGCACGACACTACTAAACACTTAACTTCTCCTTTCTCTGATACTCTGCCACACAAGGCTCGTATGCAACGCTCTCACTCGGAAACGTCCTTCGTTTCCAGCTTAAATGCGTCCCACACGAAAACACGATGACCATCGCTCACACCGGATGACCGATCGGTGCACCATAGCTCCACGCCCTCGGCTTCCAGACGCTTAACTAGGCGCTGATCGCGCATCCTCTCTGACCGCCATCCCCTGACGACCGATCA
>Ga0123342_1006372_pt1 | contig 16422 bp, 14 predicted proteins | sample Turbeawhitnodule_FD_89960 | JGI IMG/M metagenome (GOLD analysis project Ga0123342, IMG submission 89960) | Root nodule microbial communities of legume samples collected from Mexico - Turtle bean Mexico white nodule | ecosystem: Host-associated > Plants > Roots > Nodule | place: Mexico: Nepantla... | reverse complement strand
TTTTTTTTTAATGATGCATATTTTGAATTACGGATTGGTGGATCCGAAATTTTACCGGAAGTGCCAATCCGAAATTTTTTCGGATTCCACAATCCATAATGCAAAAAATAAAAACAGTTCAAGTGCATTTTAGGGTTTTTAAAGAATAATAGGGACAATTTAATCTTTACATAACATTGTGGGGGTGCAGGAAGAAAAATGTAGGGGTGCAGGAAGAAACTGCCCATTAGTTTTTAATTTAAGTGAGTGCTTACTCTGTAGAGATGCTTTTCAAGTTTGTGGGTGCATTGCTTCTTCTATTTTGTTTAGATTTTGGGCTTTCTCTTTTTCCTTTCCGACGGTTTCTTCCTCCACTTCCATATATTTTTCTCCCACCTCCATAAATTTTTTTATTTCCAAAAATACTCTTCTGTAATATTTTGGATTACGTAATCTGAAAGTTTTTTTTTTCAAATTTGTAATTAGCTTATGAATTACATAATCCGAAAGTCTTTTTTCAAATGCATGATTACTTTCTGGATTATGTAATCTGGAAGTCTTTTTTAGTTTTCGGATTATATAATCTGAAAGTCTTTTTTCAAATGTGTGTTCGGATTACATAATCCGGAAGTTATTCTATGGGGGTGACACAAAAAGGATAAAAAAAATATTTTCATGTTTTGTATGGGGGTGGTAGAAGAACCTATGGATGTGCAGGAAGAAACAATCTTCCTTTCCATTACTTCTTCTTTAAACAAAAGTATGGGCCAGTTCGTTTTTGAGTCTAACATTTCTGTTAGACTGTTTCTTCCTGCACCAGCATATGTTCTTCTCTCACCTGCATACATTTTTGTTTTTCCAAAAATATCCCTCTATAATATTTCAGATTACATAATCTGGAAGTCTTTTTTAGCTTCCAGATTATGTAATCTGGAAGTTTATTTTCAAATGCATGTCCAGATTACATAATCTGGAAGCTACTTTATGGGGGTGACACAAGAATGATGAAAAGGTATTTTCACATTTTGTATGGGGGTAACAAAAAAACATATAGAGGTGCATGAAGAAACAGTCTTTCTGTTACTCGCCACCCCTTTTTCATATACACAAAACCAGTTTTATAGTAATGTTGGTCTCATTTATTAGGTGCAGCGTCTTTATATTTGCCCCTTGTTTTTTATATATACACCTCCAAATCTATTTTTCTTTTAGAAAAAGATGTAAAGTATTCGTTTGGCTCAACATTTTACGAATTGCCACACATTTTTGACATAGACATCTCATCCGATTTTAATATGGGTCTACTTGTTACGTCCAATATTTTTATTACTTGTTACTAATTGTTTGGCAAATTCTTCCTACACCATATCACTTTAGATTGACACCCAATATGTCCTAGTGAAAAGACCAAAACATCCTTAATGAAATGAAAATTAGGTTACACAACCCAACACTCAAGCCAAGCAACCTTCATTCTTTCAGGGCAATTTCTGCATGCACCATATCATTTTCTATATGCACCCAACGTAACATTTTAAATCTAACTTTGCCCTTGTCATATATTTGCTTACGGATGCCAATACCCAGAGGTCACATATTAGCATATGGAAGTGTCAGCTTTGCTTATGGATATTGGCATTCGAAAGTGTGAGCTTTGCATACGGATATTGACATTCAGAAGTGTCAGCTTTGCCTATGGATATTGGTATTTGAAAGTGTCATGTTTGCCTACGGATATTGTCATCCGGAACTAACCAAGGAAAACATTCATCCGGACATAAGCATCCGGAACTCAACCGGATATACACATTCGAAACTCAAAACATAGTTATGGATATAAATATCTGGAACCCACAAGAAATGAGAAAGCTAACAGTTTTGCCACGCATCTCCTTCTCTGGTGCCTTTTTGCTATGCCTCCCCTTTCTGTCGCAACTGAAGTGCTTCAAAAATGCTGCCTGAATGTTACCTTCGTGTGTGTTTGGCTCAATGTCTAGAAGAATAAACCCTAAACATGCACTGTGCTTGGTTGTTGGGTGTTGGGTGCATTTAAGTGTAACCTAATTTCCACTTCATTAAGGGTGTTTTAGACATTTCGCATGTACATGTTGGGTGCCATTCCAAAGTTATATGGTGTAGGGAGAATCTGCCTTCTTTTGGTCATTGAGGCAATGCGGAAGCTTACACACTTAAACGAACACCAACCTAGCAACCAAGCACGTTGATTGTTTTGGTCACTAAGGTAGCGGCAGAACCTTACACACTTCTCGAAAGCAATGTTCAGGTAGCGTTTGTGAGGGACTTCGGCGGTGACAGACAAAGAAGCCACCAGAGAAGGAGACGCGTTGTAGAAGGTGAGTTTTCACGTTGCCTGTGGGTTCCAAATATTTTTATTTGGAAATGTGTTGTGGGTTGCACATATTTTTATCCAGAAGTGTGTTATGGGTTGTGGATATTTTTATCCAGAAGGCTTTTTTATTAGATTCAGATTTGGAAATTCGTAATGTATTTATTAGGTTCATTTTTATGTGCCCTCAATGATGTTCCTACTATCTTTGTCTTTAAAATTGGCCTTATAATATTAGTGCACTTAGCAAATGTTTTATTTGTTCTTTAGTTTAGAACGATTAGTTCCCCAAATTACCCTTAACAAGGTGTCGGTTTTTGGAGGACCAATTTTATTTTTTTATTTGATGGTACTTTTATGAATAGTAAGATGGTGAGTATTAGAGGTGGAGGATCTTCTAATTCAAACCGTGTGCGACCAACTGCATCTGTGAGAAGAAGGTGTTGTGATCCCAGTACTTCAGTTCCAAATGAAGACTTTGAAGATTATATTGAACAAGAAGAAGTTGAAATTGATGATGAAGGCTATCTAAGAGGGCCAATGATTAATTATGAAGATCATGTGGCCAAACAGTTATGGGATGATTTGGTAAGTAATGAACATCAATTGAGTGTCTTTGTTATGTATGTATTAATTAATGATATATGTTGATTATTGTAGGATCGTGGTGAGCTGAAGGTCATTTCTCACGGGAGAAAGATAAATAAGTTAGGAGCACCTCATGAGCGCATACAGGCTGTTGTAGACATGTCTGACTTAGGTGGTCTGAATCATGTTAGTTATGAGAATTTAGACCAAGGATTGCTTTGTGCTTTTGTAGAGAGGTGACATACAAAGACAAACACATTTCATTTACCTATCGGGGAGATGACCATCACTCTTGGTGATGTGTCAAATTTGTTGCATTTTCCCATTGTCGGTCATTTTTACACGCACCAGACCTTACATGCAGATTCGAGGAATGGTTTATTGGTAGAATCCCTCCGTGTTGCATCTGAAGAGACAAGACACTGTCGGGAAGCTCATGTGCACCTAAGTTGGTTAAGAGATGTGTATGAGGACGCATGCTCAAAGAGGTAGTGGACTGTAGTTGCTAGAGCTTATTTACTTCACCTTGTTGGTTGCACTATCTTCGCTAGCAAGAGTGCTACTTCAGTTAGTGTGATTTATCTTGATTTTTTTGTCGATTTGAGGATGACCAGGGGATATTCTTGGGCGACAACTGCATTAACTCACATGTATGAGCAACTAGGAGATTGTAGTTATGCAAAGACTAGGAAACTAGTTGGTTATGCGACATTATTACAAGGATGAATTTATGAACACTTCTCACTTATAGGGATGAGATGTATGCAGACCCAGTATTCTGAAGACCAACCTCAGTGTAGGATGTATGAACCAGGAAAAGTTACTTCAATTGTTGTTGTTCGATTGTAGCTACATACATTGACACCAGGTTCCATTCAATTTTCCCCATACGATGAGCACAAGGAAGAACGTCCATTTGAGTGGATATCGTTATTCTCTGGTTATTTAAGGCTTGGAAATTGGACACAATTGCACATGCCAGAATGTGTTCTCCGTCAGTATGGATATGCGCAGTTCATCCTTCGGCATCCATATGTAGTTAGAGATGAAGATCCTACTACAGATGAAATGGACCGACAATGGTTACATTTGCATAGGGGTGACAATGCGGGATGGGCTCGCAGCCCACTACCAAAAAGTGCGGGGTCAGCTCACTAATCTAGTCCGCTAACCCGCTTTGGCCTGCTCCGCATAACCCGCAGCCCATGCGAGCCAACAACGGGACGGGGCGGGTTGGCCTGCTGGCCCGCGTAAATAAAAAATTAGTTTTTTTTTTGTAAAAAAAAAGTCATACCCCATTCACCACTATTGGAGTGTGACCTTTATTTAATTTAATTTAATTTTAAAAAATTTGAATTTAATGTACTAAAAAAAGGAATAAGTTTTTCAATAGTAGGAATAAGTTTTTTTATAATTAATGAAATTTTAACTTTTGAAAAAAAAAATCTTATGCAGGCAGGCCCGCGGGATACTTCTTATGCGTGGTAGGCTAGTGAAATGAGCCCGTACTCCTAGCGCGGGACTGACCAACCCAACCCGCATTTTGTGGGAAAAATGCGGTGCGGGATAACTCGCATTGTCACCTCTACATTTGCATGATTATGTCATACATGATAACTCGCATTGTCACCCCTACATTTGCATGATTATGTCATACATGATATGGACGTAGCACCTTATCCTGGCGCTTGCGTTCAATAGTACATGGAGTGGTTTTGATCAGTATCACATCTATATGTGATTAACATGGTGGAGGATGAGCGTCCTATACTCGTACCCTCAGAATCACCTGCCCACGGAATAGTGGCAACTCATCCTAAGGATACACATCCAGAACATCCTGCTCTGGTATGTATGAACCATTATTAACATTTTCATCTTTGTTATTTTTTTTCTAATATTATCACATTCATGCTTGTATTTGTCATAGAATTACACAGACATTGCAACCATTACTTAATGATGGTGATGTGGTGGAGGGTAGCCCTGTGTAGGAAGGAATACAAGCAACCATCATGTTAGCACGTGGAGCGACGGATGATAGAGTTGTGTATGTCAGGAGACATTCACGTAGCAATGATTGATAATGTATTACGACTATTGATTATGTAATATTTCTATCCATGAACAATGTTTTTTGACCTTATCAATACCATTTCATGTCGATTTTACTTATGTTATTTAAATTGGTTTAGGATTTTAATTCATGAACACTTTAAAAAAAAACCTCATAACAATTGGCTTTCGGATTACCATATCCAAAAGCATGATGGTGCCTTCCGCATGGTCAAATTTGTAAGCAAGGATTTCAATTCTGGACTTACATATCCGTAGGCACCATTGTGTGTTTCAGATGTTTCCATCCGTAGGCACCATTGCGTGTTCTGGATTTTTCCATCCGTAGGCAACATTTTGTGTTCTGGATTTTGTCATCCGTAGTCACCATTGTGTATTCAGGATTTTGCCATCCGTAATTGTATACGATACTTCCGTAAGCGCATGTATGCATTAGAAATGAGGTGAATACATGTATTAAAAGAGGCTAAACATCCTAAAACATAAACATTAAGTATCTATTACAAATGTTAAGATTAGAAATGTCGTATAATAAACATTATTTTTGTATAAACATGTATCCGGCTAGTGTAGTATGTTGACCAAGATTGGGCCATAGGATAATGATGTGATGCCCACAATATATATGTAGGTGGAATTAAACAACCATATTTCAGCTTCACCTATAAAAGTTATAAATATAAGTTACATAACTTTTAAGTTAGCACTATGACTTGCTTTTTTATTTGTTTAGGGTATACCTGGACAAAATGATTTTCGTGCACGTACCCAATTGCAATTATTCGGCGATGAGTGAAGTTACTTGGTGCTTGGTTCTTAAAGGAAAAATATTCAATGATTGTATCATGGACAATGAAACAAAAATGACATTATACCGATTAGCAACAACGTATTCCATGTTCGGAATTGTCATCCACTTATATGTTCCTCCTGCAAGTATAAATGGCGAACATAGTTAAATGAAGAAATGCAAAGTACAAATGAAAGGGTGTTAGTGGTTGGTATCATAGACATGTGGTCAACTAAAAGCGACTTCTTCAAGTATTCATATCGTTCATCACCACCAAACAGTTCAACATATTCTTGTCTCCATTCACTTAGTTCTTTTGACAAATTCATTCGAACAACAACCCATGACTCCTCTCCCATGCCCACAATGGACATCATCCTTAACATTGACAACATCAAGAATGTATGGATGATACCCTACAGGGAATTGATTAAGCAAAGGAATGGATTGTGCTAGTAGAATTTGTGGTATGTGTCCTTCACTAGATTTTTTATTCAAACAACTATCATGTTGTGAGTGTAAGAAATCCACATGTTCAAAATAAGAAGGGATTCACTTAGTTGATCTCATGAATTTGGTAGGACGAGCCATCTTTACAAAACCTTTTGTTTTGATCTTATCATGTGGTGCGTAAATAGATGTCTTATATGGAAAAACGATCTCTTGCAATTTAGTTTTGATGTTAACCTTACCTGCAACGTCCAACTCTTTGAAGCACTTCGTGATCACCTCAAACTCTTTGTCAATTGACAATTCATATGAACATTGTTGAGTTGCAATATCTTCAAAGCTTAATCGAGTCCACATGACATGTACTAATTTAAGTGGCATATACCCACACCAAACGAAACCAATTGACACGCACACGGAAGACCATGAGTACATGTAAGAGTTCATCCACCACACCTATTTTTTTATCAAACCCCACAGATTTAACCCTATCAAACTCTTTGACAATAAGGTTCAAAGCATATTTAGACACAAAATCTAACAATTTTTTGTAAGCTGAAACCTTAAACCGATGTCTGATCACATGCAGACTCTTTTGGAATGAAGCTTTGATTACATTATGTTGTAAAATAATCATCTTGTTGATCGAATCCCAGCAGAAACATAAATCCCCCATGGAATTTTGAAGAAATCTATTTAGGCTCCAATGTGCCGCCTCAACCCTGTTACTTGTTGTGTTTCCTAAGTGCATCACCTTATCTGTCCACGCCTTCACGATTTTTTCTTTATGTCGACGTAACCATGTAGCCATCACATAATCAACAAATATATGTCATGGAGAACAAAAAAATTTAAAAGCATCGACATGATCTTCAAAGGCCTCAACAATATCATAATCCACAAGTTTGCATTGCTTGATCCCATGCCTCTCTTGGATGCACCAACATTTTACATTTTGCTTTCACATTTTTATCAATGTGAAATCGACAAAGCAAATTATAAGCTTTAGGAAACACAATTCTGATTGCATTCATTAAGGCAATATCTCTATCACATACCACCACCCTATGGTATGAATCAACTCTAAAAAACAACCTTTTAAGTCTGTCAAGGGCCCACAAAAAATTATTTTCCTTTTCTACTACTAGTAAACAAAATGCAACGGAAAAAGTGAAACTAGTTGATGTAATCCCAACAACCTCAAGTAACGACATCCTATACTTGTTGATTTTTTACGTACTATCCATCAGTATGACAATGTTAAACGAGTTCACTAGCTTTACTGAATTTGGGTGTGTCCAAAATATATCTTGCACGAAATTTGACACCTCTTCACACCTACACCAATGCACATACATGTCTCTCTCCAGTAACAACATGAACTGTTGCATTTCTATAATGTGACCTCGTTATGATCTTTGATGAACACTTATTGCATTATAAACTTGTTTTACCGTCGTGACATTTTTCTCATTTCTCTCTTTCATGGTTAGTAAAATATTTCTTGGCTTCATTGAAGTTTTAGTCATATCCTCAATCATAGCCTTTTCCTCAACACTTAACCTTCTAGCATACGATTGACCCACCAATGTCTTTGCCAAATCATGATTGTGAGAACCACAAATTAATTCAACCATCCACCCTTGACTGGTTTGCCTCTCAATCTGAAAGGACACTCACACTTCCTACTTCCCGTTCGACTGATATCTACATCCTTTTTATACCGTTTGTATTTACCTCCTCTCTCACAACCTAATAATACGTACGTCATCATTCCTCGTTGTCCCATCCATGTATCTGACCTTAATATAACAATAAAAAACCCATAACTATAACCAACACTTCTCGCCCACTCTAAGAACTCATATCGATTACGAAATATCTACAATAACATATGCCAAATTTTAAAATCATTCATACACAATAAGGTTCATACGCCTAACATTTACCCCTCATTTGTAGTAAACGCCCCACTACACTCATGTGCCCTATGTTCATTATCTAACGCGTTATAAGTTATTGATTGTTTCAGATCAACATCATCTATTCCATCCCACACATCAATCTCTCATGAAATTCCCATGTTTGAGTCCACTGTATCCATTGGCAATGCTGAAAAAAAAAACATATCAGTTAGCTTCCGGATATACAAATCCGTAAGTCTCAAAATACCTTTATGCATTTAGAAATTTGGAACACATATAAACCATTTTGGATATTCATATCCAAAATTCAAAATGTACTTCTGGATAAAGTTATCCATAACTGATATTTCACTTATGGACATTTGCGTTCGAAAGCTTGAACTGGAAATCTTGTCGTGTTCACTTTTTCAAAAACATCCTTTTATCTTTAGACCTTTCATTTGGGTTTTTCCATAGTTTTCCATAATAAACTATGGTGACAATATCTCTATTCTTTAAAGTATTTTTTTTCATCGTCTCGTTGTGACTCGACAATTACATGTTATCAATTTGTAACTAACTCTAGAAATTTTTTTAAACAGTTAATTTGTGAGCTTAAAATTGCATTTAACGATGTGAGCTTAAACCAATTCTTTTAGAAAACTTACTTGACAATGCATCTAACTTGCATTAAATTATATTTGTTCACATCTTGGACATGAAGCTTTGCAAAATGTTTTCAAAAGTTTTAAATACAAAATTCAACCCTCTCAAGGAAATTTTGAAATTAAGAGAAAATGAGAGGAATAAACAATTTCTAAAACAGAAAAACCAAACAAATGAATTTAGTCTCTTTGTTTAAATCTCATTTACTATCTATATAAGCTTTCAAATCAGTTGTACAAGTAGCTCTAAGAGCTCTAATTAGGCCTATAAGCTCAGTTACAAAAGTCCAAGCTAAAACTAACCAACTGAAATTTATATGGGTTTATATTAAAAAATAGAATAAAATTTGTCTAAACTTTCAAAAACCATATAAAATAGTAGAAGAATCGAAATTCAGCAAACCATATGTTCATTTTGACGCCCTAGAAATGTAGAATCCAACACACTGAATTAATAAAAAATAAGTTGTGGCCAAAAGAATAAGCAAATGTCATATTAACTAAATATACAAAATTATAGCAATTAAGTACATTGAGAAACCAATTTATTACAATTAAAAGAAAATGGTTTAAAAACTGAAAATAAAGCATATTAAAAGTTTTTAAATGTACAATAAAGTTATAAATTGAGAAAAGTGTACTCATTACAAATTACACTATAATTAAGAACATTACCATAATATGGGTACACACATTATAGAAAGAGAAACAAAAAACTTAGAAGAAACAAATGTCATAAGATCATTGCAAAAGTATTCAAGAAAGGAAATGAGACAATTATTATATGTATTATTCACTTTATACTCTTCTTAGTGAGGTGTCCCTAGTAGCCTCATTATTCTATTTGATTTATATTTATTTGATTTGAATAAAGATAATTTTAGTTTTATCCTACGTTTAAAGTCAAGTGAGGTGTCTTTAACCTTATTAGTGTGTTTGATTGATATTAATTTGACCTGAATAAGGTATTCATGGTTTCATATTACATATGACTTTATTTTGAGAAAGTGGAAATTTAAATTATATGTAGTTGGAGGTTTTACCTTGGGGATTTAATTAAATGGAAATTTACAGTGAAGCTCATTTATGCTAACTAGTCAGTACATGAATGACTAAATTAATGCACATAGATCAAATAACGAGTTGGACTGTATATTCATATATGTGCACTATGTGTCATACAAATTATTAATAATTATTCTCAATTCCTTTGCCTTTCATGTGTACTATTTTCTCTTTAAAAATGATAGAGAGATTTTAAATACGTATACATGACATCTCCATTTTTGGGACAATTTTTCATGGTGGTGACCACTTTATTTTCAAGATTACAGTGGAATATGGACATGTAGAATCTCACAATAACGTTTAGAGGACATAGATCATCGTTGTTAATCTTACATGATGGAAGCTCTAATATCTCTCTCACGGGGCCACATACTATTTTTTTAACGTTCCCGAAATCATACCATATGTAAATTCTTTTTATATTATTCTAGTAGACAATATTGTTAAATATAATATAACTAAATTTTGTAAATTTATATATAAATCCCATGAATATGAAGACGTATTTTATAAGTAAGATTCTCTTAAAAAAAAGCACATAAATATGAATTTTTAACATTACTTGTTAGACATAGCAAAGGAAGATGTGAAATGGATAAAAACACCCTAAGATAATCATTTGAAGAAAAATCTTAAAAGACTAATTTTTATTGTCTAATGATCGAAGTTTACTCATTATTGATTAAGATAGTTAACAAATGAATAATATTGATTTACGGAAAAGAAATATATAAATGCATACATAAATACAATTACGTATCTCAAGAAAATATGTAAATATAAAATTTTATTTCACAAATTACAACACAAAATGAACTAATTGTGAATTTGAATTATTGCATGAGAGGTAAAATTCATAAATATAAGAAATTAGTTTTAGGTGGGACCATCCATCAGGTGACTAAGTTTACGACATTTTATGAAATTATAAGGAGAAAGAACTTTGTGAATAAATTTGTTGATAATTCACCTTTGTCTGATATATCCTAACCCTTTAAGTTTACGTGTGTGTGTTGTGATGTGTTTTTTATTTTTTGGACACTTTGACACTGTCACTGTTGGTTAACCCACTATATAATTTTGGAATGCAACTACTCTTGGCTAACCTGTTGGGTCTTGTTTGGAACATAACTACTCATACCTAACCCACTAAGTATTGTTTATAACTCAATCACTCCGGATTAAGAACGAGTATTGTTTGGACAATAGTCACTCGTGAATAGGACTTGAGTCACTCTTGGATAAAGCCAAAAGGTTTAATAAAAAGTGATCACATATCAATAAATTTCTCTCTCGAAAAAGAGGTGACGTCTTATGATGAATACAATGATTTTACACTCTTCTAGATTGCTAACGAACATGAACATTATTCTATCTGATAACTACAAGGCTAATAATTGCTTAGGAAATATGAGAGCTTGTTCACGTTGCAAGACCTTTTTCAACTTTCAATCTTCACAAAAGACCTTCTTTAGCTTGGAAGGAAATGGTCGTTGTAAATCATTTCTAGTCATTGTGAGGGTCTTCTTCTACTGCTTCTTCCCGTGTTTGAGCATTCTTTGAAGTTGCAAGACGCATTCAATGTTTTTGACTTAATGGTAAATGTATGTACCGTATTTAGCAACACCTCTAAACATGATAGATTTTCATAAGCCTAGGAAGGTTGTTTCCTTCTACCTTTGTAGCAAAGCATAAGGCCTTATATAACTAGTTGACTCTATAACATTGCCATCTTGCCTCTTGCAGAAAATGTGTTTGCATGGAACAACTTTCAAAATGTTATTCAAGAGACCTTGATGTTGACAAAACTTTGCAATATCCTTTTGAAAAAAAAATGAAGAAGCATACAATTCCTACAAGCATGAAATAAATATTTATAAGTTTGATACATACCATGAAATGATCAATGATTGTGTTTGTCTGGTGAAGTATATTTATTGTCTGGTCAAATAAAAATTTATTTGACTAAGTATACATGCTTACATCTTTGTTCAAGAAAAAACTTAACAAATGAAGCATGTGCATAACACTTGTGTGTATTAGACAAAACACATTAAAAAACATTTACATTTATCCAGTCATATAACTTGAGTCATATAGCTTGCATCTATTAAGCAAGATGAAATACTTTATATTTTATTAGTTAAACACATAATCAAAATCTTACACCAAGTTTTGTTGAACTTAGAATTAAAAAGAGTGAAAAAACTTGAAAAATAAATAAACACGTATGAAAATGTAATGGTTTTGATAATGAAATAGAACATACAACGACGATTGTTTAGAAAACGGTCATAATTTCCTTATTTCAAACTTTGACTAACGGTTATAAAAGTCAATCATTATCAAATTTTTCTTATGTACAATTTTTTCGTTATGACTTTTTTACTATGATAACTAGAATGCATCATAAATAACTTAAATTATACTAATTATTATTTTAATATTAATATTGATGGTGACTCCTAATAAAAAATTCTGAAAAGAGTTCTAACAAAAGAATTAATATTACAAGTATTAAATATATTAATAAATTATTTATTTTTATGATATAATATTAAAATATATAATTGTAGATAAGTTTTTAAATTTTAATTTGAAATGAATTATTTAACAAAATAGTAATTAAATAAGCTATTATATAGTGAAATATTGAAATTGTCTTATCATTAAACTTTAACCAACAAATCTATAAATCAAATATTAAAAAATAAAATAAAAATTGACGAATTATTTTATTAGAGCTTAAATGTAGAATTTGACTAAAGTCTCGGAATTTCTAAAGGCTGACCTATTATTTTCTATCTCAGTTTCTATGTACATATAAAATAACAGATTCTTTATTTTCCAACTTAAAATGCATTTTATTTTCATATTCCCACTTCATATATATCGTTCTATTTTAAAATTCTGGAAATACGAACACAACCTAGTGCTTATACAAACTTGTATAGAATTATTCCAATAATCTTGTTTAATTCAAATAAGCTGTCAAATTATAATATATACAATAGTATGCAGTAACAATTTTAAAAATAAAAAATATTTATTTTTACGTACTGAACACAAAATATGGATGTTTTAACTAAAATTATATGTTATTAATTAAACTTATACTTTAAACAGCAAGCCGTCTTAGCTCAGCTGGTAGAGCGCGTGGCTTTTAACCATGTGGTCGTGGGTTCGATTCCCACAGACGGCGATTTTGTTTTAATAAAAATGTTGGTTTTGTTTTCCCTTAAGATTTTTAATATAAAAGACAATAATTAGTAAATATTTTTATGAACTTTTAACGTTAGAAATAATTAATAACTACTTTTCTTAGTAACAAAAAGTTTAACTTTACTTAACAATGAAATTAAGTAAAATGAGCACAAGTTTAATTTTCATGCACAATATTTATGGTTTTTTTATTAAATAATCACAAAATTTAAGAATTTTAACTTATAAAATAGTTGCTATTGTTGTATGAAAGTGAAAGCACTTTTTTTACTAAACAAGTTTGCATGTAACTGCTAGTTTGGTGACCATTAGTTCTTAAGATAAATTTGCAAACTGCCTAATGCAGATATTTTTACATCTAGAGTAATTTTGTTAAAACATTGTCAAAATTATAAATTTCAAAAATATAAATATAAATAATTATTTTTTAAATATGATTTTAATTTTATTTTTCTAAATTAAAAATGGTGTTCTAAAATACGATTTAAATGAAAAAATAATTTGAATTTGAAATCGCTTTTTAAAGTGATTATTTCGAAGAAAAAAATTGTATTTTGGAAAACGAATTTTCTTAAAATAATAAAAAAGCTTTGTTTAAGATATAAATTTTATTAAAAATTATATTTTAAATACAATTTGTCCTGTAATTTTTAGTGATTAATTAACTTATTAATATTTTAAAAAATTACATGTCAATAAGACTTTATGTACAAAATAAATTGCACTTTTGCACGAAGAGGATTATTATTAGGAAATGAACAAAGAGTAATTGAGAATGGATCATTATCTTATTAAAAAAAATCTTAATTAAAAACATTTGATGGAAGAAAACATATTCATTTGTGTATTGAGTTGTAACTAAATTTATGAAATAGTTTATATTTTCTCACTACGTGACACTCAATCATTTGCGGTTATCGTATATATTTTTAAATATTGAATAATAATTGTCTCAATGTTTTCATGAGTAATAACTTTATTTTTATAATCAAAGTGGCTACTTATGTAAATTATGGGTTCATAAATTCATAAATAACATATAAGGGAGTACTTTTCACTCATTCAATACTTTTATTTAATAATTATATATATTCTTCATACAGTTACTGACTAGCAAGTTGGATAGTTTTTTTCAGGTAGACTTCCACTCGACTTCTCAAAGTTTGGAAATTTTTGAAGGAAGAGATAAACTCGTTAGCACAAACCGGATTCTCCACCTCGGACTACTCCATCCTATTCTTGGTAAGAACATTTGGTGTCCACCATGGGTCCTGGTAAAACTTTCTCACAACAACATATTTGTATGGTATTCATAAGAAGTCAAATAACATCAACTATATCCCACTTTGCAATGGATTCCTCAATCCTCAAAGCTCTAAAAGCCCACATGGACTCCATGATGCAAAAGAATGAAACCACGGTACAACAAATTATCATTAGGATACGCCACCAACAGATAAGGACATGGAGTCACTACGGGCTCAACATCACGACGAGATTCAAACCTTCTAGGAGCAACATCGTGAGGAAATCTAAACCATTCGCCAACAAATACAACATGACTGAATTATTTAAAGGTCTGAGCAGCACCCACCGCCATAACTTCAACATGAGGTTGAGTCATATCTAACCATCAATGAAGCCCAAAATGAAAAACACAGATGAGTTACAAACAATCAACAATTACCAAGTCATAGAAAGGGATCAGAGACAAATAACCAAAACATTGTCACACCGAGTACTCAATCATAAACACATGTCCCTCAACCCTGTCTTCAGCGAATCCCTTTCAAGGCACTCCTGCCTCCACAGGGGAATGCATGGATACGAGCATTGTCTTCCTTTCATCCTTTCATTGATGAAATTATGCAAACTCAGTTACCAAATTCTTGGAGATGGCCGAACTTTGAAACATATGAAGGCACATCCAACCCAACAACACATGTAAAGGCTTACCTTACTTAGGCTAGTCTTGTTTTAGATGATCTTCGGATACATTAAAGATTGTTTCCTACCACTTTAAAGGAACAAATTTGGAATGGTATTACTCTTTACCCCACATTTCATTGATTAATTTGATACACTGTGTACAAGGTTTTCCTCTCGGTTTGCGGATTGCAAACCTTTAGTCACGAATTCGGCCTCCCTCGTATAAGGAGTTAGAACCATTGTGACAATAAGCCTCCTTGAATATCCCGATTTGCACCCAATTATGGCAATGAATTCGATCAAGGTTGAACTTTGACTAGGACCTTTCTCAGACTCCTTATATGCTAACCCACCTATCAACATGGACGAGCTCAGAGCACGAGTTGCCAGGTATATTAGTATAGAAGAAAATGTAGAAGAAAGAAAATGAGCTAAGGAACAAAACAAGAAGAGATGTGTAAGTAGATTTAATACATATACACCCTTTAATGACAATCATGAATTCGTGCTTTTAGAAGCCTTTGAACTGGAACTAGTTCAACCCGTACCAACACCTTCTTTATTTATCCAACAAAGTGATGTAGCTATCACCAAAATCAAGGCATGCAACAAAGTGTGTGACCTGATTGAAGAGCTCATCTGATTAGGAGCTTTAAACCGTTTTGTACAGAATAACCAATCTAGATGAGGATGATGAGACGAAGGATAGGAAGGTAAAGGTCAATTTTTGAGGAGGATATCAAGGTAAGGGTCGAGGAGCACCAATCCCAACAAAAACATATGTTCCTCCTCCCCTTCAACCCACAAAAGAGCAACAAAGGGAACAACCTCAAAATCCCGATGAAGTTCGTGGAATTATTCATACCATTGCAGGAGGATTCGCTGGCGGGCAAGTTCAAAGGCAACACAAAAGAGGCATCTTAAGAGTATTAACTCAATGAACTCCTTAACACCTCAATCATGAACCCCTATCACCTTTACAGATAGAGATTTTTGTGTTAACAATCTCGACCAAGATGACTTAGTGGTCGTTATAGCTACTATCACCAATTGGCAATTATGTAAAATTCTTATTGATTAGGGTAGTTCGACTGATTTCCTATGTTGGCCTACTTTTTTGAAACTTGATTTGCCCCATTCAATGATCAAGTCTTACTCGTATCTGGTTTCAGTATTCGTTGGGGAATGAGTACACACCAAGGGATATATAAATCAACTTACTACTTTTCGTACCAATGCAACATAGCGCACACTGACTGTTAGGTATATCTTTGTTGAGGCATATTGATGGAAGAGGCCCAAGCACAAGCCCACATGCAAGCCCACCAAAGGGTAGATTTGGGCCAACCATAGAGTTATGGCCAAGAGGATCCAAGAAGACGTTCTTTTACATGTTCAAATGCC
>Ga0123342_1006371_pt1 | contig 16426 bp, 6 predicted proteins | sample Turbeawhitnodule_FD_89960 | JGI IMG/M metagenome (GOLD analysis project Ga0123342, IMG submission 89960) | Root nodule microbial communities of legume samples collected from Mexico - Turtle bean Mexico white nodule | ecosystem: Host-associated > Plants > Roots > Nodule | place: Mexico: Nepantla... | reverse complement strand
GAAAAGGGAAAAAATAACTGTCTACTCTTATTACTTTTGCTATGTACAATATATACGAAATACAAAATACAATAGTTTGGGCTTCAGCCCAAGGAACAGAATTAGAAAGCCCAAAACTCAATAAAATGTGCAATATCAATTCAATAAAATCTTTCAACTTACTACTTACATAATATATCACTTCAACTCAATAATTATTACTAAAATACCACTAGTTTGTGTGATTCCACATAAACATTTTCAAACTATTTAGGCTACACATAAAAAAATAGTAGCAATGAAATACATAAACATGAAATTTAAACCAATCAACAATAAAAAAAATTGAGTTAAACACCAAAGCAAATGAATGACACTTGAGCAAAGCTCTTCCTTTAACATCATTCTTCCAAAAAAATAACAAAGTTTTTGTTTCTTCCTTACTTGATTTGTGGGTAAATTTCTCAAATAACAATCCACATTGTTTAACTGACAAGACTAATGCTTTAACTATATAATTTCAATGGAATTATTACTTCAACAATCATTTGTTGCTTTAGGGATATTCAATTGAATGTTTGACAACAATATTTTATACTTATAAAAATTTAATCACTTGACTGCACTATACTTGAGTGAACAATCAAATCCTTAAACAACAAATGATAAAATAAAAGAATTTTTAAAAAAATATACAGATTAAATTCATCAATTCTATAATATATTTGATTTAAGTTATATTCAATCGTATCAATTCACCAACAATATCATAATTAAATAAATCATTATATTAACTAACAATCAAAATTCTTAAAAAATAATTTAAAATAAACTTAAAAATATATGGATCACTTTTATAGTTTTATTTTTCTCCTTAACAATAGCAACTCTAATATTAAAAAAGATAGAAATTTATATGGAAACTTCTACAAACATAGAAAAACTCATCTAACAAACCAAAATATTGATAAAAAAACTAAATCAGTTTATATAATAATTTTCTCAACTAGTTAAACATGTCAAACTTTAGAATACTCATGTATACAGAATCAGTAATAAAAAGGATAAAAAATTAAAAAATAAGAGAAACTTACTCCAAAATAAAATATAATTAATGAAAACGATTTATACCTAATCTTCTACTAGTTAGAATGTAAGAAAATGACTAAAATTTGTTTCAAAGAGTTAAAAATATTTCAAATTAATATTTTTTTGAATAAGAATAAATAAATCTCTAAATATTTAAAGTTGTTTATTTATATTATTAATTAACATATAATTAGAACTGTAATGCTTATTATTAAAAAATCTCTCTTTTGAAGGGTAAAAGAAGTTCTTACCCATATATTCTAGAAATTGAAGTGTTGGTAATAGTTGTATGAACGAAAATATTAAGAAAGATTAATTTTAGGACTTAAATAAACAAACAAAAAATGTATTTTAGTACTATAGTTTTCAAGACTAATATAAAAGTGAGGTATGATTTTAGAAACTAAATTTAGTGTTTACTCGTTTGTAAAGGGAATGAATGTGGCTTGAAAAAATTACAGACTAGGCAGCCGGTTGTGACATTACACATTATGTTCGTGTGAACCAATGAAAAATAGAAGAGATAAAAGAAAAAAAGAATAAAGAAGTAAAAGGTAAGTAATTTTATTAATATTTTTATTTATTAGTACTAATTTTGAATTAATTATTTTTTATTATAATAAAAAGCGATTCTAATCAGTTATTATTAAAAAAAATATTAAATAAAAATTAATTTTAAAAACAAAAATAATTAGTTAATATATTGATTAAATCAGGTACTATTTTAAAGACTAAACAAATTATTAAAATCTAAATTAACTTTTATTATTAATAAATAATTTATATCTATTTGGTTGAGATATCATAATTTTAGAGTTTAGGAATGAGATAAAAAAAAAATAAATAAAAAAAGAAGTAAAAGATAAAGTAATTATATTAATATTTTTATTCATTAGTACTAATTTTGAATTAATTATTTTTTATTATAATAAAAAGTAAATCTAATCAATTATCATTAAAAACATTATTAAATAGAAATTAATTTTAAAAAAATAGTGTATATATTAACTAAATTATATACTATTTTAGAGACTAAAAAGATATTGATATCTAAATTAATTTTTTTTATTGATATTTTTTTTTTAAATTGGTATCTAATTAACTACCAAGATTTTAGTTACCAACTTTAAAATATAAATAATTAGTAGCTAAAATATTGGTAGCTAATTTAATACCAATTTATAAATTATTTATTAATAATAGAAACTAATTTAGATACTAATAAATATTTTAGTTTCTAAAAATATTTAATTTAATTAATATTAAAACTAATTATTTTTTGTCCTTAAAATTGGTTTTTATTTAATGATTTTCTAGTAATATATATTATATTAAAAACTCTTAATATTTTTAAGTAATATAATTTATTATGGTTGAAAAGAATAAATAATGCATTGAAATAACATTTTTTTTATATTTGTATCTTTATTTGTTAATAAAATTCTATTTTCAGATCTGATATTTTTTTTTATATTTATGTTTTGTTTGGATTAGTGAGAAAGTAGAAGAGAAGAAAAAAAATATTTTGGATTGAATGAAAAAAACATATTCAAAAGATTTTAGTTAATTGAATTCATGAAATAAAATAAAAATATAAACATATATATATTAAAAAAATAATTTGTAAAATATATTTTTTCAAATAATTTGGTATAAAATAATTTTTAAAATATAAAATATAGTTAAAATAAATTTTAAATTAAAATAAAAAATATTATCAAATAATAAATTTCAAAATAATATAAGTAAATTACTTTACAAAATATCAAAATGTCAATTAACTTATTTTATTTTATTTATTGTTTAAATAATTTTAATTAATTTTAAATAATTTTATTATAATATAAACAAGTATTAATAAAATATTAAATTAAATTATTTTATTATTTATTTTAATGATTTTTATTTTAGTTGTCAGTTTTTATAATATAGAAACATATACTAATAAAATATTAAATTATTTGATTTTGTTTTATTTATTATTTTAATTATTTATTTTATTATAGTATTGAAGTATATATTATAATTATTGAAAAATGATATTAATGAATGTAAGGATAGATATTACACATACAAAACCTAATTAATTATGTGTTGTATTTGCTTCCAAATGAGTTGTTACAAAATGTGGAAAGTTTAATATTAAACACTTATTTACGTTTTTCATATTTTGAATTTTATTTTTGTACTTTTGTTTTATTTTTATTCAAATAAAGTGAATAAATATATTATATTAAGTTTACTATTATTTATTTGTTTTAGTAATTGCATCTAGCTCATTACTAGGGACAATGTAATTGACTGTCTTCCTCATCCTTGTGGAAAGAAAATTGTAAGTGAAATTATAATAAAAAATAAAATAAAATTTAATGAAGATGAGTTGGAGGCCATGAAGATAAAGGATTCAAAAGATGTATATAGTTACATCACTTGTGTGCAAACAGTAGCTAATGAACTAAAATGCAATGAAAAGACTCTCACGGATGTTAGGGTTGTGGAGAAAATTCTTCGGTCATTGACCAATGACTTTGAAAATATTGTATGTGCAGTCAAATAATCAAGAAATTTGGGAGAGATGACCATTGATGATTTCGCGGGTTCTCTTGAAGCAGATGAACAACGAAAGAAGAAAAAGAAACAAGTCTTGGAGGAAGCCTTACAAACAAAGATGATAATCAAAGAAGACAAGGTGATGTATGTGCAACACAACCGAGGAAGAGGACATGAACGCGGAGGTCATCGTTTTGATCACAACAAAGGTCGTGGTCATGGAAACAACAATGAAGATAGGGGACAAATGAACCAGCAAAACTGGTGTGGACAAGGTCGTGATCGTGGTGGTCGTTCAAATCGTTCAAATGTTGAATGTTACAACTTCAAAAAATATAGACATTCTGCAAAGGAGTGCTATGTCAAGAAGAAAGTGGAAGAAAATGCAAATTTAGTGGAGGAGGATGAGACCAAAGATGAAGGAATTCTCATGATGGCCAATGAAGACTTCAATCTGGATAGTGACATGGTACAATATCTAGATACTGGTGCTAGTAATCATATGTGTGAGCACAAACATCTCTTTCTTGATATACAAGAGATAGAAGGTGAACATGTGTCTTTTGGAGACTCAACAAAGGTTCCCATTAAAGGTTGAGAAAAATATGTTTTTTCTAAAAAGGATGGAAAACAAGGCACTATGAAGGATGTTTATTACGTACCTGATTTGAAGAATAACATTCTCAGTATGGGACAATTAATGGAAATAGGTTATTCGATTTTCATGAAATAACGAATTTTGCACTTGAAGGACAAAAATGGACAAGTGTTTGCAAATGTAGAGATGATGAAGAAAATTTGGTAACATGGAAAGAAGTTTTACAAAATTGGAAGAAAAATATGTTGACATGGAAAAAGATAAAGAAAGTAAAGTCAATCAAGTAGAATAACTCCATTAGTTGCTTTTGGCAAAAAAAGAAAAGGTGAATGAATTACTGTCCAAATTAGAATCCCTTTATAAGTTTTCAAAAGCCCTTAAAGTTATGAAGAAGTTGGGGGCAGAACCAAATGCCAATGACAAGTATCCGCCATGTTTTGTTATAATTGATGAGAGTGTAGGAAATACTTTAGGTGGTTTGAGTGCGGGGTTCAATAAAGTTTCTTGTGACAATAAGAAACTTAGTTCATATGTTGTACTTGAAGATAGTGGTTATGATTTGGGAGAAGATGGTAAATGGAGTGCTGTCGCGGCATCATCTAGAAAGAGATATATTGTCTAATGATTATGTTTCAAGCTCATTGAAGTCAAAGTTTTTCTTAAATCTTTTTAATTCAAAGAATGAAAGTGGAAAAGATTTTGTTTGGGAAATTAAAAGTAATTCAATTCAAAATTCTAGATGGATTGATGCAGTAAAAAAAATTTGAATTTGCTTTTAATCTAGAACAGTATGATGACTACTGAAAAATATGAGAGAAAGTTGGAGTAAGAAAAAATAAAAAATTAGAAAAAATCAATCTTAATAAACAATATATGAAAGGTTTAAGTTTTAGAAAAAAAATTGTTAACACGAGAAAAGGTAAAATTTAAGAAGTATATTGTAAGAATATTTAAAAATATTATATTCTCAATTAAAATATAACATTGAAATATAAGTTCTATTATCTGTTCATAAATTATACTGTTGGATGCGGACTATGGTTTTTTTTTTTAAAGATTAATATTAATATAGATTACTAAGTTTGGAAAAGTGACATTATAATAACAAACGTACTTGAAGATATTTGAAAAAAAAAGTACACGTACTGAGAGATAAGAAATACTTGTTTTTCTTTTTATTTTGTTTTTGATAAATATGGGTTTGATTTATGTGTCTCACAACTTTTGTTTTTTTTTTCTAAATGTAGTACAATTTTAAAACAAGTTCTTGAAATACAATTTTTTTTTTCAAATTGAGTAAATCATATGTTTAATATATAACTTATTCAAAATAAAATCACTTCCATTTATGATTTTAATGTAAAATCGTATGTAAAATATATGTTTTTAATTTTAAAATATAATAATCTATCAAATTAAGAAAAATTTAAAAAAAAATGAAACTAGTATATTTCATATACAATTTCTATCTAAAATAGTATTTAAAATATATGTTTTTCAATTTTTAAAAATAATAATATGTAAAATAAAATAAATAAAAAAACTCAAAAGAATACGAAATACGAGAAATAGGTTTAAGTTGCTGCTTTTAATTTTTTTTATATATATAATTAAGAAAAATAGGCTTTTATAAAAAAAAATTAACTAAATATTTTTTATTATATATAATTTTCTCATACATATTAAATGGATAACAAATAACTTTCAAGAAGTCAAACAAATATTTTATTATAAAAATGAAAAACAAATTACCATATCAATGTAAAATGTAAATTTTTTGTACTATTTTGTTTCTATGTGAATTACAATTTTATTCTCTATTTTAACTTTTCAATTAAAATTTCAGATTTATTTTAACTTTTCGAATTTTAGATTTTATTAATTTAATTTTTCATCATATAGATTATATTTATTTTAATCATTCTTCTAAAATAATTGTATATGAAATATACTAGTTTCAAAAAATTTAATTTGACAGATTATTATATTTTATTTTGAAATCGTAAATAGAATGAACAATTTTAATTTGAATGAATCGTATTCAATAAAAAAAATTTATGCCCATATTAAATTGGAAAAAATAAAACCTACAACTTTCTTATAAATGATGATCGCTGCAAGGTAGGCATAGAAGGATGTCTTATATATGTTTTCCCCATATCCCATAGTGCCCTTAAACCTACTATGCATCTTTTGCCCATAAAACAGTTCTTCACTTAGGTTTAGATATTTCTTCAACTCTATAATCTCATTTTTGTTTACTTTAATAAGGGATTGTTTAAAACTACAAACTGATTTCAGTAACTTAGTTTAATGGTAACATTGTCTAATTTCGCAGCTCTATCTCGGATACTTATGTGTCTCTGTGATACTTCTGTGTCTCTGTGTCGGATATACTTTTATAGATAAAATGTTTAATTCAAAAAGTATTTATTGAATTTATGACAATTTTAATATGATTCTAGTAAAATTTAAAAAAAAAAGAATTTTTTTTAAAATTTAAATTTATTGTATAAAAGTTAATTTTTTTTGAAACAGTTATAAAAAATATTTCTCTGTTTAAAAAAATCATATTAAATATTTATTATTAATTTATATGTTCCGATGATATGAGTTGGTATTTCAAACTTAATTTATTAATACAAATGAATAATTTTCCTTAAAAACCGTGTTTTGATAGGAAAAACAAAAAACAAGGGAAGAGAAGACGGTTTAAAATGAAATGATTTAATGTTAATTTGGGAGGCGGAATGAAATAATGTGATGGTGGCGAATCAAAGTGGATCCCAGTGAAAAAGTGATCGTTGGATACGAATTACGATGCGAGTGAGGCACGAGCAACGAGGCCAAGTACCTTTCGCTCTCACAGCAGACAACGTAAGATTTGGTGGTCCTAAGATACGTGGGAACAAATGAAGTGACCAATGGTAGCAGAACACGTGTCCCATGACCCACTCCTCCGAAATGAAAAGTTGAATCAGGTGGTCTGGAAGAACAGTGAAAGATGAATGGAACTGTAACTGCATCTTTTGGCAAAGTCAAGAAACTTGATGACCCTGTGAGCCTCTAGGGTGTAGACTCTAGACCATGCTTCATCAACTACTCACTACCTTCTTCCACGTGTTCTCACTTCAACGCTTAGTCATTGGGATTCATTCACCTTTTACTTGTTGCCAAAGAAAACTATATATATTATTATTTTCTTTATATCTTTCATTTTCAGTGCTATCGTATAATTATATTTTAAAATTCAAAGAATAAAATATTGATGTTAATTTATATTGAAATATATTATTTGATTGTTAATTTGTCACATAATAATTTATATATCTTATAATAACTTTATTCTCATCAATTTTCTTCTTGGAAATTCAAACTCAAATATACATACTTACATAAGATCATAATGGGTGTAATCTATGCAAAAAAAAAAATATTTTGTCACCTCTCTAAATCACTTTAGGTCTCTTTATATATATAGGTATTTTTCAGACATTTATTTAATTATTTTTAATGAGATTGGACATAAGTGTCATGTTACATTTGTCAAAGACCCACCTATTATTATTTACTATTTATGATCAGAGACACATCACAATTAACACACTCACGTGATCTTTGGATTTTTTTTTTTATTAAAAATAAGTGTGCATTCTTTTTTTCATTTAAAGTGTGAAATACTAAAATTTTCTCCCTTCTTCGAAACACTCCTCTTAACTTTCACACTTTCCATTTTTTGTTCAGTATTACGTTAATATATTTACCAAAAAATTAAAATATACTTTGATGAAATTTGCCACCTATAACAACTTTCTCGTAAAAAAAAAATACTTTGACTTTTTTAATTTATTAACTTCTTGAGTAAGAAATTCATTATTCATTATTCTTGCAACGTAAGTTAAATAAAAACACATTACAAATATGTCTTCTCAGCTTAACATGTTTTTCTTATTTATGGAAACTTTAAGAAGATGATAGTGTTCTATATAAAAAATAATCACTTATGTGTTGTCAATTTAATAGTCAGAGATAAAGAGGACAAGTCAACAATAATAATGAACTGTGCAACATCACACAGAGTGTTGTTGACTATATACCATGCTAAAGATTAAATTATTGTATAATAATGAAAAATAACATAAAAAATAATCAGTTTATATTTTTAATCAATATAAAAAGAAAATATTGAAACTAAAAATCCCAACTTATTTGTGAAATAACATAATATAATATAATTATGTATTGTTTGGATTCTGCCAAAAAATCAAGTTAGAATTCGATAATTAACCAAACATTTGAATGTAATTTATTTGTTATCTTTTTCTCTCTGTATATATAATACAGAGATCAATAAAATACAACACATTCTCTTTATAAAAGATATCTAATGTATGTATGAGGTTAACTAACTCAACTCTTAACCCATTGTACATTATAGAATAATTTGATTCTTATAAAATATAGTCTTCAAGTCTCAATTTTGTGAACTGAAAAATAGTTATGAAGATAAGTTTTTATTATATATATATATATATTTTTTTAAATTAGTATATAAAATTTTGATAATTAATTAGATACTAATTTTTTGAAAACTATTTATTAATAATAAAAATTATTTAAAATATGAATAATTTTTGAGTTTATAAAAAATATATAATTTAATTAATATAATGATTAATTATTTTTATTTTTAAAATTATTTTTTTAGTGAATTATTTTATAAAGATGAACACAAATAAATCCTACAACATTCATTCATGATAAAATTTGATGCTCTCTAAAATTTCTAATTAAACCGATATTTCAGTCTTTTAAATTTATATATAAACATTCCTTTTATTTTAAAAGCATTGTATTTTCATTTTTTTTATATTACAAATGTACTCACTTAAGTTTTAAACATAATATATAATAAACATCACTATTATAATTTGTGTTGAAAGAATCGAATTGAATTCACTGCTTCAAATAGTAAATCCAAGTGTGATTCAATTTAACTGTCTCGTTGAGAATCGGTAAACTGGTGATCATTTTTTACAACTATTTAATAATTTAAAAAATATATTATTTATGTTATTTTTTGTTTTTTTAAAAATAATTTTAATTTTTAGAAACTTAATATTTTATAATTATTATGAATTTTTAAAATAAACTTAAATATTACGAAATATTTAATTTTTATGTATATTCTAAATGTTATTTTGTATTTTTTTAATATTATTAGACTTTGATATTATATTCATTTAATTTTTTTACCTATAATTTTATATCAGTATTATTTTATTAGTATTACTTCAACCAATAATCTATGAACATTATTTTAATCAATTTAATAATCAAAATTTTAAATCAAATATTATGATAGTGAATAAAATTGAGAATATAAATGTAGTTTGAGAAAATCTTATATGGTGTAAGTGTAATTTACTCTTTATATTATCTTAACATGAACAATTAGTTTCCTAAAGAAAAATAATTGTTGAGCTAATTTACATGTTTGGTTATTACTTCCTGCACTCTATGAATTGGGACTTACACCCAATCACTTACGAAATAAAACTTCCAAAGACATTTTTGGAATTTTATATAGCCTATATACTTGGACCCAAACCAAAAGGAAAGCCCATGATTACAAATGTGTTAAATAGCAGTTTAAATATTTAACATGATTATATATTTAAAATTTGTACTCTATATTAATGATCAAAATTTTAAAAAATATAATTATAAATTCTGTGAACAATAGGATAAAAAAGAGATAAAAGATTTACCGTATTTTTTCTAAAATTTGAGGGTATAATAATATCATTTCTTTGTAAGTATTTATAAGAAAATTAAGAAAGAAAAATAAAATAAATATTTTTATAAACTGAAAATAATTTATGCAGAAAATAATTTATAAAAGACTTTACATCAAATTTTTAAAAACAATTTACAGTTTATTTATGTTAATTTTAATTTATAAACAATATTTTACTTTTCCCTTTCGAAAAATTTATGGAATCCAAACATGCCTTTAAATTTACTTTATTCCTGCTTGTGTATATTTTTCTCAAACATTTTTCAGTTCGTAGCTCATATGAGAATATTATATATTCATATACTTTATTCTTTTCCTGTAGTTCATATTGGAAAAATCAATTATTTAAAACGAACTACAAATAAATTAACAATCATTTCTAACTTGTAATAAAATAATACACTATTCCAAAACAAGAAAACCCATGTTCTCATCCTCACAATTTCCAACATATGAATCTAGAGAACAATCATGTAAAGAAAAAAGGTCAAACAAGGAATAAATTAGGGGAAAACCACTAAGATTTTTCAATGTATGAAGCAAATGTAAGATATGGTCAAATAATCAATGTAAAGCACATATTCCACACTAGAGGAAATTCCTTACTCCTTGCACTTGCATATGTTCCCTATGAAGGAAAACAAATATTATCATTTCTAACTCAAAAAATTTAATAATAAATTTATAAACTTTTTTTTTATCTAATGTAAAATTTTCAATTTACATTTAAATTTTTAACATCTTTCACAATTTAAAAAAAAATACATCGAATTGAATTATCAAACTATATTGATTGATTAATCACTTGAAAGGAATTTTTCACCTTTGGCTAAAAGGGATGAAATAATATGAATACCATGAAAATTACACTTAACCTTCTATTATTCATATTCATACAAGAGAAAAGCTTTTCTCCTGGAATTTGGCCACATATATTCCCATTCTCTGTATAAACACCACATTAGCACCAAGAAGTGGTAACTTGTATGCAATAAACTTTGAATGACATACATGTAGCCACATCAAGGTGCATGAGAAGTGATAATCATTGACTTTTGAAGGTCACAACAGTTACTATAGTGGGGTCATGGAATTTTAAAAGCACCCAATTAATGGCCACAATGGTCAAAATTTGGCATGAAGCACCATCATATAGACTCAAAGTTCACATCCAAATGCAAAGTAAAATCAACCATTTGTGAAAGAGAATCCATTTCCATGGAAAAATGGAACCACTTACTACCTATTTCAGTATGATCCTCATGCCCTTCACATTTTTAACTTAGTATTTTATTGTTTAATTATATTAGCAATGCATGGTAGATAAACATTCTTTGGTAATTTGAGTTGTAACATTTTATGAGATTTTATTTCAAGTAGTATTTTCACATCTCACTCCAACATTCTTATATTTTGTTACCTTTTGTTTTTGAAATATTTATTGTTTTTTAAAATAAGATGTATATCAGTAATAAATAAATGTAAATAACACAAAAAAAAGAAGAAAAATAACTAGTTCAATAACAACAGGTTCTTGAAATTAGGTCCAATTATAACATCAACATTTTGCTGACCTTAAATTTTTAGATATTTATGAAACCCTAAATCCTAAACCAATTTATGTTAAAATGTCCATAGTTTTTAGACATTAGAATTTAAAGACAATATGAAATATATTTTTAAATTTAGAATTATATCATGGATTATCTAATTTTAAATATATTTTAGATTATATAATTTAAAATACATTTCCGATTTCAAAAATATATTCCAACCTTTCATCTTAGCAATTCTGGAAATGTATTCTGAATTTTACAAAGTAAAATGTATTTCCGAGTTAAACAATCTAAAATCATAATTTGCACGGGATATGTTTTCATGTAATTTGACATATATTTTAGAATTGATTTTTGAATTATGTAATGGAAAATGATTCTAACCATAGACAATTTAAACTTTTTCCACACTTATATAGTTGCAAACAGAAATTATGGGGTGGTAAAAGAAATTGCCCTTTTGGTTAACTAAGTGAGTCCAATCCAAAGCCCATAGATTATACATAAAGAACAATCTTAACAATAAAGCTACCACCTAGATGCTCATAGTTACGGATCCGACAAAAAAAAAAAAGGTATATAATGACTATCATATTTATATTGAATCACAAATATACTATATCATATTTATATTAAATCAGAATGAGAATAAAAATGAGAAGTGAAGTGCACTAGAACCTGTGAAAGATAATTTGAATAACGCAATGGGTTCTTTGATCTTTCAATTCCAAGCTTTGTTTAATATAAAGTCGTGAATTATGTTGATGCGTGATTATAAAAAAATTGATTTGTGTTTTTAATAGAAGTTGTTTACTTGTTCACTTTATTTATAAAAATGGTTATTCACTTTTAATTGAAAAAATAGTTTTGTCCTTCTTTAATTAATTTTTCAATTAATGTTGATTGAATATGTTTGAAGTCATCGATTTTAAAAAAATCATTAGGAGTTTACAAAGGAGAAGATCTTCAAAGTGAAAGAAATCACTCAATTAAGAAATTTGGAACTCATACAACATATTATTATTGCAAGGCTTGGAGATCTTGAACTTAACCTCACATTTTGAATGAGCAATGATTTTAGACATTCTCATCTAACTTACAACATTCAAATAATTTTTTATGCATGAAAGTATGGAGTCGAAAAAAGGATTTGCTATTACTTTTGTAGTCGAAAACAACTTAAGAGTTTCGATTGAAGTTAAAATACAAAATTATAGATAAACATTCAAATAAGATTTAATGCCAAATTTTATTGACAATGAAGGACAAACAATGCACTTCCATGACTTGCCACTTCTGCTGATAATGTATCATTAGTTTTTATACTTGTTCTACTCCATGTTTCGGTTCCGATACAAAGTCCATACTTTCTTCTAGCTGGATACACAATAGTTAAGTCTACTATGTTTGCACATATTGTTGCTTTCTCACTATTCAGATTGAAAAAAGCAACATAGATCTCCCCTAAAGACAAGAAAAACCAAAAACAACTAATGTTAATTAAACAAAACTTAGAGTAGTTTCTTAATTTAGTTAAAGTTAACTAACTTATGCTAACATTTAATGTAGACTTTTCCTTAACTTTTTCAATTTTAATTGGAGAGTAATATCAAAATAAGATAAGGAAGTACATGTAGGTTTTGCTCATGTTATTTTACTACATATCAATTTGGTATTGCAGAAACACTGAACTAGAAAAGTCTAATGGATGAAATGAGGATAGACAAACCTGTTCTTCCAGTTGCAATCCAAGATCTAATCCCATTAGGATAACCTTCAGCTGCATGATTGGTCAGGTTGCATTATTGAATAAAGTAAACAAATAAATGAGTGAGAGCACGAATAGTTCTACAAAAAGATAAGTTTTTCCTATTAATATTTACCTAGGAGATATTCTACTGTTGCACAAAGGCCAGAATCACTATTAACCAGAGTCCCATTAAATTTTAACTCCCACATGTGTGCAGATTGGATATATCTCCTATTCCTGCATTAGCAACATTGTAATAGGATTTACTGCAAGCAAGTAGAAAAAAATCTAGATAAATAAGTTGGAGAATGGTAAACTATGATTACAATGATGCCATTTGGAGTTCTCTCTTGTTCACACAAAAAGGTTCCTCGTGATCCTGTTTTGGATTCTTGTAACAGATTCTCTCAAGACTTTGGTTGTGTTTTTCATTAAACCAACCACTTGCTTTTGGATCAATGCACTCAGTGAGAGCCATGGAGTAAGTAAATTGTAATTTTGTGACATTGTATTCTCCCATATTGACATCATGTAATCTGATATGAGGAAACTACATAAAAAAAAATAGAAACAATGGCAATGTAAGATTTAAGAAACATTGATTACAAAAGAAAAAACAAGAAAATTTTCACGTACCTCTTGATTGTTTGAGCTAAAAGAGTTTATCTCCAAAAGGGTAGGATTGGTGATAAGATCATAGGTCTGTTGATCAATTTTCCGTAGATCCCCTCCATACATAATGGGAGATTTTGCCATACAACACAAAGTCATCTGTGATATATGAGAATAATAACACTTAGTATTTATTAATTTTCGTGAATATATATGTCAGCTCCCATATACAGTAATTCAATTATGTTGTGTGCTTTGCATATGTACCTGTGTTCTTTGCTCATCTTGAGTAAGGTTAGTAGACCTATGTGGACCTTCATGAGCATCTATAGAAAAACAAAATAGAAAAAAGAAGTTTTATATTCTTAATTATCTAACATTTAAACAACTCAAAGCAATTTTGAATAATTAATATATATATATATATAAATAAATATATTGGATGAAATTGAAAACATATTTTTTCAAAGGCATATTCTGTTTTTGTTTGAAAATGGAAAATGGTGGCTATTGTTGGGCCTTTCGAGGGGAGATTCACTAGAAAGATTCCATAACAATGAAATTTCAACCAAACCCAAAACCTTAATACAATGAGTTTATGAGTCTTATTACTTATATGGTACTCAACTCTCTCATTTCTACTCATCTTTCTTATTTATGCTCACACTTGGGTTCCTAACAATCTCTCCCTCAAGTAAGAGTCTCATATATATTGATACATTCCCCTCAAGAGGAATCATTTCTAACCATGAGTACCTCGCTAGTGACTCTGTACCGTCATTAGCATTAATAGGACATGCTTATCTAAACCTTCCATCTGGAAGACTTTCAATATAGGAATCTACTGTATCGTTAGAGTTGGTCACCAAGACAAATTATTAAATTTGATAACATTGTTGGGTCTTTCGAGGGAGGATTCAACGGGGAGATTCCATAACAGTGCAACCTCAATCAAACTCACTAAGAGATTGACACCAACTCCAATCCAAGACCTTAAAACAATACATTTATGCATGCTCTTCCTTATATGGTACTCAACTTTCTCATTTCTGCTCACATTTATCATTTTAATTCAATGTGGGATTTAGACTCAAAGTTGGGTTCCTAACCGCTACTTAACACAAATCAAACATAAATGTAAACATGAGAAGGAGAGTGTTATGAACCTTACCTATTGAACCAACTCAATTGGCACTCAGTGTGAAATAGTATAGTATAGTTTAGAAAATTATTATGCAGTGGATGTAAACTAAGAACTATTTAGAATACCTTAACTGGCTTGATCCTAATAAATTAAGGAAAAAGTAGTAATGCAGGGGCATTTAGGCTAACCTGGATCAGTTATCCATCCAAATGGTAGCATGTCCAAATCAGGCCAAGAGCTTCCATTTAAACCTTCTGCTCCTATTAAATTAGATGCTGAGAAGTCTCTGAAAGATAAATCAAATGTATTAAAAATGTAGACAATTTTGATGGTAGAGTAGTAGAAGAAAGATGGAAGAGAAATTCACATATTTTGAAGTCAAACATTGAAAGAATTTGATCAAATACCTTGATACATTAAAATGAGATAAGACTGCTGGCCACTTATCCCAATCATCTTGTGTTATACGATATGTATTAACTAGACTATTAACCATCTCAGCCATTTCTGGTGTTGCATTGACTCCAGGAGATAGAGAAAACACAATAGGATTGTGAAAGCCATTAATAATCTGCATACATGGTAACTCAAATGACAACACTGTTCTTCATGTCTTAGCTTTGAAATGAAAAGGAAAAGAATGATGGAGAATTTTGCATTATACCTCTGATACAGTTGTTATCTCACCCAAATCCAGGTCCTCACCAAATACACAATCTAGTTTCACTGTCACAAATCAAAGCAGAAAATTCATATAAATGTGGCAAAGCTGAAAGGATAATACACACAATTTCTTATTGCTTATTTGAAAATATTATGATTAAGATCAAATGTAATAGATTAATGTGTTGCATAATTTGTGATACTACATGCATGATAAGAAAAATATATGTAGTTTATAAATACCAAAATCAACTCCCCAGGAAGCATATAACTCATAAATTGATCTTAAAAAGGCTTTTCCAGCTCCTGTTGTTGTATTTATAGCCATGAAACCTTTATCCATCCATTTACAAGCCCTTGATGGGATTCCTATATCTTTTGCATGCCACACTCGACCAGATTCCATGTAAGGTTGTCCCTGATAAGTTTCAAGAAGAGAAAAGTAAATTCAAAGAAAAATTGATGGGTATATAGTACACCAATATTTTCTTTTTACATAATTTTTAATTATATTGTCATTTTTATAAACTTATATCTTTTAATGTTTATATATATATATATATATATATATATATATATATATATATATATATATATATATATTTTTTAAATGAAAAAAATATATATAAAAAAATTTTTTTTAGTATATATAATGTTAATATATTGTGTATATTTTTGTTTTTTT
>Ga0123342_1006370_pt1 | contig 16429 bp, 15 predicted proteins | sample Turbeawhitnodule_FD_89960 | JGI IMG/M metagenome (GOLD analysis project Ga0123342, IMG submission 89960) | Root nodule microbial communities of legume samples collected from Mexico - Turtle bean Mexico white nodule | ecosystem: Host-associated > Plants > Roots > Nodule | place: Mexico: Nepantla... | reverse complement strand
GTACTAGACGACTCGGTAGGCAGCACTCTGGCTCGCAGGCGGTCTCGCTGATGATTTCTTCGTGCGATAGATTGCATGGGTATCGGGCGCTCTACGTTCTAACCCGCGACATGTCCGCCCATTTGATGAACGGCTTTCGCCCTACGCCACTCGCTAGCGAGCAGCACAATCAAAATCCCAGCCATCTCCAGTATCCAGTACCATTTGAGGCCCAAGAACCGGCTTCTAAAGAAGCTGTCGAGATGATGAAAAGATGCCATGCGAATTAGCACGTACCCGAGCACAAACGTCGAGCCAATTGATGCAATCCACATCTGAATTGGGGATTTCCTGATACAGTAGATACAGGCCGGAACAATGGCCACGCACGCGGCCGCAACGCTGATGACGAAATCAATTTGAACAACCTGACGTCGTTCGTACCAGCCCTGCGAGTACGCAACCATGCGGCCAAGCTCTGTCATGCCAGACTGGAGGTCCAACTGCTTGTTTATGCCTAGAATAAAAAAGAACAGTGATATAAAGCGCCAGATGCGGGCATCGGATTTGTCGTTCAAATTTTGCCGTCGAACGCACCCCATAGTTATCCAGCAGCTGACGCTGGCTAGCAAGTACAGAGCGACTGTAACCCACCCCCCGATTGTGGGGTCGCCAATGCCGGGGTGCCAACTGAACTCGTAATTGCTTGTCACTTCAGCCCCCAAAGTGTTTGCGTTTGAAGCCCGATATTCGCGGGTTTTCGTTGTCGCCCCCGGTGCAATTCAGTCTGACCGCTGCCGAGGAGACGATGCAGGTGGAAATTAACCGACCTTCCCGATTGTCAATTCGGAGGCGGAAACGCACGCCTGCACGGCCTTAACGACAGCGTTCAAATTGCTCTCGGTCATCTGCGCAAATAGCGGGAGAATGATCGAATGTTGTTGCGCCAAGATACTTCGGCGCAGGCTCATTGCGACGCGATGCGAGCCCTCTTCGGCATAGGCGTCCTCGAGATGGATGTTCATGATCCCCCGCCTCGTCGAGACGCCCTGATCAAGCAGCTCCTGCATGATTTCGCGCTGGTCGAGATCTTGTGATAGCCGCAGGCAGAAACTCTGCCAGTTGCTGCGAGCCCATCGGGGCTCGATCGGCGGTGCGACCTCGTTCGTTGCGGAGAGCCGTTCGGCATAGCGGCTGGCAATCTCACGCCGCCGCGCAATGATTGCCGGCAGCCGCTTCAGCTGCTCACGCCCGACTGCCGCCTGCATGTCTGTCATGCGATAGTTATAGCCTAGCTCGGGATAGGATTCGAAGATCACCTGCTTCGAGCCGTGCCGGGCCGCGTCCGTCACACTCATGCCATGTTGCCGCCACAAGCGGAACTTTCGATCGTATTCCGGGTTGCCCGTCGTCAACATGCCGCCGTCGCCCGTCGTGATGACTTTGCGGGGATGGAACGAAAAGCAGGCGATATCACCGTGCGGCCTTCCGATTTTCTGCCATTCGCCCTGCCATAGGATTTCGCTTCCTGATGCGCAGGCCGCATCTTCCACGACTGCGATACCATGTCGGCGCCCGATTTCGACAATCCGTGTCAAATCGCAGGGCATGCCGAGTTGATGCACGCAGACGATTGCTCGGGTGCGCGGCGTTATCGCAGCCTCGATAAGACTCGGATCGATATTGTAGCCTTCCGTTTCGATATCGACGAAGACCGGTATGGCTCCGCAGTAGCGAATGGCGTTTGCCGTGGCGATAAACGTATGGCTGACCGTGATGACTTCATCCCCTGCGCCCGCGCCGACAGCCTTCAATGCCAGATGGAGCGCGGTAGTGCAATTGGATACCGCGCACGCATGTGGGGCGCCGACAAAAGTTGCGAACTCCTGTTCGAACGCCGCCACTTCGGGACCTTGCGTTACCCAACCAGATAGGATTGCCCGGCGTGCGGCCTCTGCCTCTTCCTCGCCCATAAGGGGTTTGCCAATCGGGATCATGGGCAACCTACTCCTACATAAACAAGGCCAGCTGCCCGCGCCTCATCAGGTCGCCAGATCGCACGGCCATCGACCACTGCCTCAACGCCGCGGCGCGCGAGGTCTTTCATGTCGAGCCGGTGGTATGGGTCGTGCGCGGTGCTGAGAACAATCGCCGGCGGTAGCCGGCGATCATCGATGCTGGCCGGGTCAAAGCCGTATAGGCGGATTTCTTCGTCCGAGTACAGGGCATCGTCCAGAAGGACATGAGCGCCACGTTCACGCAAGGTCGAACTGATCAGGAACGAACTTGAGCAAATATGCTCCTTGACCTGCGGCCGGAAGCCCAGACCTAAGACAAGCACATCCTCGTCACGAACCGGTCGCCAGGCTTGCTCGAGCCGATTGATGGCCCAGGCAGCCTGCTCGTCATTCACCCGACGGCCCAGACGCGTCATCGGCATTTGAAGGTTCCGGCGCTCGCCATCCCTGATAACGAAATGCGGATAAACCGGTGCACAATGGCCGCCTACTCCAATACCGGGGGCCAGCAACGCCGCCTCTCCATCGGTATTTATCACCGGAAGTATCCGGTGGATATCTACACCTACAACCTCGGCGTAACGGGCGATCTCGTTGCTGATGGCGATGGTTACGTCGCGGTAGACCATGCCGGCCAGCTTAACCAGCTCGGCCGCCTCAGGAGATCCTACGTCGGCCGTCTGCGCACCCAGATAGGTAGCGTAGAATTCGGCCGCCCGGGCACCTCCCTCGGGCGTCAGACCTCCAACCACCTTAGTGTTGCGTTCGAGATGCTCGAGGACGAACTGACTCTTCACCCGTTCTGGCGAGAAGACGACATCGAAGTCGCGGCCTGCAGAGAGCCCGCCTTCCTCGATGATTATTGCCAACCGCCGTGTCGTTCCCACGGGAAGCGTGGTCTCGTAACAAACCATAGTCCCAGGTCGAAGACTGGTCGCGACTTTCCTCGTGACGCTTTCAATGATCGACAGATTCGCATCGCTGTCGGGTGTCAGTAGCACCGGGACAATCACCACGACGACGCTCGACGCAGCCACCGCGGTGGCGATATCAGAGGTCGCCCTGAGACGACCTGCTTGGACCACGCTCTTTAGTAATTCGCGTACCCCCGGTTCGTCGATTGGGCATTCGCCTCGGTTGATCGCCTCGACCACGGATTGACGAATGTCACATGCCACGACATTACCGCCCCTAGTGGCAAACTGGCAGGCAAGCGGCAAGCCCATCTTGCCGGCACCGATGACCGTTATGTTCGTCATGATGTCCTCCGACCAAACCACTCGAGAGTCCTGCTCAGACCCTCATCGAGATCAACCTTGGGCTCGAAGCCAAGCACTTGCCTCGCCTTTTCGATTGACGGCACGCGGGCGCGAACCTCTGCCCTATTAATGGGCACATGGTGAATCTCGACCCCCGGGATGAGCCGGGCCACGCGGCGCGCTAGCCCCAGCGTCGTTTCTATCTCACGCGGATTGCCGATGTTGAAGCTGTGGCCGGCGGCGGCCTCTGGCCGCTCGATGATCGCAGCGACGGCAGCAACCATGTCGCTGACATAGCACCAGGCCCGGATTGGCGACCCATCATTGTGAACCTTGAGCGGCTCGCCTGCGAGCGCTGCACGAAAGAAGTTTCCGATAGCCCCTTCACCCGTCTGGCGCGGACCGTAGATGTTGAACGGCCGAACGCAGGTACAGGAAAAGCCATACTGCTCGCCATAACGCAAGGTGAGGTGTTCTGAAGCGAGTTTGCTGACGGCATAGACCCAGCGACGGTCCGAGACGGGTCCAATCCCGTGCGGTGAGTCTTCGTTCACCCACATGGCGTCTGAACCGAAAACCTCGCTGGTGGAAAAATCGATGAACTGACTAACGCCCCGTCGAGCAACTGCTTCGAGCAGGTTGACTGTGCCGAGGATGTTGACCTGCAGCGTACGAAGCGATTCCTCATAATAGCTGCTGACACCGGCGATCGCCGCAAGATGCACCACGATGTCCACGTTATTGGTCACATCGAGCATCGCCTCCGCATCCATGACGTCGGCCTCGACGAGACGAATGTCGTCGTGATCGAGCAGTTGGGTTGCCTGAAGCGAATTACGTCGGAAATTGTCGAGCAGGATCAATTCGTGCTTGCCTGCGAAATGTTCTGCTAGATGTGTACCGATGAAGCCCGCGCCGCCGGTAATCAAGATACGCTTTTTACTCATACTTCTTCCATCGCTTAGAAGGTTTCAGACTGCAACTCCTGCCGCCAGCGCAGATGTTTCGCCGGCACGCCTGCGGCAACCGAAAACGGTTCGACGTCGTCAACGACCACGGCTCCTGCACCGATGATGGCCCCCTTGCCGATCGTGACACCTGGCAAGATCGTTGCGTTAGTGCCGATGTCCGCCCAAGCGCCGATCCGCACCGGCCTGATTTCGAGATCGGTTTGTGTGATGGGCACTTCGAGGGGAAGGCCGACATGACTCGAACCCAAGATCTTGGCACCGGGTCCCCAGCCTACATGCTCCTCGATCACGAGATCGCGTGCATCCATATAGGCTTGGGGGCCGATCCAGACGCCGTCGCCGATTTTGCACGTTCCATCGAAACGGCCCTGGATATAGGCTTGCGCTCCGATGAACACTCCGGCGCCGATTTCGAAAGTTTCGGGATGCTTGAAGCTCGCGCCGCTGCCCACTTGCAATCCGACGCCACAGCGGCGTGAAATCGCCTGCCAGATGATCCGACGCATCGTGCTGTCCATGAAGCCGTCACCCGTCGCAAAACGGCCATAGAGTTCAAGGAGACCATCATTTCCGTAGCGAGCGCGCAGCTCGTCTGCCAGCTCGCGCTGGTAGGCCGGATCGAGTGGTGCCTCCTGGCGCCCGTGGATGGCCTGTACGATCCTTGCCGTGGAGAGGCATTTAACTGACATATGCGTCCTTCCCCAAGGCTACCACCACTTGCTCGACGTGCCTTGTCGTCATCTCTGGATAGATCGGCAGCGAGAGGACCTGTCGTGCTGCCAGTTCCGATACTGGAAAATCACCTTGCTGGTAGCCGAGATCGGCGTGTGCTTTTTGCCGATGCACGGGTATCGGATAGTGCAGACCTGTCTGTACTCCGTCGGTGGAAAGCGTTTGCGCAAGCCGGTCGCGCTCCTGGCTGCGTATGGCATACACGTGATAGACGTGCCTGCGATCCGGCGCAGCAAAAGGCAATCCAATTTCCCGGTTTGAATGGAGCAGCGTGTCGTAGCGGGCGGCATGGGCGCGACGCGCCGCCGTCCAGTGATCGAGATGGCGGAGCTTGACCCTGAGGATAGCGCCCTGGATCCCGTCCATGCGGTAGTTGAAACCCTTCACCATATGGTGATAGCGCTGCTCCTGGCCCCAATCCCGCAGCATCCTGATCTTTTTGGCCTGCTCGTCATCGTTGGTGACCACGATGCCGCCCTCACCGCAGGCCCCGAGGTTCTTGCCGGGGTAGAAGCTGAAGCAGCCCGACACGCCGATGCTTCCCGCACGGCGCCCCTTGTATTCTGCACCATGGGCCTGGCAGGCGTCTTCGATCACCGGAATTCCGTACTTGTCAGCAATCGCCTTGATTGCGTCCATGTCGGCCATCTGCCCATAGAGATGGACCGGCATGATGGCCTTGGTCCGCGGTGTTATTGCCGCTTCCAACTTGGCCGGGTCCATTGTGAGCGTTGCCGGCTCGACATCAACCAAGACCGGGCGAGCGCCAGTATAGCAGACGGCGGATGCGGTCGCGACGAAGGTGAAGGAAACGGTAATGACCTCGTCGCCTGGGCCGACATCGGCGGCGAGCAAGGCAAGATGCAACGCACTTGTTCCAGTGTTGACGGCGATTGCATGCTTGACATCGCAATAGGCTGCGAACTCCTCTTCGAAGCGAGCAACTTCTTCGCCAAGGACATAGTGGCCCGACGCCAGCACGCGCAGCACCGCGGGCTCCACCTCGCTCCTGATAGCGGCGTACTGAGCCTTGAGATCGAGAAGGGGGATCATGCAATCAGCCTCGCTGCCTCGAGTTCGATAACACGCCCGCGCTGAGCGAGTGACTGGGTGGCAGCCTCAAGAATGCGCACCACGCGCAGACCGGCATGACCATCGGCGACGGGCTGTCCATTCGTCTGCACGCACTCGACGAATTGCCGCAGTTCCCGCCCCAGCGCCTCCGTCATGTCCAGCTGAGGCGCGTGCATATCTCCGGTGCGGTAACCTACCCGCATTTCATGCACCTTCTCGCCGTCTATCTGCAGATTGCCGTTGAGCGTGATGCCCTTGTCATAGACTTTGATCTTTTCACTCGGCTCCAGATCGTCGTAGACGATCATCTTGCTGCTCCCACCGATCAACGTACGGCGCAACTTGACGGGTGCGAGCCAGTTGACGTGGATGTGGGCGATCAACTTGCTCTCGAAGAAGAGCGTCAGATAGGCGATGTTCTCCGGCTCGCCGACAACATGGCCCATGCCGGTTGCCGAGACCGCCACTGGCTTCTCCGGCAACACGTAGTCCATGATCGACAGATCGTGGACGGCGAGGTGCCAGATGACGCTGACATCGTGCTGGAAAAGGCCGAGATTAACGCGCACGGAATCGTAGTAGTAAATATCTCCGAGACCATTCTCGATGATTTCCCGCATCTTGCGCACCGCACCGGTATGAATGAAGGTGTGATCCACCGCGAGAATAAGGCGGCGACGTGCAGCCTCTTCTACCATCCGGCGAGCTTCGTCGGAGGTCGATGCCATCGGCTTTTCGACAAACACATGTTTGCCGGCCATCAGGGCTTTCATCGCCAACATGTAGTGAGCCGATACAGGTGTCGCGATGGCGACCGCGTCAACGCGGGGATCACGCAACACCTCGTCGAAATCGTCTGTGATCTGGACCGTTGGGTAGCGCAGCTGGACGCCGGCAAGGCGATCCTTCTTGAGATCGCATACCCAGATAAGCTTTGCGCCCGGCGTTTCTGCAAGATTGCGGACCAGATTCGGCCCCCAATACCCGTAACCGACGACGGCAACCCCAATCATCTTGCTCTCCCGGACGAAATGACTTCGACTGGCGCATCCTTTGCGCGGCCGATGATTTTTGCCGGTACGCCGGCAACAATTGCGTAGGCAGGCACATCCTTGGCGACGACTGCGCCCGCGCCAATCTGTGCACCCTCGCCAATCGTTATGCCTGCGACAATGGTCGCGTTGCTGCCGATGGACGCGTAACGCTTGACGAGCGTCGGCACGACCGACCAGTCAGCGTCGGACTGAAGGGAACCATCGAGGTTGACGGCACGTGGATGCAGATCGTTGGTGAACATCACGCCATGACCAACGAAGACGCCTTCCTCGATGGTCACGCCCTCGCAGATGAAGGAATGGCTCGAGATCTTGCAGTTTTCTGCAATCGAGGCGTTCTTCTGGATTTCGACAAAGGTGCCAATGCGCGACCCGGCGCCAATGGAACAACCATAAAGATTTACCAAATCCGGATGATGAATAACGACGCCGTCTCCTAAGGTGACACTCGGTGCGATCATGTCGTTAAGGCCTCTGTTGAGTGAACGCGGTAACATGAGAGGATCAGAGAGTTGGAAATGACCTTCTCCGACGCATCACTATTTACTCCGAGCATCAGAAGACAATTTTGCCGTTCTCCAGTAAAGCGAGCAAAAATCGGTATTTAATCTACCCGAAAGTCGTAGCTTCAGCGTATTATTTATAGCGTTGCCGATGTATTACAAATATATCCTCGCAATTGCAGAATTTCTGATATTTATCTTCCATCGCCGACTATAAAATATCCACGCCGACGATTAGCCAATGCTCTTGAAACCGCCTTCAATGGAGAGGTGTATTGCGTATTCTTGTTTATCCTCACGACTTGGCGCTTGGTGGCAGTCAAATAAACGCGATTGATCTCGCTGCTGGCGTTGCGGAAAGGGGGCACGAGGTTATCATTTACGGTATTCCCGGGCCTCTTGTTGATTACATCAAGGAAAGGGGGCTTCGCTTTTTGCCTGCTCACGACCTTAAGTATCGACCTGCGCCGTCGCGGATCGCGCAAATCGCAGCAATAGCTCGCGGAGAACGACTTGATCTCATCCATGCATACGAATGGCCGCCGTGCCTCGATTCGTATTTTGGCGCCAGTCTGGTTCTTCGCGTTCCGCTCCTGTGCACGGTGTTGAGCATGCAGGTCATGCCACAAGTCCCCCCATCGGTCCCGTTGGTTATGGGAACGGCAGACCTCGGCGCGGAAGCACGCAAGCACCATCGGGCGGATGTCTGGGTGCTTGAGCCGCCGATCGACGTGGAACGCGATAACCCCCAAATCAGCGGAAGGGGGTTTCGGTCCGCACATAGCGTGGCGGATGAAGAATTTTTGATTGTAAGCGTCTCGCGTCTGGCGCTCGATCTTAAGCTGGATGCACTTGTCAGAGGCATTGATGCAGTCGATCAGCTTGCAAGCAGACGTCGCGTGAAACTCATTCTGGTCGGGGATGGCCCAGCCCGAGATGCGCTGCAATGTCGTGCGGATGACGTTAATAGACGTCACGGAAGAGAAGTTGTGGCACTCGTCGGCGCCGACCCCGATCCGCGCAACGCTTATGCGGCAGCCGATCTTGTCATGGCCATGGGAGGCTCAGCACTTCGATCGCTGGCAATCGGGCGCCCGCTCATCGTTCAAGGCGAAGACGCTTTCTCCGAGCCCTTCGACCAAAACAGCTGTGAGCTTTTTTTGAGACAAGGCTTCTACGGACTGGCAGACGGCGCACCTGGCCCCAATCGACTGGTGGGACAAATCGAGCCACTTATTGACGATCCCGCGCGACGCCTTGAACTCGGCCAATTTGGCAGAGAATTCGTCAGCCGGCGGTTCGCATTACAGCGAGCTGTCGATTTTCAATTAGATGTGTATAAGTCCGTGCTCAAAGCCTCCCCCGCAACTCGGATCAGCGAAGCAGTCCGCGCCGCTGCTTTGGCAGCGTCGGTGGAAATCGCCAACCACAACCCTTTTCAAAAGCGTCGAAATCGAAACCTTCAAGAGACAATACTATCAGCAGCACGATCTGGTGAATGGCCCCCCTCCTTTTGATGTTTTGACGACTGCGATCAATGAAATGCCACACCTGTCGACAACGACCATCATGCCCCTTCTTCGTGAATGTGGCGACGGCAGCACGATATGGAGTGTGGACATTGGCTAAACACTACGCAGCCCCGGAAAGCCTTCGAGCACCTCGTCATTAGGCTTAGGCCGCGCGCGTGAAGCTCGGCCGTATTCCCAAGCTGCAATCAGCGTGTCTTTCTCCACACCTCTCGTCCATCCTTCCAGGGTCAGGGTAAGGGTAAGGGTGTCGAAGAAAAAGGGAAATCTTCGCTTCCCATCCCTGTCGGGAGCTGGATATTGCCTGGAATTCGGCTGATAGGCACCAATAACCGACTACCGACAATCCACTTGCCGAGCCCGTCCAGGTGATCGATGTAGATTTTGCAAAGGTCCAAGCCTACTACCGCGAGACAGGGCGCTTTCAGGAACTTAGCGCTATCGACACCGACGCTTGGAAGTATGAATGCGACCGGCTCGATTCGCCAACTCTCATGCCTATTTCGGCAGCCTCGGACGGGTCGCCCGCTTTCTTGCGACGCTCTCGCCAGTCGAGACGGGCAAGATAATCCAGCTCCCACTCCTGCTTGATATGCTCATCAATCGTACTTGGGCCGCCGCGCGGACGAAACTCATTGGCGTTCCGCTTCCATGCCATGAGTGGCGGAACCAAGGCGCGATCAAAAAGATAAGACCAACAAGGTAAGACCAAATCCAATCCGCTGGCTGGATGTGGACGCCAAAATAGTTGACGCAAAGCATACAGCGCCGACGCAGCTTGATCTTGCTTTCTGACTTTTGGGAGTGGTTTACGGTTTGCCACTCAGATCGTAACCACCAAGGTCTTCGCTGAGCGCGGTTAGACGATCAAGCGCCGCCTGGCGTTTGAAATCGCGCGCGGTCTTGAACACCTCAATATCGTTAGCACGGACCCGGCGGTGCGTTCCGACCTTTTCCGCTGCAATTTCTCCCCGATCGATCAAGCGAACGAGATATTGCCGAGATACGCCCAAAATCTCTGCTGCATCTTGCGTAGACAGGAGCTCTTCATCGGCGAGCACTGCGACCTGTCTCCCTTCCGCCACCAACTCAGCAGCGCGGAACATCACATCGGCAAGCACGCTTGGCAATTCTACCGACTCGCCACCCGCAATGACGATTTGCACGGACTCTGCTTGCTTGTTCGACCTGGAGACGAGCATGTTCGCGAGGCGCGCAGCAGCGGTCCTCTCCATGGGGAGAACTGTCTTTGATAGTTGTTCCGATCTTCCTGAAGAAGGATTGCGATGTGAGGCTGCCATGGACACAACATGGTCCATAAACGCTATAAACGCAACCTCTCTGTTTTCGAACTGAACACAAAGGCTGGCGCCCTACAGGGTCCTCGGCTTGATGTGGGTTGCAAGCCGATCTAAGTTCCGGGCGTCCCAGGTGGCTGGAGGATCGATCACCACGCGCTCACGCTCGATATCCTCGGGCCAGGGCTTGCGGACCGGCCGTTTGCGTTTGAACGAACGCACGCTTGAGGTCTTGGCGGCCGCAGCCTGCGCCGCAAATCCTCCGTCGGCGCCATCACCAATTCTTCGAGCTGCAATTCCATCTGATCGATTTGTCGCGCCGTGCGCTCGGATCTCTGGCCGTGCAGTTCGTGCTTAAGCTTTTCGATCGCCGGTTCCAGCTGGCGATCAGAGCCTTGCTGTCCGACAGCATGGCATGCGCATTGGCGGCCTGCGCCACCGCAATGTCCCGCTCGGCAACAACGACAGCGCGCTCAGCCTGTAACATCTCGCGCTCGCAAAGCAGTGCCAGATAGGCACTCGCGGGTCCGCGGGAAGATCAACAGGCTTCGAAGTCATGAAGCCATTTGATCAGATTCACCCAATATTTTCAATGCACTAAATGCTATCCGACCTTCGTCGGACGCCAGGTTGAAGCCGCCTGGCTTTGCCCGCGGAGATATCGCGATTCCGTCAATAATTTCAGCAGTTTACCGTTTATGGACGGGCACTAGCTAGAGGCCAGTTCTACGGCGTGGAGCAAAGTGGGTTCGTGCGTCCATCGAGCGCGCGGCGCCGCTGTCTTGATGCCGGCGCCAAGGCGGACGCGTTGCACAACCAGAACCGCGCACATTTGTCTGGAAGGCAGATCCCGACGAAATCACTGCGGCCGTCAAACGGAGCAACTAAACGTTAGAATGAATCTAGGAGATCAGGGCGGCTACCACCTATTGGGCAAATTACATTGCAGGCCAAGGAAGACTAAGATGGCCGCGAATGCCGCACTGCGCACAGGAGCCTTTATGCCTAACTTTGTCTCGGTGATCCTTCCAACCTATAACAGAAGTCACAGTTTAGTCGCTGCCATGAATAGTGTCCTTATCCAATCACATAAGGACCTTGAACTGATTGTCGTTGACGATGCCTCATCCGAAGATATCGAAAGCGTGGTGCTGGGAGTAGGCGATACTCGGGTGAAATATGTAAGGCGAACACAGAACGGCGGTGCAGGTGCTGCGCGGAATACGGGCCTTGCCCATGCCACAGGTGATTACATAGCTTTTCAAGACAGCGACGATATTTGGCTGCCCAACAAGCTCGAGCGACAACTTCAACTTCTTGCGTCACTACCCGAGCATGTCCGGGTCGTGACGGGAGCAAAAATTGTTTATTACGGGCCTACACGCACGTTGCAAGCGCCGCCGCCAGCAGGACCGCTTCGCATAGACGAGAATCAGCTAGTCCGACTTTTGACGGAGAACCGGATCAGTGTTCAAAACGCACTGTTCCAGACGGGTTGCTTTCCCGGAACGAATTGGTTCGATGAGTGCGCGAGTGCCAACGAGGATTGGGAATTCGCGATTCGGCTGGCTCAGCACACGACCATATATGAGGATATTGAACCGGTCGTGCTTGGCTTTATCTCAGCCGATAGCATATCCATGAATGATCGCAGAGAGTTAATTGGATACCTACGCATACTTAGAAAAAACAGGGCCATACTTAGACAATTGAAGCTTCAACGATCGATGTTGATGATCGGGGCTAGTCGATACTTTCTAAAGCTTGGGAAAAGATCCACTGCGAGGAAGTTTCTAGTGGCAAGTTTTCTAGATAATCCGCCGAATATCAGGCTCCTCATATCGCCCGTGGTCAAGAGGGCTATGCATTTAGGTTCTTGGCGGCCAAACCGGGCGGGAGCGTGACGACTTTGCCGACGGTCGCGACGGAGAGGGCGATCAAGAAACTTGCAGCGTTGATAGCGTCGGCATCGGTGTTCGCCACGAGCGCGGCTGCGACCCCGGCGGCGGTGACAGCGACCGTCAATCTTCGCTCAGGCCCAGGCACGGGCTATGGCAGCTTCGGAAGCATCCAGGAGGGCAGCCCGCTCGACGTCTCCGAATGTGATGCCAGCGGGGCTTGGTGCACCGACAAATCTTTCGGCAGGGATGGGTTCGTCAACGGCAAATACATCAATCGCACGAAACCGGACAGACCGCCGTGGCCGCGCAGCCTCATGACGGGCAACGGTGCGACGCTGACGCTTTCCCAGCCACAATTCACCGGCTGGCCCGCGTTCACCGAGCTCAAAGCCAGCGATGACGCAAAGCCGATCTACGGCGTCATCAGCGTCAGTGGAAAGACCGTCGTACACGACGATACAGACCAGTTCGTCATCACTGACATCAAAGCGACACAGCTGGACTTCTCGGCCCCGGACCTGAAAGAGCTCACCGATCTGGCCCGCGAAGTCGGCAACCTGATGCCAAGGGGTCCGATTACCGTTTCACAGGAACGGCTGGCTGACAGCCTTGTCGACTACAAGCGGCTCTGGGACGTCGATGGCATCAAGTCGGATCTGCCGAAGATCTTCGTCAGCGATGATTCGGCAATCTTTGTCCAGACCGATGGCAAGGAGGTGCTGTCGCCGATCAAAGGCATTGCAAGGCTTCAATTTGTCGTCGATACCAATCACGCCGCAGCCAACAACTACGCCTGGGCGAAGACCACCGCCTCCTTGTTAGCCACAGCTGGCACCTACGGCAACGGGATCAAGGTCCCCACCTCGGTCTACATGTCCTCGAACTACTTCATCGCCATGAACTTCGGGGCCGGCATGGTCGCCCCGCCCATCAGCCCCACTCCGAGCGCTTCGCCCTCGGCTTCGCAGTCTGCAACCCCGACAGTCCCTACGACGTCCTCAGTGACCCGGAGCGCCTCACAGACCCCAAATCCCACTCCGACTTCCGGGCCCCTCACAACGGGTGGCATCGTGGTCCTCGGACGCAGCTTCCCGAACGAGACCAACACGGGCGTCCCGGACAACCTCAAGGCGAGCCTGACCCCGTACACCGGGCCCTGCACGATCACCGCAGCAGACGTGAAGATCGACCGCAAGGTTATCACCTGCGATCAGCTCCGGCTCCTTGGCCCTAACACCTCCATCACAAACTCGATCATCAACGGCACGGTGCACTCCGACTGTTGCTACCTGAACGGATCCTACAACCTAACAGACTCTGAAGTTCGTGGGCCAGGTTCCACGGCCACCGTGATCGGTGAAGCTAGGTTCAAGCTCCTCCGGGTCGAGGTGTCAGGTGGCTCTCGTTCGGTCAACTGCAACGCCACCTGCGAGATTCGCGACTCCTACGTCCACGGCCAGTACGGTGACAAGCGTGGCATCGACCACGAGTCCGGCATCCGGCAGGGCTCACACGGCACGTTCGTGCACAACACGATCTCCTGCGACGCCATCGCTTACCCCAACCCCGACGGTGGCGAAGGATCGGGCTGCTCTGCAGCAGTCTCCGGCTATGGCGACTTCGGCACGGTGAACAACAATACGTTCACCAACAACCTGATCGAGTCCCGCGAGGGACTCACCGGCCAGGCTGCCAGCTCGTACTGCGTGTACGGCGGCTCCACCACAGGGAAGCCGTACCCGAACGCGCATCACATCGTGTTCACCGACAACATCTTCCGGCGTGGCGGCATGGGCAAGTGTGGCATCTATGGACCAGTCACCTCGTTCGACTCCAATGCTGAAGGCAGCCTCTGGAAAAACAACCTCTGGGACGATGGCGCGACCGTTCCGCCCGCCAATTAGAGCGCGTCCGCTTTAATCGAGGTCATATCCTGCGGCTGCGAAGTGCGGCAGTTTGCACATTCCTGCGGTTTGAAGCGCAGCAATACACCCAAAAGCACCCTCGTGTACGTATAGTCATCCCCCTCACTTTGCGTTTTCATCCAAATAGATGACCCCTGAGTGCGTTTACGCTCATGAACACTATCGGGTAAACTTGGAAAGCTTCGCCTCGGGACGCGGCCGAATCTGCGTTACTTAGCATCCTCCTCCAAGGAAAAAGACATGTTGCTTCCAGGACCAGATAACTTTGATGGACAGTTCGTCATTTCGACTGTCGCCAAACCCTGCCCGCACGGCTGGCAGCAACGTCAACTCGGCACGCTTTTCCTGAACTTGGCTCCGACAACGTCTGTTGCGCCGGTAGTGGATGCCGACAACCGGCCGATCGGCTTGCTGTTAGGTATGCCCATCGACCTTGATCGAGGCGTTATTGTCGACGGGGAATACCGAGTCGACTGCAAGCTGGATGACGTCCAGGACCCGGATGATTTCGTTGAAAAGAACATTTATCGATTGGCTGGAAGCTTCCTGTTCGTCCTCAGCGCGCTCGGATCGAGACGCATCTACCTTGATGCCAATGGCACACTCTCGGTGGTATATGATCCAGAGGCAAGAATTGCTGGCGCGACCGCTTCGGTACTTCTCGACGCCGTCGAATATAAGAGGCGTTTTCGAGCAGAACTTTACAAAACCCTCGATATTGAGGACGCTGGTTGGTTCACGGCCGGCCTCACAGCACACGAGGGCATCGAACGTCTTCTTTGCAATCACTACCTGGATTTAGACAACTGGACGGCAAGCCGCCACTGGCCGGTCGCCACAATCGCGGTCTCTCCGCATCCAGTGTCGACTTGCGCAAGAATCTGCGACCGCATTTCTAAGACGATAGAGATCCTTGCAGGCGCCGGCAGTACCAGTGTAGCGCTGACCGCAGGCAATGACTCGCGCCTTCTGCTGGCATGTTCTCGGCACATGCTCGCGAACCTGACTTTTGTGACCGTGGCGGCGCCGACCGCAGATTTGGATGTCGCCTGCGCTAGGCGCCTGGCGCGTCAGTTCGGCTTGCGGCATCAAGTCTTGCCGTACCGTGAGGCAACTGAAGCGGAGGCGGATCTTTGGCGGTTTAGAGCTGGTCACTGCGTTGGCGGCAACAACGTCAAGATGCACCCGAGCGTCAAGCCGCTCGAGGGACGACCCTTTGTAGGCGGCCTTGGAGGAGAAGTGGGCCGCGGCTTCCTCTGGCTAAATGCCAAGCCTGACACAGTCATAGACGCCAAAGGTCTGGTGGCTAGGTTGAAATTGTCACGGACCGACGAGGTGGTAAGGGCGGTGGAGAACTGGCTTGCCCCCCTTGCCCATTTCGACACATTTTTCATATTGGATCTTGCTTACCTTGAATTACGGATGAGCACATGGGGGTTTTGCGATTCATACGTGAAGCCAAAGCAACTCGAGATTCATCCCATGATATCGAGAGCAAATTATGTGGAAATGCTATCTTTACCGCCGGGAGTGCGACGCAAGGGCGACATATATTTCCAGGCCATTGAAGGTCTCTGGAAGGAGGTATCGGAGGTGCCGATAAACAAATACGGAAACTACAAAGACATGTTGCGGCCCGCCAAGGAGGCGATCCGACATCCAAAGCGAGCATCCAGAAAGGTTATCCAGCTCTTCGGCGCGTGGAGATCGGGGACAGCCGAAAGGAATCGAACGTAAGCAATACGTCGCTGGCCACCGTCGGTAGCTGGTCAAGTGAGAAGCAGTGTGCGGCGGGCTCACGAAGAGCTGCTGGGAACGCGCGTTCGGCACATTTTCGACCGTAGCGCTTCGGGATTGTTGCATCCGCCATCATGCAAATTCCGAGGCATGTCGCCCCTGATTACGCAATGATGCCGCCCTCCAATTCCGAGAATTAGCCGCCCTTTGGTCGGGCCGAAGCGCTGTTTCACGACCGGCTGGTCGATCTCCCGGCCAAAGTCGCACCATCGGACGCATCAGCTCTCGTCAGACACGGCTCCCCAGAGTGGTTTCCACCATACGGAGGTTATGTCGACCACATTGTCGAACCTCACCCACTCAAACAAGTGTCAGGTCACTTGGCCAAGGCAGCAATCCTTTTGAAAAGCGCTTCAGAGTATCCTCGGCGATCTCGTCTGCACGCGTC
>Ga0123342_1006369_pt1 | contig 16433 bp, 6 predicted proteins | sample Turbeawhitnodule_FD_89960 | JGI IMG/M metagenome (GOLD analysis project Ga0123342, IMG submission 89960) | Root nodule microbial communities of legume samples collected from Mexico - Turtle bean Mexico white nodule | ecosystem: Host-associated > Plants > Roots > Nodule | place: Mexico: Nepantla... | reverse complement strand
GAAGACTGGATGTAGCTCTGGTTTGGAGTGAACCAGTATAAACAACTGTGTACAATCTCTCTATCTCTAACTCTTTAAATTCAGTTTATTTGTTGTTTGCTGGTATAAACAACCGATTGTTTCGAAGAAACAACCGATTTTTTCGAAGAAACAACCGATTGTTTTTCTGGTACTACAGCTTTTGCTTGCTGTTTTGGCTAACTGAATTGCTGAATCAATTTGTTTCTAAGATAAATTCATTCTAGCTTTGAAAAGTTTGCGAAAATCCCTTTAAACAATTCACCCCCCCCTCCTCTAGTTTAAAGCCATCTTTTCTAACAATTTAGTCATCAATATTAGTGGGGTCAGTTGAGAAGTTTAATCCTCTCAACTTATTCTACTATATACTAAATTTTTGTTATGTTTGGATAACTTGCATTAGGCCCGTAAATCTTGAAGCTTATCCAGATTGTGGGGAATAAAATTCTAGAAGTTGCTTGGAAAGCAAGCAATTGAGGTAAGGGAAGCTAAATTTAATTTTTAATAGCACCCTATGATAGAAGATCTGAATGCGGAAGGGACGTGGTCCCAATATTTAATTTCTCTTGTAGGGATGTTGTGTGTTTATATATTGTGTTGTTTGTTTATATATTATTTAAATTTGTAAAAATACTAGATTTTGATGGTTTAATATTTGAGTGTTTTTTGTATGTTAATTACGTTTTTGAATGTTGTGGATCGTTTTTGGAATGATATTGTATGATAAAATGGTGTGGAATTGAATTCATACATTTGGGATAATGTATGGACTGATGTTTGCTATGTATTAAGTATTGATGCCTATGTGGTAGCAGAGATCTCTGAGCTTCATTGAGGATCTAAGTCACATAGACTAAGATATCAGGTGGTGAGAAGCTGATGGGGGGAGTTCATGCATACCGTGACATGAGATGCACGGCTTGGGTTGTATTGAACTTACTCTGATCTTTTCTGTTGGATTCGCTGGTAATCTTTGGATCAGGTGTTAGTCTCTGATAGGACTTACTTAATACAGGTCTTCCAAAAGATGTTGTTTGTTGAATATTTTTTGATGTGTAGATCCATGTGATTGTTTTATTGTTGAGATTTGAATAAAATTGAATAATGTGAGAAATTGATCATGTTATTTGGTTTTCACTTTTGATTTAATCGTGTATATTATAAAGTTTTATTTTCACTAGCTTACCATTGCTTTTCTTGCTGTGTTTGAACTGCGATGACTGTACTACGTACACGAGCCGATGATCTTACAAGTGTTTGAGGGTCTGAAGAGCTTTAGGTTGTTGATTTTTGAAACCTATATTTTAAATATTTGCATTTCTATATGTCCTAATCATGTATTAGGAATGTTTTGAAAAACTCTAAGCTTGTATAGAAATATGTAGAAATTGTATTGTAATAGGTAGATGTTATTTGTTGGGATGTTACAGTAACTGTGTGGATATGTGTATATATACATACATATGCGTGTGAGTGCAAGAAGGAAAACGAATCCAGGAAAATTAGTGTTAATAAATAATAAAAAATATATCTTAAGATGAAATCATATTTATCAAAAAAGCAAAATATTTTGATTAATATATCAAAATATAAAAATTAAATTATAAGTAAAAAGTTAACATTTTAAATTATTTAAGTAAATGAAAATAAAAAAATTCAAAATATATTCATGCAATTCTTTAAAGATTCTAAATTCAATGATTTGAAAACATAAAATCATTTTTTCAAAAAGTTGAATATTTTTGTCAATATATGAAAATAAATAGTTATTTATTTAATGATTTTTTTTTATCATAGTTCCTCTCCTCTTTTATATTTTTATATATTATATATTACATTACAAAGAAATTTTTTAAAAAAAAAATTTATATTTAACGTTTTTTATAATTTTAACATTATTACACTACAAAACATTCATGAAATAGAAACTAATTTTAGAAACAAAAAATAATTAGTTGCTATAGTGACTAAATTAGAGACCATTTTAGGGACTAAATAAATTTTTGGTTTCTGAATTAGTTTTTATTATTGTTAAATGGTTTCTAAATTGATATCTAATTAGCAACCAAAGTTTTTGCTACCAAATTTAGAATCTAAATAACTGGTAGTTAAAACCTTTGTTGCTAATTAGATACCAATTTAGAAACTATTTAACAATAATATAAACTAATTTAGAAACCAATTTTTTTTTAGTTTCTAAAATGATCTCTAATTTAGTTACTATAGCAACTAATTATTTTGGTATCTAAAAATTGGTTTCTATTTGATGATTTTCTTGGTAACATGTTATTTTTTATTAAAATATTTGATAAAATTAATAACATAAAAATTATGTCACACCTTTTCAAAATTTATTAAAACTATGTTATTTTTTAATATAGTTATTAGAACCATTCCTTTAAGTAATCCTTATTGGTTTTTGAACCAGAGAACATAATAAAATTTATATCATATATTTATATTTAATAACCTTATTTCACTATTTTATGACAATTGATTATTTGAAATATAGTCTTAAAAATATTATAGGAATTTATATAATTTAGTTTTTGGTTTAATCACAAAATTTTATTAAAATTATTATGCGAAGAATATTCAATTTTGACATTCATATTTATAATTTTCTTTTATAAAAAATGATTTAAGGATATTTCAACTTAGCAAAATAATGAAATGCAAGACCAATCGCAAATCTCAATTTTTTTATCAATAATAAATTAATATATAAAAAAACACTTTAAACACTCAACCCTTATCTATAACTTCTTAATTTAAGAATTCAATTATTAAACTAGATGAAACACCACTTAGTTCAAAATCTGAAACTATTAAAAGAACCCCACTACCTTTACAAACTCAAAGAATACTGGTTCTGCTCGAAAAACCACCACTGCGCAAATCCCAAATCTTGAGAAAAAGAATACTTATAAGTTATTGACTATTTAAGGACATTATTATTGTTTGGGTAGAGAAATTGAATACCTATGACTCAAACTCATATATTTATTATTGCTCATATCATATTTAACCATGTTCATCAATGGTTATATAAACATTATTCAAAGAAAAAAAAATATCTCTTCATAGTAAACACTACTCAACAACAAATTCATAAGTTAAAGATGATAAATAATATAAAACATATAAATAATAATAAAATAACATAAAAAAATCAATAATTAAATGGTGGTTGATTCTGAATCACGAGCTGTAGCACCAGATTTACTGCTACTACCAGCATTACGACCACAACGAAACCTCTTGTGACTAGAAAAGGCCTGTTTGGTATCAAAAACTGAGCCACATTGAAGACATATTATGCTTTTAGGAGGTCTGGAATGAATGCTCTTGTGTATACTTAAACCTTTTTTTGTTGCTATTTTTTTATCACATATGTCACATGTGTAATCCTTCCAATCCTCCTTCTTTTCTTCCTTTTCCTTTCCATTTCTCATGCAACTGAACATCTTTAAATTTGAATGTTAATGAGATATAGGTGGATAATCATATGCAAGAAATCACACCTTTAAATACTTGTTGAAATTCAAAACAAATCTTTTCAACCATATCTTATTTTTTATATTATCCATTACTTTTCAATATACTTATTATTGTAATTATATTGCATGTCATTTTATTTATTTATTTATTTTGCCAAAGATGTATTTAATGTCTTATACTATATATTATTTCAAACTTTTGTATAAATAGAAAACAAATTAATGGTAAATTAAATTTATAATCATTTTTTTATAATTGGCATGATTCAGAATTTAATATATCATTAAAAAAATGATGATTTGTTTAATTTTTTTTAAATTGATTTTTTCAAGATTTAATTAATATATAACTTAGGTTAAAAAATATATGTGATATAAAAAAACTTAGAAAATGTTTTTGTTATGAAATATGGTCATATTTTTTTTTTTGTATTTAAATATTTTTTGTTCTTGTAATTTAATTTTATTTCCTTCCAAAATATTTTTTTCTTATAATTTATACATTATGTGTTTTTAGTCATTAAAATTGTCAAGAAAGACTAATAATAAGTAAAATATATTTTACTTAATATAACAATCTATTTAGAAGATAAAATTGATAGTAGCAGCTAGGTACGCAGAGAGTTATAATTTTGTGCACATTCGACAACAATATTTTATTTATATTTCGTGGATGATGTCCTATACTATATATATAGTATTTATAATTGTTTATATAAATAAAAATATACATTTTTAGGATTAATTGTCATTATACTATTTGTTAGTTTAAAACTTTTATTTTTAACCTTTATTTTCAAATTTCAATTTATAATGTAAATCAGTCATTGAATAATTTTGACCAGACATATTCTTTTAATAACAATCCATTTTTTTTCTTTTAATTGTTTCAATAGTTTAAAGTTAGACTATATGTCCAATTGGAATGTGGAACCAATAAAATAATTGGTTATTAGAAACCAAGAATTTAGTCTAAATATTAAACAATTAAAGATCCGAAAAAACCTAAAACAAGACAATAACTGATTCAATAATAAAAATATCTATAATATATTATTTTACTTAATTATTTGAATCAACAATAAGAAATTATTTTACTTAATTAACAACATTAAAATTAAAAATATGTGGGGTTTAGAAAAAAATAAAAATGATTGTTATGAAATATGGTCATAATTTTGGTTTTGGTATGTAAAAATTTTGTTGTCTTGTAAGTTTATTTTTCAGTTTTTGTTTTTGGTTCTTGCAATTTAGTTTTGTTTCCTCCCAAAATATTCATTTTATTTATTTATTTTCTTGTAATATATACACTGGTTGCTTTTAGTCATGAAATCTTTCGAAAAAATTATTAATTAATAAATCTTTCACTATTGTTAAATTAAGTTTAAGGAGTGAATATTTCAAACAATTTCTATAGTGAGATTTTGTATACTTTGTTTAGAGAGAGATTGGGTTATCAGTGTTCAATATCAAAGACAAATTAGTAAAATAACTATGCATTTGATTAAGCATGACAATAATAATTTTTTTTATTAATGACTCTACAGTTAGTAAAGGAGAGCTGGAACTATTATAAAAGAATGTGTTTACTTTTATTCTCTTGGTTGTCTTTCAAGTATTGATAAAAGCATTTTTAAACTTTATTTGAAAAATCATTGGATGATGTTCTACAATGTCTAATAGATTTTTTTTAAGAAAAGTTTTTCTAACCGTTTTAAGCTTTATGCAAACCTGCCTTTTTAGAGATAATTGTTTATTTCGATTGGTATTACAGTTAATTTGTTGAAATTTGTTTTTGATAGGATTTAAGAAAACGATCCAACTCTATTGTGAAGAACAAAAGTTGTCAAAATAAGATCCTTGTTCATGGATGAGGAGTTTAGGATTTAGGGTTTATGGTTTAGAAAAAGTCAAGATTGTATTATAAGTCATGTCGATGGTCAAGTAGAGAATGTCTAGTACATCTCTGTTGATGAAAACAATGGAAATGTCTATAGAGAGTCTTATGGACATATGTACTGAAGTAAAAATACTTGCTTAAATCTAAAACAAAGAATTCTCTAATGTGTATACTATCAAAACAAATGTGGGACAATTTGACAGTAATATAAGAAGGTTTCACTAAAATATCTATAAAATATGTTTATCTAATTAAAGAAGACAAAATAACAAAACTGGATTGTATTATTGAAAACCAACAACATAACATTACACAAAAGAAAGAGACTCTATGAATAGACAATCGTCTATGATTTAACACTATCGTCACTCATTCATGTAATACACTAAAACATGATCATACGATGACTATGCACTAGTGCAAACATCTCATAAACAACAATTTTTTTTAAGACCTTAGGCATCGTTTTAAAACCGTAATTTATGAGCAAGTTGTCTATAGTTCTAACTTATAGACGTTGGTTTCAAAATTGGTGTCTATTAAGCCTTTATTAGCATCGGTTGTTTGAGTAATTAACGCTTATTTATTGCATAATATTATATTTATATATACCCAAAGAAGGGTATAGACGACGATTATCACAAGAAACGACGTCTATACCCTTATATGTGTTTCGGTATAACCTTCCATAGACTCTGTTGGTGAGGGGCAAAGCTTCTGTTGGTGTTTTTTTTTTTAAAACATGTTGTTACAAATCCAGTGTTCTTGCATTACAACTGACAAGATTAGTTAATCATGGTTTGACTTCTCGTCTCAATGTCCACTCTCATTCTCGCCAAGATAGTGGACCTTTAAACTACACCCAAATTTGGATGCGCTTACACACTTATTATGCCTCCCATACCAGAGTCATGATAAAGAAATTAAATTATAGTTACTAACATCCAAGAAAGATCGACACATCAATATTTTTCTTCTTTATATTAACAAGATGATCGACTCTCTGCTATTGTAGGAGCTCCAATTACTTCTAACAATCATATTGAAACTATCCTTAACGGTTTATCTGACGATTATGACTCCTCATTACATCTGTTACATCTCGGTCGGATCCTTATTATGTAGAAGAAATTGAAGCGCTTCCTCTTGTGCAAGAAGAGCATTTTGAAAAACATGCGTAGGAGGCCCCCTCTTCGCTACAATAACTCTCAATGATCCATGCGTTTTCATCCTTTTAAGAATAACACTTATGGTTCTTGGAATTCATCTAGCCTAGACAATAGACCTCAGTGTTAGATTTTTAGCAAACTTGGACACATTACCTTACGTAGCTAACAAAGGTATGAACAAAGTACATTGTCTAATGATTTTGCTAATCTTTCTCAATGTTCTTCTACAGTCAATGAAGCTCAAGAATCACCTACTTTGGTTGTTCCTTCCCCATTGATGATCCTTTCTGGTTTGCAGACAGTGGGGCGTCTCATTATGTTACGCATGATCTTCAAAATCTTTCTATGAAAATGCCATATCATTGTGATGACAAAGTTAAACTAGTTAATGGCTCATGTATGTATATTAAACATGTTGGGAATTCTTGTGTGCCTTTACCTATTTTAAATATTGCACTCTATCTGAATCATCTACATCATGTCCTCATATTACAAAAAAAATCTTCTTAACCATGTAATAATGTCTTCTTAACCATGTAATGAAAGCAAAATCTAGTATTTTTAAACTAAAATTGTATACCTTAAGTATTTCTTTATTCCTTGTGAACCTAAGTTTGTAAAACAAGCTTTAACTTTACATGACTGGTATAATTAGAATGCTTTTATGATAAACAATACTTGGACTCTTGTTAAGCTAACTCTGGATTCTTCAATGGTTGGTTGTAAGTTGGTTTTTAAAAATAAATATAATGTTGATGTGGTATGTTTCAGAGGCACAAGACAAGGTTAGTTGCCAAAGGCTTCAATCAGACATTTATGATATGCACAACAATAATAAAAGCTTGAGCTCAAAATTTTATAGGTAAAGAAGCACCAACAATAACAGTTAAGCCATTTTAGTTATATTCCTATGTTTTTGTTTAAAAGCTCCATTTTTCTCATGAGTGTGGGGGTATATTAGACAATGATTAATATCATTGACATTAAGGTATGTTTTTAAAACAATGAATTCTTTTTGAAAATTGTATACCATTAAAACTTTTTAAAACAATGATGTGTCAATCTTTCTTGGATGTTAAGTAACTATAATTTAATTTCTTTATCATGACTCTGGTATGGTAGGCATAATAAGTATGTAAATGCATCCAAATTTGGGTAGTAGTTTAAAGACCCACTATCTTATTAAGATGAGAGTGGACATTGAGACGAGATGTCAAATCATGATCAACTAATTTTGTCAGTTGTAAGACAAGAACTCTGAATTAACATTAGACTTAAATGTGATATTTTAAATTAAGTAAAATAATTTCAAAATCAATTTGGAATAATAAAACCAAACAAGCATTTCCTAAATAAATAAAATAATTGAAAAATATGCATTAAAAAATTAAACATTATAAAATGATAATTCATTATTTTTTAAATGTAAATATTATATAAAATCTCAACGTTTAAAAGAGAGTAAATAGTAAAAAAACGTTAATTATTTATCTTAAATTATTATTAGACACTATTTGTAAAAAATTAAAATTGTTGATTTAAATACTTTTTATAATTAACTAAATTGTTTTAAAATTTTTGCTATGTCTATAATTAATTAAGTATTTTCGTTTTGTCTGTCATCATTAATTTCTTAGTGTTATTTTTCAAGAATAATGTACTATTTTTAAATAATAATAAAAATTGATATGTTGGTTTTTCGGATTTAAATATATTTGGTCATTAAATTATAGTCAATTTGTACTAATAATTTCTATAATTTTCTTATTCTTTGTCCTTGTAATTTCTATTTCAGTTCTTATTACTTTTTTAATTCTTTTAAAACCATAATTTCACTTTGAACTAGTCTTTCTTGGAAAATTTAACGATTAAAAACATAATGTATGTATTATAAGAAAAAAGTGGTTTGGAAGGAAAAAAATTATATTGCAAGAACCAAAAAAACTAAAACTGAAAAATAAATTTACAATGACAAGAAAATTTTTAAAAATGAAAAGAAAATTTTTAAAAATGAAAAGAAAAGATATGACCATCTTTCACAAAAAAACATTTGTAAGTTAATCACACATTTTTTAACAAAAGTTGTATAAACTTAATTATGATATTGTTAATTAAGTAAAATAACTTTTTATGGTGGATAATTAAACCCTAGCTTTTAAGAAAATCATTTTAAAAAAATTAAGCAAATTATCATGTTTTAATGGTATATTAAATTCAGCATCATGATGTGAATTATAAAAAAAAAAGCTGTGATTTAAAATTTAATTTACCGTTAACTTGAATAATTTTCAAAATCAATTTGGGATATGATATTTATTTTACTTCTTTATATTATTCTTTCAAAGTGACAAAATCAAGCATTCGAAATTGATATTTTTAAAATGGATGGTTATTAAAAAAATATCTAGTCACAAAGTTATTCAATGCCTGATTTATTTAGATTATAAATTGAAATTCAAAATATAGGTTAAAAATAAAAGTTTTGAGCTAGCAAACAATAGTATATAAAGGTGTGATTTGTTGTATGTGATTATACACACTTCATTGATATTAAAATTCAAAGATGTTCAGTTGTTTCGGAAAAAAGAAGAAGGAGGACTGGAGAAATTATGCGTGTCACATATGTGGTGAAGAGTATACATCCAAAACTGCTTTAAAAATACACGAGAGTGCCCATCGTAATTCTAGGATACCTCGTAAAAGCTACAAATGTAATTATCCTAAATGCAAGCAAGCTTTTGATACGTTTCAACAGTTGCATCAACACAGTAACGTCCATGCTCGTCGTAATTTTGACTAGTAATAGTCAATCTTAATTATTATTATTATTATTATGTTTTTTAATTTTTATTTTTTATGGACTTTCGAGTTTGTTTTACATTATTTATATTTTTAGCTTATGAATTATGAGTTGAGCAAGGTTTATTGGTCGGAGATATTTTTTCTCTTCCTTGAATAATGTTTATAACCATTGTTAAACAAATAATATTTTATTTTATTTTATTTTATTCTTTTACTTATTGTATTGATATGGATTAACAGTATAATGATATGCCCTTTATATATAGTGATAATGTATTAATTTTTTATAGATTTTTTTTAAATTGGGAAAAAAATCTAGAATCATTCAATGACCATATTAATGAGACCAAGTAAATATTAAAATTTAATATCAAATAAGATATATTAATTTTGAAAGAATCTTATCTAAGTTCAAACTGGAAATTTTCTTCAATTATCCTTAAAATTAGCAAATCACAGTGAAAAATAGGAATTGAGAGAAGAGCACAAATAAAAGATTTAAGCCATAAAATTCAAAGAAGAAATGTGTTGTTTCCATTCTAATAAAAAAATATCTTTTCACAATATATCTTAAAATTAGAGAAAATGATAATTTCTCTAAATTACCACTAAAAAATATCACATGCACATCTATTTAATTTCATCGAGTGTGCATACAATAAGAATTGAACATATATATTTAATGTATTTTGTAAAAGGTAAAAGTACTCTTTTTTTTTGTATATAATTACTTTTGTTTTAATTTGCTTTTTAAGTTTAAAAATATTTATTTTATTTTAAAGTGTTTTTATTATACTAAATTAGTCGTTTTGCCAAAAACAATTACACAAATACTAATATTTTTACGAACATGTATGACCAGACCAACCCCCTTGATGGTTTAGTAGTTTATATCACAAAATTGATGTATATATTAAGTTTGGCCGATAGTAAGGATTTTATAAAATTTATAAGTTAATTATCACAAAACATGTATGAATGTGATCTATCCAATTTTGAATAAGATTATTATGAAAAAAAAAAATATAAAAGCACGTGTAGTATGGAATTTGTAGGTTATCAGATTTATAATCCAAATTCATATTTTTTTATAAAAATAATTTGAAAATTCAAATTCAAATTAGATTTTATATTCAAATCCGTATTTTTATAAAAAAAATAAAGTAAATTGTATTTTAAATCAAAATCTATGTATTTTTTTTTTAAATTGACATAATATTAATATATTAATATAATAACATGTAAAAGAGTTGAATATTATAAATATTAAGAAAATATAATAAAATTATAATTTAATAATACTAAAAAAATTAAACATAACATAATATATATATTCTTAACATTAAAATACACCTACCTATAATACTTTAATTAAAATTTGAAAATATTATATTAATTTATTATGTATAAAATATTGGAGCAAATAAAATTACAAAAAGCTGGAGAGAGGTGCAGGAGAAGAGAGAGGGAACCGAAAATTACAAAAATCTGGAGAGAGACACTGGAGTGAGAGTCAACTTTCAAAAATTTGGATTGGAAATTTTGATTTTCCAATTTCTAAAATCTATATAAACAAAATGGATATCTGATCTGAAAATATAATAAAATGTGGATCAAATTAAAAATTGGATTTTTTATTTTTTATTTTTTTTCACAAACAATTTTTTTTTCTTCACTTAAATATTGTATAGATTTTCAGTTGTCTTGAGGTATATATACTTGAGAGGGACCATATGCAAACAGTAATATACCAAAAAAATTTATTAAAAAATATATTTACATTTAAAGAATATTCTAAGTAAAATATAAATTCAATGGTTGATTTTTTACACTCATTACTTTAGCAATAACATTAAAAAAAATCACCAATTTTATGTATAGTTTGTAATTGTATATAATTACTTTTTTTGTATCAATGAATAATGATTATATGTAATTTTAATTTTTAGTATTATTAAATTATTATTTTATTATATTTTCTTAATATTTATATGATATTAAGAAATGACCACCCTTAATATGATCAATCAAGAACTAAAATATTATAGATAAATATCACCTCAATACTTAAGAGTTTGAACAAATGACTCAATGTCTCAAATAAAAGAATTAGTCATTCATGTTTCTCATTACAAGCATGAAAAGTAAGAAAAGAAAGATTCAGTTGTCTACAAGTTACCATCCACAAACTGATGGACACACAAAAGTTGTGAATCGCTGTCTTGGGACTTAGTTGAGGTATATTTGTGCTTAATCACCACAAAATTGGGTGAAATGGCTACCCTGGTCAAGTTGTGGTATAATACAACATATCACACTGCAACTAAGGCTACATTATACAAAATTATGTATGGACAAGTCCCCCCTATAGACAAATCTCAGTGAGTTTTAGACCTAATGCCAAACTAAGCCTAAAATATTTTGGCCTTATAGAGTTATGGACAAGGTGGGAGAAGTAGCCTAATAATTAGAACTTCCCATAAACTCAAAGATTCATAATGTGTTCAACATATCTCAACTTAAGAAGTTTGTGGGAGATTCAGTAGTCTCCACTGAGTTGCCTTATCAAGCTGGGGAAAAGTTACAAGAGAAGGAGCCCGAAGCCATTATGGATAGGATCACTGTAAAGAGGAAGGGAATGACAACCACCAAGCTGCTTGTGAAATGAAAGCATGAACTTCGAGAAGATGCTACATGAGAGTTTTACTATGAATTAAAAACAAAATACCCTTCATTTTCATCATTGAAAACAAGAATATATTGAAATAATTTTATTTGTTTTTTATTTATTTTTTATAAATTTAGTTGTTAATATTTAATTTAAGAGAGTTATTCTTGTACTATTTATAAGTAATAATAATAATAATCATAAATTGATACGTTAGTTTTTTAGATTTAAATATTTCTGGTCATGAAAATATAGAAAATTTTAATGACTAACAATATATAATGTATATTATAAGAAAGATGGATAGTTGTTAAAAGAATATTTGGTCTCAAAATTATATAGTTAGAAATAATATATAATATAAGACAAATCTTTGGCCAAAAAAATATATTAAACGACATGCAATATAATTATAACAATAAATATATTGGAAGTAATGCATGTTTCTGTTTTGAATTTTGGGAAAAGAATAAACATTTTTTTAAAAATACGCTTATTTTACATATTTAATTAAAGATACCACTTTGAAATGGCGTTATAGCAATCTTAATACCTTTGATAACTATGTGTTAGAACTTCGTGTCTGTGTCCGTCCCGTATCCGTGTCTGGGCTTCTTAGGTTAGAAGTAATCATTTATCCTTAAGGACAAATATCGAACCAACAAGGAATAGTTAAATTCTTAAGTATAGTATTCGCTAAATATAAGACAATTTGTAAAAGTTTGTTGGAAAGTTGTGTGTATGATGATTTTGTAAGAAATTAAATAAAGAAAAGTAAAATATGTGTATGAGTCAATTGGGAAAATTGGTATTGGGGTTCATCCTTCTCACTCTTTTGTATTTTTCAAAAGATTATAATATTAAATCTTGATTCATATTGATGCACATACAAAAATCATTCATATCAATTCATCGCATACAAAGTTATTGGGAGAGTCTCTAAACAATGATTTCTCGCATATTTATAAAAACTTCTTATCATTACGAACAAATGTTATAGAGCAATTAGCATGTCAAATCTATTCCTAACATTCAAATATGTTAAGCATTATCATCAATCAAGAACTGAAATATTATAGATAAATATCACCTCAATACATAAGAGTTTGAACAAATTACTCTATATCTCAAAGAGAAGAATTAGCCACTCATGTTGCTCCATTACAAGCATGGAAAGCAAGAAAAGAAGATTCAGATGTCTACAAGTTACCATCCACAAACAGATGAACACACGAAAGTTGTGAATCGTTGTCTTAGGACTTGCTTGAGGTGTATTTGTGCTTAATCACCACAAAATTGTGTGAAATGGCTATCATGGTCTAATGGTCGTATAATACAACATATCCTTCATTTCATTCAACTATAAAGAGGAAGGAAATGACAGCCACCAAGGCTCTTGTGAAATGGAAGGATGAACTTTCAGAAGATGATACATGAGAGTTTTACCATGAATTAAAAACAAAATACCATTCATTTCATTCTTGAGAACAAAAATATGCTGAAATATTTTTATTTATTTTTAAAAAAAAATAGTTGTTAGCCTTTAATTTGAGAGAGTCATTCTTGAACAATATTGCAAAAAATTTAAATAATAATAAAAATTAAGTAATAATAATAAGAAAAAAATTGATACGTTAGTTTTTAAAATTTAAATTTTTTTAGTCATGAAAATATACTCAATTTTTACTTATAACCTCTATAATAATTTCTAAAATTTACCTTGTAATTTCTATTAGGTTATTGTTATTATTTTTTAATTCTTTTAAAACAATAATTTCACTTTGAATTAGTCTTTCTTGAAAATTTTAATGACTAAAAATTTACAATGTATATTATAAGAAAATTATTTTGGAAAAAATAAAATAAAATTCCAAGAATGAAAAATAAATCTACAAAGAAAACAAAAATTTTAAATACCAATTATTTCATAACAAAAACATTTATAAGTTTTTTTTTAAATCACATATATATTTCAACAAAAGTTTAATTGTGATATTGTTAATTAAACAAAATATGGATGATTCATATAATTAATACCTAATTCGTGAATAATATCACTTTTAAAAAAATAAGTAAATTATCATTATCATCATTTAATGCCTTATTTAGAATATAAATTGAAATGGTAAATATAGGTTAAAAATAAAAGTTTTGAGCTAAAAAAAATATATTGACAATTAACTTTAATGATATTTTTTTCTATTCATATGTAGTTAGAATAGAAATAATATAGTATAGGGCATTAAATACATCTTTGGTAAAAAAATATTAAATGACATGCAATATAATTATAATAATAAGTATATTCGAAGTAATGCATGATAGAAAAAAATAAGATATTTGTTTTGAATTTACGGAAAAACATGCATGGATTTACATAATTAAATCCGAAATCTTGAAAAATATCAATTTTAAAAAAATAAGCATATTATCATTATCATCTTTTAATATTATATTAAATCCTTAATCATGTCAAATATAACAATGAAAAGACATACCTTTAATTTGCATAATTTTTTTTAAAGTGTTTCTTCAAGATTTTTTAAATTCAACTTGGGATGCGATATTTATTTTACTTATTTTTATTATAGTTTCAAAGTCAAAATCAAATTTATGAAATAAAAAAATTTAAATTAAAAAGGTGATTCAACTGTTTAAGACAATATTTAAACGTTTCATTGAGGTAGAATCATTATTAATAAAACTATTATAATAATTAAAAAATATAATACTATAATTTTAATATACTATAAAGTGATATAAAAATATTCATATACTAACATTAAAATATATAAAAACTAAAACTTATTATCTTACTTAAATTAAAACTTAATAATATTCATCAATATTTATTAATAATAATAAATTTAAATGTAAAATATTCATCTGTATTTTTTGAATATCTCATTTTTAATTCATTAGACCAATTTTTTATTTTTAGAACATGAAATTTAAACTAAAACTTAGAATGATTGAAATAATTTAAAAGTGAATATGGATTGCTACTAAAAGAATATCTTATCACAAAATTATTGAAAACCCGATTTAGAATATAAATTGAAATGGTAAATATAGGTTAACATCAATGGATTCATATAATTAAACCCTAAATCTTGAAGAATATCACTTTTAAAAAAATTAAGCAAATTATAATTATCATCTTTTAATGTTATATTAAATTCTTAATCATGTAAATTATAACAATGAAAAGAGCATACCATTAATTTGCATAATTTTTTTAAAGTGTTTCTTCAAGAATTTTCAAAATCAATTTGGGATGTGATATTTATTTTACTTCTTTATATTATAGTTTCATAGTGACAAAATCAAGTTTATGAAATTAAAAATTTTAAAATTATTTTAAAATTAAAAGGGTGATTCAACTCTTCAAGACAATATTTGAAGGTTTCATATATGAATTGAGGTAGAATTAATATTAATAAAACTATTATAATAATTAAAAAATATAATCCTATAATTTTATTATACTATAAAGTGATATAAAAATATTTATATACTAACATTAAAATATATAAAATCTAAATACTTATTATCCTACTTAAATTAAAACTTAAAATATTCATCAATATTTATTAATAACAATAAATTTAAATGTAAAATATTTATGAGTATTTTTGGAATATCTCATTTGTTAATTCTTTAGACCAAATTTTTGGATTTTTATAACATGAAATTTAAATTAAAACTTAGAATGATTGAAATACATAAAAAAAGAAAAGATGTATCGTTGTTAAAAGAATATCTGGTCACAAAATTATATAGTTAGAAATAATATATAGTATAAGGCATTAAATATATCTTTGGTAAAAAATATTAAATAACATGCAATATAATTATAATAATAAGTATATTGGAAGTAATGCATGGTAGAAAAAACAAGAAATTGTTCAAAAGATTTGTTTTGAATTTGAGCAAGTATTTAAAGGTGTGATTGCTTGTATATGATCGTCCACACTCGTATCTTATTAACATTCAAATTTAAAAATGATCGGTTGCCTAGGAAAGCAAAAGCAAGAGGAGGATTGGAAGGATTACGCATGCGACATATGTGGTGAAGAAATGGCAACCAAACGTGGTATAGAGGTACACAAGAGGATCCATTCTAGGCCTCCAATGCCTCCTAAAAGTTTTGTATGTCCTCAATGTGGCTTAGCGTTTAATACCAAACAAGGTTTAAAGGTACACAAAGGGGTTCATAATCGTGGTAATACTGGTAGTAGCAGTAAATCTGGTGTTTTAGGTCGTGATTTTGATCTTAATCAACCACCACCTAATTATTGATTTTTATGTTATTTTATATATTTAATCTTATATGAGCATTAATTTTGAATAAATTTTTTATCAATACTACTGAT
>Ga0123342_1006367_pt1 | contig 16434 bp, 13 predicted proteins | sample Turbeawhitnodule_FD_89960 | JGI IMG/M metagenome (GOLD analysis project Ga0123342, IMG submission 89960) | Root nodule microbial communities of legume samples collected from Mexico - Turtle bean Mexico white nodule | ecosystem: Host-associated > Plants > Roots > Nodule | place: Mexico: Nepantla... | reverse complement strand
ATTTAGCAAAACCCCCCAAAAACAAAAAAAAAAAACAAGGGCAAAAACAAAAGAAAACAAACACAAAAAAAAAACGTCCTTCAAATTCATAAAAAAAAAAAAAAAAAAGGAACCTAATTCCTAATTTTAAAGGTGGAATAACACGTGATCTGCACTACTAAAACAAAACAAGCAATGAAAACAAAAATCAGACTGCTAATTTCCAATTCAATCACGAAATTAAAAACAGGCGCAATTGGAACCTATGGAAGCTGAAAAAGGTAGATCGGGTAATAGCACGAGTTACCTGGAATGGTAGAGATCGTAGTTTATCGGCGTAACTGAATTTTGAGTAAGATTGAATGATTGCGCGTTAACAGAGAGAAGAAGATCTTGGAAAAAAACGAGGAAACAGATGCTGATTGAGAGCAGAAGAAAAACTGAAAGAGCCATGGCAAGATCCACAACAACAAAAAATAAATTTCATTTCAAAATTTCCATCTTAATGTGATATTTGATTTGTTATATATTGTTATTAATTAATAATTAACTTATCAACTCTCTAGTGTGTCTCTGCCACTAAGCGATTATTTCTCCAGTATAAAATTATCTTCTAACTTCACTTTTTTAAAAGAAATGAGTTATGTGGCTTTTTTCCATGTTCAATGGTCTCGATTGATCATTGTTGGTAGGTCACCTCACACACTCATTTATATATTTGTATTTTCTAATAATAGTGCCATTTGAACAACAAAATGAATAATTTATGCATTATTAGGCCAAAGAAATGGGAAAAATGAGAAAAGATGCACTGGAGTTACCCTAACTAATAATCACATATATTTCATATTATTAATTTTTTGTTGCGATTAAATTTTATATTATTAAATTAATGTGATTAGTAGTTTTATTTTCATGTAAAATAAATAAATAAATACATAAAAAGTAAATTGATGAATGAAATCTCATGTTCAATTGAGTACATTTCTAATAGAAAACGAGTAAAGCCATAAGCTTTGTATCAATAAAATTGTACATCAGCTTTTAAAAATTAGTTTCAAACGCAACATACATTGTCATTAGAAAATGCTTAATTAAATTTTCAGTACCATAAAATATTGATGTATTTATTTTAATTTCTAATGGCTAAAAATTTTATTAAAAAAAATTATCTCTATTGTTAACCAATTTCTGTTAAACCCGCAACTAAGGAAGCTGTCATTCTTTTTAGAATTTAGGTTTTCACATAAGTATATATTATTGCAGTAATTAAATACATATTTTCTATGTATTTAAGAATAGAAGCTTCAATTTGATGTTGAAAAATATTTAAAAGATAAAATATTTTAGAAAAAACATAGTATGCTAAAAAGGTGCTTTAAAAGGTAAATATGTAGTTCTGTTTATAATAGAAAAATATTCTTTGGATGTTAGAAAAAGGTTATGTTTTACATAAAAGGAAAGTTAAGTTAATGTAGGAATCAGTTTTTGAAGTGCAATAGGTAATGTTTGTTGCTTGTTAGGCATTTTTGTTTTTCTTTGGTGTCTGTTTTCATTTGATATTTCTTCCTCCTTTGATGTGATCCATTTATGTTTTGATGTGGTGTATTTTGACATTTTATATTATTATTAATTAAAGTTGTGTTATTTGTTTCTATTAGTTTTCACATTTAGAATCTTGTATAATTCTGGTTAGTTGGTGTGAAAGAGACAAATAAATTGCAGATCAAGTAAGGGTTATTTAAAAATTTGGTTAATTAGTGTGAACAAGGTGATTAAATTTAGCAAAATAAGTTAGAATTTTACTAGTTTTGGTATAAATGGGTGTGATGTGAGACATTATATTGATAAATTGATTATTTTGTATAACAACAATTGAAAATGAAACCCTATTGAAACCCTAAATAGTGAATTGATCTGGATATATTTATTCACTTCTATTAATCTTAATCATAAATTATTGAAATAATAATTTATAAATTAATTATTTTAATTAATATTTATATAAATTTATTTATTTGGGTCATCACTATTATTTTATTTTTGTTAATAGAAGTGTCTACCTTTACTTCTTCAGTCAAAACAGAAAATAAATTGTGAAATTTTTTTTTAAGAAAGACTTCGATATTACATAGAAAAAATATTACATGTTGGAAAAATAATTTCACACTACAATTTCATTAAGGTATATTATCTCTTTTCAATTATTTCAATAACATTAATTACATATATTACATTCATTACACATATACCTTATAACTACAATAAACATAATTTAGTCTCTATGTCCTTCCCTTGTTCCACCCCCTACATTCTTCCCAACTACAATACTTCACATGATGATAACAACCCATAAAACAATAATATAACATAACAACTTTATCTTATTTCTTTTGGAGGTAAACTTCACATGTTTTTTTTTTCACTTTCATCTTTTAATTCAAACACATGTTCATGATACAAATGACAATCTTCCTCTTTTTTTTCTTTTTTTAATTTGTTATTATTTACATAAACTTGTATTTTCTCAATAATTGAAACCACGGTTTGCTTCATCTCATCCTTTTTTATAACATAACTATAAATCTCACAAGTTTGCAATAAACCTATAAATTATTATGATCCTATAACACAAGATTAATCAAGCATACAACAACGTTAACAAAAATATATGCTCCGGTGTGTGGACATCTTCAAAAACTTATTCCCTAAACTATTTGAATTGTGACGTCAAGAAAATCTTTTCATTCATTTACACAAAATGATATAGGGAATCAAAACTTATCCAAATATTTTTCTTTAAATAGAGCAACTTATTGTGAACTTAAAAGATAAAGAAAATAAATGCTAGATGAAATGCTCAGAACAATAGTAGAAAATGACTTGTTAATCAAATGCAAATAAGAGCACACAAAATATTAAAAAATGTGCAATATAAAATAGTCAAACTAAATTCCAGTCTCTATGTATAATAAAATTATTTAACAGAAAAACAAAACTATCAGAACTTACTTAGGTACAGTGTGTTTACTGTCCAAGACCAATAAGAAAGAAAGAGAAACAAATAATAAAATAAATCAAAAGCATTAATTAATAATTTAATAATAATAACAACAACAATAAATAGAAAGAAGATTCAATGTTTGAAATAAAGAATGTGTGTGAACCGTGGGATCCAAAATATGACCGTTGTAGAGGCTCCTACATGTGTTTCAATTTAAACCTATTCTCCTGATGAATAAAATAATAAAAGGGAGAGACAATACATCAGAAGGTACTCTTTGATTCAACAATCATGTATTCAGCTTCGACCATGAGGAAGCCTCCATTGCCCAGATCTCCGTTACGTCTTCGACCGCCTCATGCTGTCCACTCATCAGACTCTTTCTCTCTTCAAACTCCACCAGGTTTTTCTTCTTTAAGCCCTCAATATTTTATTTCCTTTCTCCTTTTATTTACCTTTTTGTGTGTGTTTGATTTGAAGCAGGTTCTTTGACCAAATCTCAGAAGCCTACTCTCTCTCCGAATATGCGACCGGAGTACCGCACAATCTCGTGCGAGTTACGGGCCCTGGCGAAGATGGTCGGCGACGAAGTCAGTCACGCGAATATGGAGGCGGGTGGCAATTCTTGCGGTGTGAGATCAGGTGTTCTCTTTGAGAGGGGGAAATTCTACGACGAGTATTCTGCTAGAAGGAACGAGAGGCTTATGAGAAAGAGAAGTGTAACTGTGGTGGATGAAGGTAAGGTTAAACCAATCCGCGTTCTTGGAGTTTCAGTGGAATCTGGAAAGAAGAATAGTGTGAGAAAGAATGGAAGTTTGAGAAAATCTATTTCTGCTGCTTACTCTGCGGGGGTGAGTGAAACACCAAGGTACATGCTCAGAAGCATGACTAAGGAAAACAAAAAACCTCCTCTCGCCACAAAATCTGACAAGTCTATTATGGCTGGGGAGAAGAAAATGGGAACAAGAGCAAGAAGGATTTAAAACTGAAGGTTTTATTTCTTTTTCTGAGGAGAGAACTTCAGTTAATTTGATGTTCAAGGTTGTATCTTGTTCTCTCATTTTGTTAAATTTTACCTCCAAATAAGCAATACAGTTATTTGAGATCATCTTCTTCAGATTCACGTATGATAAATTATATGATATTATACATCCATTATTGGTTGGATGATTTTTTTTTTGTTGGGGCATAATTTCTCTCTGTTAGTGTGAATTACTTCAAAACAAATTGATCCTCAGTAAACAATGATCAATAGTTTCAGGTCAAATTTTCAAAATTCCAAGAACTTGTCTATATCTTTTTTCTTTAAATCTTTCTTTAAGATTTTGAATGTTGTCAAAATCACTTTAATTCAGTTCAATTTAGTTCGGTTTAGTGCGAAAATGGATTATTTTTGTTTTTCTCTTTCACGGCCTTTTTCGAGCTGCCAACCTTTTTGTTTATTGCTAATATTTACAGTTGAGAAAGATTATCATATCTCTACATCTTCTAGATAATATACATGATTGGAAGACCAAACATTGTACAAAATTCATATCAAGTTTATTTATAACCTCCAAAGACCTGCTTAATTGCAGTTCCCTGAATTCCATGCTCAGGAAGCCAGTAAAACCCTAATTTCCCCCTCGATTAAATTTCCCTATCCAAAGAAGCTGCCACTATTCCCACCTTATCCAAATTGATAACTTCACTTTCCACAGAAATTTGGGCTGAAGTTGATGTCTCTTTCACCCCATCCAAATTATTGCTATATTCACTCTCTATAGAAGCAGATTTATCAGGAATTTTTGCTACATCTGCTGCAGCAAAAGTGTCTTCTAGCCCAACCAAACTGTCATTGCTGCCTTCTTGGTTTTCATCCACTCTATAGTATACCTATGGAGATTTTCAAATTGAATTAGCAATTGGCATTTTAAGAAAAGAGCAAAAGAAAACCTTACATGGCAGCAGCTCAAACTTAATCTGGGAACATAAAAAAATCAATCACTCACATCACAGATAGAGATTCTTCATTTCTTATTCATCTTATTATTTTCAATTTCCAGTCCCAATAAATTAGTAATGCAAACTATTATAGTTATCATAGGTATTTAATGGGAAAAAAAAACAAAAATTCATTGTGCAAATAAACCAGATAAAGGAGGACAATTAAAAACAATAGAGAACCATATGCATACCACGCAAGTACGAGCAGGGGAGAGGACCTTGAATGAATTAGGGCGATTATTAAAATTTGTTTCAGGGACTCCTGGTATGCCTTCTGGAGACGTGAAGTGGTCTACACCGTGCCCCACCTATAATAGGAAATGATCAATCTAAAAAAATTAAGAAAGGTATATTCATAACCATCAAATAACAGCAATTGAATTGAACTCTAAAAATCACAGCCCTGTGCCATGTGCCATGTATCGTGTCTCATCTCAACTGACCCTCCCATTCAACTCTCCTCACCTCTCAGCCATTTTGTACTTCAATACCACTTTCAAGGAATCAGAACACCTTATAGTTATTCTCCAACCCCATCCACACATCATTGCTATTCAGAAGTGCGACTTGGCTAATAAACCATGAGACTCAAGCATAATAGAGAAGGTGTGGGAAGTAAAATAAAGTTTTACTGGTTGATATTTTTATTAAAAATAAAAACTTAAAGGAAGATCTACTGTAATTTTAAAACAATTTTGGGAATGACAGGGTGGCATTCTCCTTGGACTGACCATAGTTTATATATACTCATGTTTACCGCCAAAGAGATTAGAGTTCCTTACTCTTCCATGACCTCCAAATTTCCAAGCATCACTATCCAATGCAACTCTATATTTTCCAGGCAAGTCACATCCAACTTTATACCTGCATGGTCATAGTTTCAGTAGTCATTTCCATTTCTGGTTAACAATTATTACTACAGTAAAATTTATAAATCTCCCATACAAGAAACGAAGCACACACAACCTGTTGCAATTAAAATCTCTTAAAACACAAAGGAAAATTGAACATAGGTTGCATACCCTTCATATGTATTCTCTGGATGAAAATTGAATACAAATATCAGATCTCCTCGCTCAAAGACTATAACCTATAAAGGTAAAAATTATTAGGCAGTTAATTATAAAATAGCAAACGAAGTCTTAGAGTAGACAATGTTCTTCGATCACAAATGTTTGAGGAATACCTTGTTCACGTTATGTTCCCAACACAACACCTATATTACTTTCTTGAAACTTGGAAGCAGTTTTATTTTGATCAATCATGATATAAGGAAAGTCTCTTAATTGAATAGCAGCAAGTGGCAAAAAATATCAAATTATGAATGAGTATAGTAGAATCATTGGGGGCATATTCACCTTGTCTTCATCATGTGCGCTGCTCACTATTTGTTTTGTTGATTTGAGAAATGAAAATTTATCATCAAGCAAGTTCATTGCCCTGTCAAATGCATTCATGAACTGCACAATTTTCAAAAACAAAATCATAACAGATATGTTGGATAAGTAACAAATATGTAGAAGAAAAGAGAATAAACAGAGGTCTGCAGAAAGGAAAAAGAGGGCTCCACATGATAAAATCACACAGTTCCCTCCTGCACCTCACCAAAATATGCTCAATGACAGTGCCCAACTTTTTACCACATTATTCTGAGAAAATGAAGATCTGAAATAACCATGCCTAAGCCCAAGCATATCGTTTAAACAAAACTAACACAGATACTCCAATTGTAACAATAAATTCTAATTCATGAATTCCGAAATTGATGAGAAATTAAATGTTACTCGTATCTGTTCACACCATTTTTTTATCATATATACTAAAATCATACATGAAAATATGCAAACAATAAAACCCTTGTATCTTACAGATTTATATTTTCATCATTTGCTTTAACCAAATGTATTAGGGTTTTTACAATTTTAATAATTTGAATAAATGGTTTGGTACTCAGGCATATTCAAAGACATTAATGTTTAAAAGATATACTTCCTTCATCCTAGGATAACAACAATTCAAGGATTCCAATGATGTTAAAATTAATAAAACTTTCAAAGAAGTCTGAGAAATGAAGCCACAAAAGAGATATGGCAATGCTGTGTTCGGTGAATTCATATGGGTACCCACCGCTGACCCCATAAAAAACTACCACTACACAAATAAATAAATCAATATATTATTACCTTGTATCTCAAGTGATCTGTATCCACCAGATTCCACTGTCGCCTGCACTTCTCATAACTCCATCCATTGCCTTCTCTTGGGAAATCAATCCACTCCGGATGGCCAAACTAAAAAAGGCCTCATGAATATAACTTAAAAAAATGCTAATGCGTGATATAGGTAAAAACCATTCATTATAGCTGCACCATAATAAAACAGTGAACAACAGTTTTGGAGGAAGAAGAGTGAAGCAGTACACACACCTCATTGCCCATGAAATTAAGGTAGCCCTCTCCACCCAATGCCATGGTTATGAAGTGTATCATCTGAAAGGATTGAGATAACAAAAACTCCAATGAAATTATAAAACAAAAATAATTATGTATTGCATTAGCATCTTTGCAATTTAATTTCTACATAAATGATGTACTGCAGTAATCTTAATGATCAGGTAAACAACCTTCTGAAGAGCAATCCCTCGCTCAACAATAGGAGAAGCATCAACCAAGCAAGACATGCCAGAATACATTTCTTCATCCATCAGGAGAAATGCAACAGTCTTATCCCCAACGATGGCCTGCCCAAGGCAAAAATCATAGAACATTGGTAGTAGTGGAGTTAAAAACAATGAAATATATAAATTAATGATTGTGTCCCTCCAGTTTCCATCATTTTTCTGTTCACAAATTTAATTTTGCATAAATTCTTTTAGTATTTCCATTACAAAGGTAACACTGAACATACAGTAGCAGAGCTCATACCTGGTCATGGCTCTCAGCATAGGAAACACATTTCTCAGTGTATCTCCTATTTGTTAAACTCCAAGAGATTTCCTTCATTGACCATGAGTACTCATTCTTGTTCTTCAAGTAATCAATCCATTTATCAGGGATAGCCATGGCTAGACGATAGTCAAAACCAATTCCACCACCAGAAACTTGATGACCAATTCCAGGCATGCCAGAAACATCTTCAGCAATTACAGTTGCATCAGGCAAAATACTGTGGATCAGACAATTAGCCAGCATCAGATAGACAACAGCATCCACATCTGTTGCTTCACTAAAATATTCATTATAATCCCCTGTAAAAGCAATGTTGATTCCATGGTGATGATACAGCATTGATGTTATTCCATCAAATCGAAATCCATCAAATTCAAACTCCTCAAGCCACCACCTTAAATTAGATAAAAGGAAACGAAGAACTTCCCAGTTAGCATAGTTAAAGAGCCTACTGTCCCACGACTTATGATAACCTCTATCTCCAGTATGGAAGTAAGAATCTTGCGAAGTTTGGCCAACATCAAAGCCATTGAGTCCATCAGTAATATTATTACTAGCATGACTGTGTATAACATCCATCAAAACCTGCAAACCTAGGCTATGGGCCTTATCTATCAGATATTTAAGATCTTCAGGAGTTCCAGATCTACTGCTCACAGCATAAAAGTTTGTCACATGATATCCAAATGATGCATAATAAGAATGTTCCATCACGGCCATCAGCTGGACTGTGTTATAGTTATTTGCTCGAATACGGGGCAAAATCTCATCTGCAAATTCCCGGTAAGAGTTTATGCGAGGTTCAGAGCTACTCATCCCCACATGAGCCTCATATATCCGCGGGGCCTTTGGCTTCGGTGGACGTGGATATTTAAACTGATATCTGCAGAACAGAAAAGAAAGTGAACAAATGAACATAAATGAACAAATATATATATATAAAGGAATGGTAGGATCATTCGATCCAATTGAACAATCTACAACTTTTAAATCCAACAGACATTTTCCTCATTCTGTTGCAAGCTATACACCAAACAAACAAATGTTTTTTTTCTTTAATGACCAGACAGAAAAGAGGAATGAAACATGCTAGCGTATATGGAATATAAAAAAGGTGGAAATCTGTTGATTCATCCATGGATTCTATTAAAACTCGCATTTGAAATCAGTATTTTTTTTTTATCAACCCACGATTTGAAGTGACAATTTCAAATAATGACAGTTGATGGGATTTTGGTAGCATTCATTACTAAAAACAAATTATATTTTATTTTATAATAAATCATATATCACAGTACATCTAGATTCATTTATGCCTCAGATGAGACTTTATTTATAATGCAACTAAAATAACCACGTTCATTTGGATCCAAACCTTTAATTAATTATAATTCAATTGAATGCTATAAAAAAAATTGACTCTCTAAAACTGTAAGAAATTATTTACACAATTTTAAATTCAGTTAATCTGTGGCATATACCAAAGTCCCTTTTAGTATTGATCCTTCCGATGCAATGCTTAATTTTTATTAAAGAAAAAAGTCCAAAGATATTCAACAGGTGAATAATGTGACCTCTCTGAAAGGGGTGGATCCCAGTAGACACCATCATATGGGGCTGCAAATCTGGTTGGATCAACAGTGGCATATTTTATCCAAGCAGGGATGCGATCAACCCAAACTCCATCCCCATGGCGGAATCTAAACTTCACTCTTGAACTGTGTGGTATAGCTGGATTTCCATCAACATCAGGGATCTTAATACTCCAGACACCAAACTGATCTTTTTCCATCTGGTGGTTTGAACCATCCCATCCATTAAAGTCTCCAATAATTTGTGCTTCCCTGCATTGGAAGAAATGTAAAATCTGAAAAAATTATTAAATAAAACAATGACACATACTTGACAAATATATAACTTACTGAGCAGCAGGTGCCCACTCACGGTACACAATTCCACCTTCTTCTCTGTTAAATCCAAATTTCAAATAACCTGAGAAGAAAAGGGAAGTGAAAAAGAAACGCAAACATTATAAAGCTGTCGATAGAATCAATCTATCAAATCAGTGAGGCCTTTAAAAAGAAATCAATCCAGTTGAAACACAGTTATGATACAAGACATGGATAAACATTAGTAGTGTACTTAGCAGCTATATTATTTTGCATGCACAGCAAATGTATAGAAAAGAAAAACAAACATGAAACAATGCCGAGAATCATAACCACCTTTGGCAAATTCCTCAAGACCTCCTTCATATTCTTCAATAAGCTTTTTCTGCTCTACATATCTCTTCAGTCTATATTTGAAGTGATCTTTATATGGCTTTAGGGACGGATCAATAGAAAAGATGCCAATGTTTTCTAAGTATTCCTCAGTGGATGATATTGTTGATTTGTCATCTGTCATAACAGCTACACCCTTGAAATGAGAGCTGACCTAGTTGTAGGAAAACACACCGAGACAACTTATCCACATGCAGCATATGCGTATAAAAGACATAGAAACTTTCATTTCTAAACAAATGTGGCAAATCCGCCAGACTTCAGTCTAAATGTTCAATGTCATTCTACTTAATTCACTTTGATCATTCACTTCTATCTCGAAGTGACAAATAGAAAAAAGGAAAAGAGTTTAGCACGCTGTAAAACACGTTGAATTTGTTAGTTGTTACCTTTAATATGTTCGTCTTTATCCATAATTACAATTAGGAACTGGCCGCCACAGTACCAAACATACCGAACTATATTCCAGAAGCAAATTGATTCTCATAAAAGCAACAGACAATTCTAAAGTTTCTCAGGAAACATTGACCCTAATTGTTTAACTTTTGAAATAAGAGACATGAAACATGGTCAAATATACCATCTCGTGCAGTGATCTTCTCAATCCAGATCCGAACCCATATCCAAGTGGATTCCGATAGCCAACAGCAAGATCAACTGACTTTTGTGGTGCAAGATGCTGCCTGCTTCTCACAGTCTGCCCAGAGAGAGTATGGAAAGCTATCATTCACATTAGATTTTGATAAACACAAGGTAGTGCTTGAGGTAATCATGATTCGGTGCTCAAAAACCTCTTACTCATACTATAAAAATAGAAATGAACTAAAATAAGTACTTCACTGATTACTTACTTCTTCAGACTATAAATTCTAGAAGGAACCTGAGAAATCTAGGGTTAAGGTTTTTCCACTAAGGATAAGAAAACAAATTAAAAAGGAACCAAAATGCAGGTTTGCTTGAAATCAAAACAGTGCCAAGAAAACCACATAAAATTTGTAGAGAATAGAAACAAGAAAGCAGCATAAGAAAAAGTTGAAGATAGTGAATTACGTGAATGGTGCAGGCAATGGTTGAAGAGACGGAAATGAACGGATTAAGGCACAGACAGTTAAACATCTCCCCGAGATCCAAACACGGTCTTCGATCAAGTAAGCGAAGTTCGACTTGAGCTTCAAGCAATGTCCGTGAACATGGTGAAACGAAGAGTATGGAAGAAGAGAAGCGTGGTTTGATTGTTTAAATAGCAATGGTGAGGGACCCACTTGGGCATGAATTATTAATCTTAACCGTCTTTTCATAGCTAGATTACAAATAAGAAACAGATGAAAGGAAAGCATATCCTTCCCCACGTGAAGAACCAAGCAAGCAACGGTGCAAGAGTTTCCATCTGTTTGTTTTTCATGCGTTCTCTTTCTTCTTCCAAGATACATGTAATCATGATAGTCAAGAAAATAATAACAGTAAAGTTAATAAAGTTTTAATTATTTCCATGATTATAGCCCAAGTTTTAGCATAAATGTAAATAGAATAAAAAAACTATAAACATATTTATCGAAATATGTTTTAATCTATGATATTCAATACTAATTGCTGCAATGATGTATGTAGAACATGAAATTTGATGGAGACCTGAAAACTTAGAAATTGATTCTTGGGTCATTCTCTTCATTGATTAATAAGCAGTATAGTGAAAAAAATAAAGCTTAAAAACGGTTATTTCAATTTAGGTGCCAACAAAAAGAAGGCACGAATTGGAAGCAAAACCAAAACCAGTAATTGAAAACAATAAACAGAGAAAGATTTGGCCTCTCTGCCTTAGCCTCTTTCATTTCTTTGAATAACTGCTTCACACAATATTCCATCACCTCTACCCACTTCGCTTTCCCAATCTTGCTTTCTACAACCATTTTCAGTTTCAACAGCAAAATGTGAGCTCAATTCAAGCTTTGGTTTTCTTTTTTCACCCTTCTTTGTAAAACCACCGAGAAACTATTTTTTTCTAATTTTACACAGTGTACTCGAATCTCACATTGACTCATTTTATTTTATATTATATAAATGAGTTCAAAATTCATATTACAAATTAATTTTAAATAATTTATGTTTTAATAATTTTTAAAATTTTAAATTTTATTATTTTAATAATTATTAAATTATTCATAAATATATAATTTTATTCTAAATTGATAGATATTTTGAAAATAATCACTACATCATAATTTTAGTAAGGCAAACGCTTCTGCACCAGGCAAGACGAATGCTATTTGTAGTGAACTTTGTTGTGAGATAGGTGGTATGTAAGACAGCTTATGTTGGATGTCAAAATCATTGATATAATTTTTTATTGATGTAAATAAAATAAAATAAACATGTTTTTTTTATATTTCATTAAATTTTTCTTATATTTCGAACTATACATAAATAAATAAAATATAAACTAGCATGCAATTTTAAAAATAAAATACAAAAAATAATATGTGTGAATGAATTAAGTGGTCACTATTTTAGAAAATACAAAGAAATAATCTTATTATATATAAATAAATAAATTATATGAGTGTATTTAATTGGTCATTCTTATTATATATAATATATAACTAGCAAAAACATATTGCTTCTTCTATCCGCATTTTTACTATTATTATTATTATATATGTTTTTTATCTTATTTGTATCTTTAAGAAAAAATAAGATAGAAAAAATTTCTCTCATATGAGTTTCAACATATAATTTTAATAATATAAAATTATAGTACAAAATATATTAAATAAATTTAAATTTATAACACAATGAACATAATTATATTAAATCACTAATTTTGATTTATTATTAATATAAAACTAAAAAAAGAATATAATAAAAAAAAAATAAGAATAAGAATAAAATGAGAAACTACAAATAACAAATCCTAAGAAAATATCTATTTTCTAATATCTTTTTTTTTTCTTCGCAACAATGGGGTATTCGAAACGCATTCATCCTTCCTACCATATCAACAATGACATCAAGCAAAAATCTGAATGATTTGTACTCAAGTAACAGTTTGAGATATTTTGACCTCTTCCGCCTCCACTTGTTGTACGGAAATGAAAAGGCATAATAAAATAAATAAAGATGAGGAGCATTAACAATTAAACAAACAAAATTATTGATTGATCAGAACAAAATAAATGATAATGATATTTTCAATAAGAAATATCTTTACATTGTCAAAAATGAAAAAAGAACCTTTTTTTTGTGGTTTACATTCATTTTTTATGTTTCTTTTTTGTTATTTTTTCAGTTTTAGTCTTTTTTTCTCACACTTCTCTCAAAGTTTTCTTTGTGTACGATGTCTTTCTACCTATTTGAGAGAGTTTTGCCCATCAAATCACTTCTCAATTCAAATTTTTATTTGACTCATTATTTTCAAATAAATTAGTGCACCTCTTTCAAATCATTTCTTTCAAATTTATATTAACTCATTTTTTTAGTTTTAAATTTAAGTAATTATAAAATAATAAAATAACCAAAATAAAATAATAAAATGAAATATTGATATAAGAATAGAATATGAATAAATTTATGTACAACGAAAAACAATTATAACAAAAATCCCTTAATATAAATAACTGTGTTATGCCATGATTTTAACTTAAACTAGTATTCATGATCAAATCTGAATTTAAGTTCCTTTGGTTTTGCTTACAACAACTTTTGAATGATTTATAGTTTGAATTTGTTGAAATTTTGTTTGGATGATAGACTTATATTTGAAACTTAATTGTTTAACTCTTGAAATATTTTAACTTGTATATATAGGGGAACTAACATTTTGTTGGGTTTTTGATACAAATGAAATGGGATAAAATTTAAATGGTATATTATTATGTGAACTAGATGTTTACCGTGGTGATGAATGTGTATATGTTGAAATTTGGTTAAACTATGATCTTGAAGTATAAAAATTGCTTTTGAATATAATTTTCTATATTTTAATGATCATTCTGAAAATTTGAAATCAATTGAGACAATATTAACTGTGGACTATAATTGATACAAAATGTTTCGAATTAAAATAAGTGGTTTTGGTTTATTTTTTATTTTTATTTTTTTAGTTATTGATGTTGCATATTGTTCAAAAGTTGAATTGGCTTTCCAAATAATATAGAAGTCAAAATTTAGTCATATTTTTGTATTTTTTCATGTAAGTGATAAGTGAGAATGAGATAAATTTAATTTTGTACCTATGAGTGAGATATTGCTCAAATCCCTTATAAATATCACTTAGACAAATAATTTTGTTACTTAAACGACTATTTTTTTCGTTCAAAATGACAATTCATTATTAGAGCGAAAAATAAATCATATCAATGATTCATCTACTTTGAAGACTATCTCTAAATCGTGAGAGAAACACTTAAACAATAAGTTTCATCACTCAAGCAATGAGTGCACTGTTTGAGAAAAAAAAAAGCAAATGCTAACTCTCTCTTACTTAACAATATTATTCAAGGAGTAGTTCCTCTACTCTTTTTTTTATAATAACATTTAAGAACTTGATTTAACTTCTTTTAAGTGGCTTTTGAAATGATACATGATGTATTGAATTATTTCAAACGGTGTTATACTTGTTTATCAGTTTTTTTTATGATGACATTTATTTAATGTTGTTATGATATAATGAGTATTAAGTTAGGAGATTCAGTAATATATTAATGATATCGGTCGAACTGGACGACCGAAGACATTAATTAATAATATAACGTAATAAATACGTGGCAAGAAAGCAATTACAACTAACGTTAGATGAGTGTCAATGACACATTGCGAAAGACACTCCCGTGATATAAGGAGATCACTACACACGTCTTAGTGAACTGATTATCTGGCTCACGTGAGGAGAGGTCCAAATCAACCTATAAATAAGAAGACTTCTGAAGGGGGGAAATGTATGATTTTCATATCCTAAGAGAACAGACTAATCACTAGTACTGACTTGAGCGTCGGAGTGCAAGTTGTGAGAGATTTAGGGCACCAACCGGCGGAGCACACGCGTAGGAGAAGAAGAACTTTAAAAAATTCAAAAACTACCGACACGACAATTAATTATGTATCAAGTGGATCAGCATTACTTAAGTCTAGTCATCCACACAGGTACATTACTAGGGATCACTCCAGTTATAAATACTTTTGCAAGTTGTGAGAGATTATGATAATTTATTCACATCTGTACTCAATAAAATGTGTAGATAGTCATTTTGTTGCATTGGAATTGTTTGATGACATTTATACCAAAGAGAATATGATTGTAAAACATAATAAATACACAAAAAATATTGATTGTCTAGATTTAATATATTTTTTAAAAGTATTTTATACTGTTTGAAAATCAATGAATATGTTTGATTATTCTTGTAAATCAGTAATTATTATTATTTTAAAATAATTAGTTTGTCTTTATGGGTAATGGTAATTCATCACGTGTCTGTCAAGCATTTGTATATCTTCAAGATAATTTTAAAGATAACATTAAAAAAAATTGACAAATATTTAACATACACAATATATGTATATATTAAAATTTTATATTTTATTTTATTTCAGAATAATAATGAGATTGTTGTAAGTTTTTATTACAGTAAATGAAGATGAATATATTCCTTGTCTGATGTGATGCTTTAATGTAGCGTACGTAATCGCACGTAATCGTAATGAAGAAATATAGGTTTTGATGAACCCTAATTGTAGAGAAAAATAAATATAAAAGAAACTTTTATTCACTTGTATATTAGAGAGTAAAATACATGGTGTATATATGAGAAAAAGATTAAGACCTAGTTGAAACAGAAAAGGAAAGTTGGGTCAAACAAACAAAGCCCAATAATTTAAAATAGAAAATTAAATATATTAACACCCCCTCAAGCTGGGGAGTAGATATTTATCAGGCCCAGCTTGGATTTGAGAGTAGAGAATTGTGCGGAAACAAGGGGCTTGGTGAATATGTCAGCAACTTGCATTGCAGAAGTAATGAGCAGTAGTTTGAGGAGACCAGAGTTAAGTTTTTCACGAACTAGGTGGCAATCAATTTCGGCTATTTGAAGGGCAGATTTGTTGTCACAGTACAGGGTTACAGGCTGGGAGAGAGGAAGATGTAAATCCTGAAGGAGGTAAGACAACCATTGTAACTCACATGTGGTGGTGGCAAGGGCTCTATACTCGGCTTCAGAGGAGCTGCGGGAGATAGTTGACTGCT
>Ga0123342_1006366_pt1 | contig 16437 bp, 9 predicted proteins | sample Turbeawhitnodule_FD_89960 | JGI IMG/M metagenome (GOLD analysis project Ga0123342, IMG submission 89960) | Root nodule microbial communities of legume samples collected from Mexico - Turtle bean Mexico white nodule | ecosystem: Host-associated > Plants > Roots > Nodule | place: Mexico: Nepantla... | reverse complement strand
AAAATATATATATATATATATATATATATATATATATATATATATATATATATATATATATATATATATATCAAGTCGTAGAACAAACACAAGCTAAAATACAGTAAAAATATATACTTCACACCTTAATAAATTAATATTTTATTCATTTTTATTTTACTTTTAATTTAAAAATATTATTATATTATTATAAATGGATGTTTTTTACTTTACTGTGTCAATAAAACTTTTCTCCTAAAATAAAGTACTTGCACAGACGTTTGGTTTTTCTTCAGGTCCTCACTTTGTGGTTACATTGGGGGTGGAGGCTAACACGTTTGCTGCATACCTGTGTCTCATAACTCCTGACAACTCCAAATACTTGGCGCTCTTCTTAAATTGTTTCCAAAAGCAGTGTCCTTCACGGTGAAAGTAGCTTTTGCATTGGTCACATTCAAGTGTCCAGCCATTGCAGCATTCACCACAGGCTTCACATTTAGTGTTTTGATCAGTTTCTTCAACCAAAGCAAGAGGGTGTGAGTGAACATCATATTGGAAACTGCCTCCGAACTTGACACGCCTAGACTTGCCTTCAACACAATAAGGATGAGCACCAGAATCACAGTCATCGCAGTAATAAAACCATTGTTTCGGACAAGTTTTCTCATTGCAAAGGCCACATTCATATTCCTTCAAACCCTCTTCAGCATAGTTCAGAATTAGAGGATGCTTGTCATACATGTGCCATGCCTTAAGCGGCAGAGTAGCACATCCACAATCAATAGCAAAATCCTCACAAACATCACACACAAACACATACTTTGACCAATTTTGACAACCTTTACATTGCCTACCAACGGTTGTCTTCTTGAGGAGCAAGGGATGCATGTGACTTTCATGTTCAATTCTCTCTTGAAGGGAACCACAACAAACATCAAGGTCGAATTGACACTCATCACAACGATACACAAAACCATTGCTCAATCTTTTGCATCCATCGCACCTATAAATACCATCATAATTTGGTGCCTTGGGGAGAAGAGTTAGAGGGTGTGCATGAAAGGGGTGTAGCTTTGTTCTTGGTAATCCAGCACAACTTTGGTGCAAAATGAAGCCACAATTTTCTTCTTCACAAGAAAGTAAAGGTGGCATGATGGGTTGGATACACCCATCACAGAGTTTACCAGAATATCGCAGATCACTCTCTTCGTCCGTCAACTTCAACAAATGTTCATGACCAAAGAAACTGAAAGCAAAATCAATATCCAAGGATTCACCAGTTTCATAGTCCGTTGCTGATTTCTCATCTTCTGTTACGGCCTCCCACTCATCTCTTAAATCTTGTTGTAGACACTTCAAATGCACGGGAAATGTGCACGTTGAACAAAAGTAACCCGCAAAAGCTGCACTCATTGCCCCATTACAAACACCACAAGTTATGTTACCCCAGAAACCATAAACGTGATGAAGGGCATAAGTGAGCTTCAAAGGGTGGTCATGGCTTTTTATTCTAACAGCAAGAGGCAATTCAGCACAGCTAGAATGAACCCAAATCTGACAAATGGAGCATAGGCAAGCGAGACCCTCGTTTCCTTGAAAGCCACAAGCATAACAAACAAACGATTGTGGATTTGTCACTGACATGAACTCGTGCTTATGGCCATCATCAGGGTTGCACTGAGAAGCACATGACACATCAAGGTCATAACTGCAGATATAACAATGGTACACGAAGTTTTGGAAGATGCCTCTACAGGAATCACATACATAGCGTCCCTCATAAGGGGAAGTGGAAAGGAGAACAAGGGGGTGTTCAGGGTGAAGTGGGTGTTTCACATGGCGTGGCATTTCTGCGCATGTTTTGTGAAGGTTATAGTTGCATTGGTCGCAGCTGAAAACAGGACCTGAAATTGGGTTTTCACAACCTGAGCAAAGGACTCGGTTGTTGTTATTTATCTTTTCCTGCTTTAACAGTAGAGGGTGGATATGGCTGAAATGTTCCATCTTCTCCATGCTTTGAAATTCTGGATGATCTTCTGCTTTTGTTTTTGAACATTAATATTTAAATATGATTCTTTGGCGTTTGGTTACAGTTTGTGAGGGAGGAAGTCTCTTATAAGCTTTGCTTCATTGATAAGACATCAAAGGTAACATAGACAGATATACTTATTCTTGTTTTAACCCACTAAAAAACACAAGGAATTTCCCACTAAAGAAAGGAAAGGCTTCTGGTTTCACCTCCAGAGTAAGAGACTTCATCTGATGAGGAACATTCTCCAATCAACACATTTCATGCTAAATATATATATTTTTTATATAGTTAGATATTGTAAAGTTTTCCATCTGGTCTATTTTTTATAACAATTAACATACTGATATTTTAGGCTCTCTGACAATTTAACTTTACCCAGTGTGTTGTCTGACCAATAAATTACATCAATAAATATATTATTTAAGATATTAAAAACAATTAAAGTCAATAAAATATTTTGGAAAATAACAAAAGACTGTCATATTAATACTTGTACCCTCAAAAAATAAAAGATTATAGGAAATGAAGTATATTAGAAATAGTTTGCTTCCTAATCAGTTGTGGGCTTTAATAAGAAGCACACTATTTCTTCCCTTCTCTTCGCGTTCTGTTCTTATTATGTGTGTCTTCTGTGATGTCCTTGTTGTCACGTTCCTCCCTCTTTCATTGCTAAGAATTCTTCATGTTTCATCTTCTTTAATATCTTTGGCATCATTTCTCCAATATTCTGAAACAAAGGAGAAGAGAAAGATTAGCCTTAAAGCTCTGCTTTGAAAGAGAGCAACACACATATGGGAGGAGGTCAACAAATTTGCCTCAAGTGTCTCATCATTTCTTGCTTTGCCAAATAGATTTCACCTTCTGAAATTGTTTCAAAAAAGAGTCCTTTTCCATGGAAGTAGCATTTGCATTGGCCACATTCAAGTGTCCAGCCATAGCCACCTTCACAATCTGTGGTCTGTTTAGTTTCTTCTTCCACCAAAGCATAAAAGGGTGCCAGTGAATTGGAATTTGTCCCCAAACTTTGCACACCATAGACATTTTCTAATAGCAAATGCCACATCCATATTCCCTCAATTTCCTTTCAACAATATAGCACATCACATCCAAAGAAGACATATTTCCACCAGAGAAGACTACCAATTGCAAGCCTAGCAAAACCTGCCTTAAGGATTAGGAGGTGCTTGAGACTTTCTTGTTCAACTTTCTTGAAGGGAAACACAGCAAGCATAAAGGTTGAATTTACATAGATCTATATGATCTTAAAAAACAATTCAATAAGCAAAACATCCAAAACATGCTCCAACAATTGACATGTCATAAAAGTAAGAGGACACCAGTTCAATTTGATATAATTGAAGCTTAGTTTACTTCAACTTATTTCAACTTACCCCTTTTCTTCATTCAAGCTCTCACTTCACAAACACAACACAATAATTCAAATAAATAAGAAGCCAAAATATATAGATAAACATAAAAGCAAGAATGATGTATGAGAAAGAAGTATAAAGCATAGTTAATGGTTGTGTGGAGGAAAGATTGGAGACAGAAAGATGAGATGACAGTGAAGAAGTGAAAAGTGAGGAGTGAATAAATTTGGCCAACACTAGCCTAGGTGAGAGCGACCCGTATCTAAGCATTGGATACGCGTATCTCTCACCCAGATCAACGATGGCCATAGACAAACTCAACAAACCAAAAGGAGAACCTTTTCTTGCTTCCTTCTTTTCTCTTTCTGCATCTTTATAATAATCCATAGTCCACACCATACCCACTACTTCCAAATATCACTTTTATATTCAATATTTTTTTCATACATATAACTTATACCTTATCCTAAACATATTATTCAATTACTTCTATAGCATGTCAAAAATTGACTAGTACTCTTATTTCTTTTCTAATACTATATTATATATGTTTTCTAAGACTATTATATATATTATTAAATGATTGTTTGACATCAAATGTGCAACATGACATTGATTTTTTTTTTAAATCTATTTAACTTATAAATCAGCAATGTGATGTCATTTGTTTAAAAAACTTCAGTTTACTTATTGTAATCTTCCATGGAGGAAATTTTAATATCTCATCAACGTATAGAATTTTAGTATATTATTATATTTTTTTTATAAGTAAAGAATAAATAAAATAAAATAAGGTACTTCAAGAGTGTTCTAACTCTTATACAAATAATCCTAATACAAGTTTTTATCACTCACTTAGCTGTGGATCCAACAGATATTACAATACATCAACCACGTTAACATACCATAACAAGATACAAAAACACATCAATATACAATTATATCAATATTCCAAAAGAACATATTCTCAAGACAAGACACAAAAGTCTAACAACTAAACTCAGTCTTTGCCAGCAAACCGAAGTAAATCAAACACCCAAGCGCCAACCTATCAAATTGACTCTGCAATGAGGATATAGAGGCCAAAAAACCTGCATAAAACATACCACTTCTTCCAAATTTGGACAAATCGTTAAACAAGAATCACCAAACATTAGTCTCTCAAATATCTCATATAACATAAAGGATGCAAACACCAATTTGAGTAGGATAAACAACAAATCTTTCCTTTACCGTAACCCAATACCAAAATCATCACACCGACCCTGCCAGAAAGAAACAAAAAGCCAAGAAAAATTGCACAAAACACACCACAACTGCCAAACCTGGACAAAACGTTAAACATAAATCACCAAACATCAATCTCTCAAATATTTCATACAACAAAGGGGTTCCAAACACTAATCTGAGTAAGAGAAACCAACAACTTTTTCCTTTACCATAATCCAAGACCAAGTCTTCCTTTGTACTACTGTAAAAACCTCAACTAGATCAATACACCCATTCTTAAAAATCACCATATTCCTATAATTCCAAATTTCACCTATAATACCTACCCAAATCCCCTCGCACCTAGCAATAACATGTTTCGAACCTATAAGTTTAAACATCTTAAAGTGCATTTGTGCATCACAATGTAATACTGAAGAAGTCCCCAACCACTAGAGATAGTCCCCAAATTCTCCAAGAGACCCTACACACAAAAAAAGATGACTTACCGTCTCTTTTTCCACACCACATAAGGGACAACTATCACACACCGGAGAAATATCACGTCTCAAAAGATTGTCCTTAGTTGCAATTTCTTTAGATAACACCTTCCAAGCTGTAATTTGTGTCGAGGGTAAGATCTTTATATTCTAGAACTCCGTGAATAAGTCTCCATACCTTGCAGACTCCTCATCAAAAGAATATTATAGGCTACCTTCACAAAGAAGTCGGTAGATTCTACATTCCTCCAAAGCCATTTATCGACCGTATCTTCACTCTTTCTTAATAACCTCTTGTTATCCAACACATGTGATAAAAGTTCATCTTGACTAGATTCCCACACAAAAGAAGCCCTCCTCCAACTCAACTTCCACAACCATCTATTATTTCCAAATCTCAACTTGTGACAGAGTGCGACCAATATCTAAGGAGATCAAAAATAGTCTAGGAATTTTTTGCATTAAAGGAACATTGTCCATCCACTTATCCTTCCAAAATCTAATTTCATCTCTCCTACTTCCCACCTACCTCTCTCATCAAAGTCATTACCCCACTCCTCTAGATTCCAAACTTTCTTTATGTCCCTCCACCACGTTGACTCCCTACAATTCTAAACTTGGGACTTTAAGCCCCTCCACCCACCATATTTAGAATATAAGATATCCTTTTTCTGACTTTTTCTCGAAATCCATTTTCCAAAAAAGAAGTCATATTATTATACTTATCACTACAATTATTTCTTTTACCAATTGGATACTTATGAAATTATATATATTTTTTAAATTATTTCATATATCATATTTAGAATTATATTTTTAATTATGAAATCTAATTGCATAAAAATATTGATATTTATTTTATGATGCTAAGTTATACCTGTAATTTTTCTAGAAGTTTATTTTCTGTGGACATTAATTAATTATTATATATATATAATATTCGTTGAATCTAAATTTATAATCAGATTACGCATAGTCAAATGATGGTTAATCTCCTCTCGCGTTGTTTTTTTTTTTATTTTTAATTTGCTCCCAGTTTTCACATTTTCTGTTTTTTTTTCTCTATGTTTTTGTGTTTCTTGTTTTATTTATTTATTTTGCATTGTAATATCAGGAAATCAAATTAAAACACATAAAGACATTCTTATATTTTAGTTTAGGTGTGACTGAGATTTTGAAATATGAAATGAAGTTAAAGAGATTAATGTTGCAAATAATGATAATATAAAGAGAACGTTACTAAATACTAAAAATAAAAAAAAAATATTTAAAGGACAAAAAAAATAGTATCCTCTGTGGATTAAAACATATTTAAATTAAAACATAATATTAAAAATAATTGTAGACGGTTTTGTTTTAACATCTGGGTAAAGATTGGACCACCAAAAAGAAGAAGCAACAATCCTAAAAAAATGAAATCTTTGTTGTTGACCCCTTCATAATTTGCCATGACTGTTTCTTGTCCTGGCCTGTGGTTGGGGAAACTCTTTTTTGGGCCTAGTTGCACGAATACACCTTATTTAAAATGAACACAAAAGTATGAGATTTTGTAAGTAATTTTTGTAAATTGAAAACTTATTAATAGCTTTAGAGTTATCCGCAATATATAAAGAGAAAACATTTATCATTTTAAATTGTTGGACAGAAAATGGTGTAATACTTTGTTATATGAATTTATTTATATACTAAAAAAATTTATTAAATAATAATTAAATTTAGGAAAAAAATAATTAGCCATTGTATTGACTAAATTAGATACTATCTCATAGACTAAAAAACTATTAGTATGTAAAGTGATTTTTATAATTAATAAAAAATTATAAAATGATTTTTAAATTAGTTTTTAAAAGACTAATAGAGAATAATTTAGAATATAAAGTAGTAAGTAGCTAAAAGATTTATAGTGAATGATTAATTATTAATTTAAAAATTATTTTATAAATTTTTATTAGTAATAAAAATTACTTTAGATATCAATAATTTATAAAATGATCTCAAATTAACTTAAATAGTAATTAATTATTTTGATCTATAAAATTAGTTTTTATTTAATATTTTTTTAGAGTGATAGGTATCGATGTCAAATTTTTATATTCAAATTACTTTGCATTAATTATTAATATCTTAAATCTCTATAAATATGTCTTTCTAAAAGATATCAACTTCATAAAATTTACTTTTAAATATAACTTGGATATATACGTAATTTTAGTAAGAGATATTGATAATCTTATTATTTTAGATTACATAGTATAGTTCTTTAGGATTGCATTAGCTATTAATTTTCATTCAAAAGAAAAAAAAAGTGAATAACGTTAATATAAAAAATAAATTGAAAAATGATTCTTAGACAACCAGAGTTTAGTTTGCACCAAAATACAATTGATGAGTGGAGACAGATGTTTACGTGACAGAGACAGTTTTGTGTTATTCTCGTATAGGGTGGTGCAGTGCATGAGGTATGTGTAAAATAACCCCAGTGAAGGATACAAATATCAAGTTTTGTGATATGACATTAATGTAGTTAGAGACATATCAAGTGGTGACCTATTACTCAGTTTCTACACAGTCAAGTAATTTTAGAAATTTTAAACTTTGTGTTGTTTTTGTGTGACGTGGTGCATGAGGTGTGTGTAAAGTGACCTCAATGGAAGACACAAAGGTACAATTATCTAATCCCAATGTCAATTAGTCATAGTAAGTGGTGACCTATGTATGAGTAAGTGGTGACCAACTACAAATTTTCTGCACAACAAAGTAACTTTAGAAATTTTGAGTTTTGTTTTTTTTTTGGTAGGACGGTGTTGTGCATGAGATGTGTTTAAAGTCACCCCAGTGGAGGATAAGATGTTCAAGTTCTCTAATGTGACTGTTAATGTAGTTAATCACATTAAGTGGTGACCTATGTAGACATGAGTTGACCTACTATCAAGTTTCTGTACAGTTAAATAATTTTAGAACTTTTAAACTTTGTTTTGTTCTTTGGGCAGGGTATGGTGTGTGCGTAAAGTGATATCAGTGGAGGACACCAATGTCAAGTTCTTTAATTTTAGCGTCAATGTAGTTAGTCACAATAAGTGGTGACCTATGTATGGTGACCTACTACCATTTTTTTGCACAGTGATGTAATTTTGAAAATTTTAAATTTTGTTTTGTTCTTGAGGTGTGTGTAAAGTGACCTTAGTGGAGGACACCAATGTCAAGTTCTTTAATCTCGGTGTGAATGTAGTTAGTCATAATAAGTGGTGACCTATATAGGAATAAGTGGTGATCTGCTACCAAGTTTCTACACACTGATTAAAATTTTGAAAATATGAGGTTATTGTTGTTCTTGGGTGGGGTGGTGCATGAAATGTTTGTAAAGAGACCTCGGTGGAGGACACCAATGTCAAGTTGTGTAATCTCAGTGTCAGTGTAGTTAGTGACAGATACATTAAGTGGTACCTAGGTAGAAATACATGGTGACCTACTACCAAGTTTTTGCACATTGAAGTAATTTTGGAAATTTTGAGCTTTATGTTGTTCTTAGGTGGGGTGGTACATGAGGTGTGTATAAATTGACCTCAGTGAAGGACACCGAGGAAAGTTCTCCAATCTTAGTATCAATGTAGTTAGTCACAGTAAGTGGTGACTTGTATAGGAATAAGTAGTGACATGCTATCAACTTTCTGCACACTGAACAAATTCCCAACATTTTAAGCTTACTGTTGTTGTTCGGTGTGGTGGTGCATGAGGTCTGTGTGAAGTGACCCAGTGGAATGGTGAATTTCTCTTATGTTATTATTATTGGTGTACAATTATCATAGTGGACCAGTCGAACTTGTAGTCGTGTACAATATTTGTAATTTATATTTTAGGTTGGACAATTTTATCAGTTAGTGGGTCTGTGTTACCAATGTTACATTGTTTAAAATATTTAAAGTAATCAATTTTATTTTTCATGTGATATCTTGGATGATATATGCGTCATTGGCAGTTACTTGTATCAATGATTGATAAGACTGTTGTGTGATTTTGTTCCCTGCACAAGAAGATATACCCAAGTCTTAAGAATATCATTGATACGTAAGTACACTATAAACTTAACTTTGTATGTTACTAATTAACCATCTCCTAACGATGTTTTTTGTATTAACCAGTTCATGGCGTGGATATAACATCCTAAAAGGTCGATCCAATTCAAATTTTCAAAATTTGAACTGGATAAGACTAAAGGTTTGTAAATTTTTTCTTTCATTGTTGATCAATATACTAACTCTTACTTTTTATTGAATTATAGTGTAATAAACAACTAGGAAGCTATGAGTGTGACTATTACATTATGCAATGGATGACTACCATTGTAAGATTATGCCTTAAAAGTGATTGGAAAGAGGTAACATGATATGTTAAATTATTTTTATAATTCTTGAACATATATGTATCTTAAAACCAATTTATGTCAACCATATTTTGAAATGCAGTTCTTCACGGATGAAGCACCAATGACTTCGGAAGCCATAACATATGTGAGACATTTTTGGTCCACATATTTCATAAATTTTTATAACTCTAGGATAGTTGATCAATAATGTAGGAATTATATATAATTTGATTAGTGTTTGTAATACATTTTGATCAATATTTATTTGATTTTATGAATTTATGTATTTGTTTGGCTGGGTATATATAATTGAACAAGTTAATTTATATGGGAATTAACACTAAACAAATTGCACTAAAAAAACACTATTTACAAGGGCAACTATTTACCATATCCGCACTTATAAATCCAACACAAGATTTATAAGTGCGGCCATTTACCATAGCCGCACTCATAAATGTGATTTACAAGGGCGTGCTTATCAAATGCGGCTATACTGCTCTTGTAAATATAAAATAGCCGCACTCGTTTTGCCTTTCTGTACTAGTGTATAACAATACTGTCAAGAAAATCTAATTCAAAAGTATGCTTACAATAAATATTTATTTTATTTAACAACATATTCGACTAGGCTAAATTGAAATTATAAGAACATGAAGATAGATAGACAACACTTACTAAGTTGGAAGAATAGTATTATAATTATTATTAATATTATTAATCTTAACATTATTAATAATTAATAATAATAATAAATCAAAATAAAACACAAAGTTAACATAGAAGAAAAACAAAACTTCCTCTTACAAGAATAAATTTTACAACTATTGAGAAAAACTTAAAGAGAAAAACTAACGAAAAGAAAAGTCTTAAAATAAAATCTAGAAGCAAATAAATTAGAAAGAGATTAAAAAACTCCCGAGGTCTTAAATATTAATATCTTTTTTCACATCAACTATTTATAATTTTTTATTAATAATAAAAATTATTTTAAATATTAATAATTTATAAAATGATTTTTAATTAAATTAAACAGTAATTAATTATTTTGATTTCTAAAATTAGTTTTTATTTAATATTTTTTTTAGTGATAGGTATCGATATCAATTTTTTTATATTCAAATTACTTTGCATTAATTATTAATATCTTAAATACTAAAAGATATCAACTTCATAAAATTTACTTTTAAAAAACTTCGATATATATGTAATTTTAGTAAGAGATATTGATAATCTTATTATACTAGATTACAAAGTATAGTTCTTTAGTATTACATTAGCTATTAATTTTCATTCAAAAAAAAGAAAAAGTGAATAACGTTAATTACAAAAATAAATTTGAGGTATTTCATACTCTTATAGAAGAGATAAGGGCAAACCTGAATTCTTCTTGCATTCACACAGCTCGATTAACTTAACCTACACCTTCACATTTCTTATTATGTTAGTTTCACTCAGTCAGTTTAAAGTAACAAAAGGGTATAAGAAAAAGGCAACTTCAAAAAACGAATCGAAAGAGATTATATATACAGTTTAAATGCATCCGTTTATATAACCTTTTAAAAATTTCTCATTCTCCTTATTCGAATCCATAATTTTTTTTTAAATTATTTCTCCTAATATATATATCAGTATAGTGTGAATAGAAATAGAAAAATGATTTTGATGTGATAAATTTATAAATAAATTAATATAATAAAAAAATAAATTTATAATTAAATAATATAAAAAAAATATTAAAATAATAATATTGAAAGTTATAATGTGATTGTAATATGTGTTCTGCATCATTATTGCCGGCTAAAATGTGGGAATCTTTTGTTTGTAAAATAAAAATATAAGATTTTCTTTGGTGACTTCTCCCTTCTTGATGCAAATCCTTTTACCTCGGTTTCGGTTTGACAGATGAAGAATCCAAAACATAAACGGAATTCCCAACAAGAATACGCCACGTGCCCCAACATATGCATTTGAATTTTGGATAAGTCGAAGCAGCATCTAGAGAGACAAGAAGACCCGTAACAGCTATAGCTTTCAATTATGCGAATGCCACCTAAGAAAAGTGAAAAAGAAAACATTATTAGATGAGGGAATATGCTGCAATATATAGTATACACACACACAGACACAAAGATGGACAGCTTCAATTGTTCAAGTACTTTCACCAAAACAGAAATGGGATCACCACACAAGGACCCAAATGTTTTCCACTTTACCCATCCACATCCTTTGGAATGCACCACCTCACCCTCCACACCAAATATTCTACACTGCTTTGGATGCAAGCTAAAACTTAAGCCTGCTGAGGACTATTACCACTGCAAAACATGTGCTTTCTCTCTTCACCATGTCTGCTACAATATGCCCTTAATCACAAACCACCCTTCACATCCAACCCACCCTCTAAACCTTCTTATACCTTCCACCAAACCCACTCCCAACTGTGCGGCATGTGGCCACCATGTCACGGGCTTTTCCTACCACTGTGCTCAATGCACCATCTTCTTTCATGCCTTCTGTCTTGCACTCCCTCTGTCCCTCGCAATCACATACCATCCCCACAAAATCAAGCTTCAGTTTTCTCCACCCTATGACTTCTTCTGTGACTTGTGCAACAAGCCCAGTAATCATAATAACCGGTGGCTGTATAGGTGCAACATGTGTGAATTCGACACACATATAGCTTGTGCCGTTGAAAACCTAGATCCTCGTTTGTTTCATATCCCATCTTTCCCTCAGTCAAGCCCTCTGTTAAGGCAACTTACTAGTCATCAAGTGGAACACAAAAAAATTAGTGCAAGTGTAGGTGATAGTTTCAAAGGGTATGAGTATGGGATCATGAGTTTGGTGGCACAACAAATTGGAGGGGGGACCAGGGAAAATTTTGATAGTACAACCGCTGGATGGGACAAGAGATTGTATAGTAGTCCAAGGAAAAAGCATAACAGAGCTGAGAGTGAGAAGATGAAGAATGTTGAACTTGGATTCCAAGAAAAAGCACTAAGCCCTGCTGAAGTTTTATCAGAACTAGAAGGAAGAACCCCACTTCGGGATAAATGGACTCCACTTTCTGATCACTCGGACGCACCGTTTAGTAACCAATACAGTGACTCATGTTTTTCGATAGATTTGGCAAAGTCGTATTCATCCCATGCACGTAGAAGTCAGGTACAAAAAGAAGGTGGTAGAGACCAGATAACACGAGCTGCAACTATGCCAGAGACACCTAACGTTGGAAGCAATTGTGCACAACGTGAAGAACCATTCGTTGTAGTTAATAATACGCTGAACGCAGCTATTTTCATCAAAGAAGGACGAACTAGTGATGCTGGGAAATCAAGCCAGAGAGTGATGATGAAAAATCGTAACGAAAGGCACGCTAAAAGTTCTGTTCAAGACGAAACAATTGCTATATCGGAGACAGTAAGTTCCAATGAACTACTCTATAGTAGTTTTTATTTCTTCATCCTCCACGCTACAAAATAGAATCTCTTCATTCGATTCTATTTTTTATTTTTTCAGCTAAATGAAAAAAATGAAAAATCATTCCACACCATTATTAGTTACTGTGGAATGTAGAGGTAAAGAGATAGATCAAAAAAATGAATGTAATTAAGCAGAAAAAGAAAGTGGTAGGAAGAAAGATAAATGTACATAGAAAACTTTATTAACCGGAGAAATTATATATTCACAATTTTTTTATAATAATAATTAATAATACTAATAATATTTTTATAAATAATTAAGTAAGTAATATTCAGCTAATTGTATAACTGATTGTAAATATGAGTACTCTTTTAATAAATACATATTGAATATTTATAGTATTTTGATATTATATTTTCTATAATCTTCCATTTTTTCTATTTTATTTTTTTTCATATCTGTGGGTGTTAATGGGAATATTGATGTGTAGCAAATATTATCCTAAAAAGAAATATAAAATTAGTGTTGAAAATATGATATAAAAATCAAATTCGATTCACAATATAACAAGGGAAAGAGAAGGGTGGGTGTACAAGTTTATTTATCTCTTCGTTTTTGTCATAAAAAGGTTGGTGTAGAGAGATAAGGTTAAAATAAAAGGTGTGAATAAAATATGGATTAACACGAATTATTTTGCTTGGTTCTTATGTATAATTATTAGTCATAATAATTAAGTATGGTGCCTTTTGCGAATAGCCGACAGGTAAAAACAGGAAGGGGTCTTTTTCATTATGATGACACTAATTAAAAATAAATTAAATACTAATGTTATATACTTTGATATTGTTTCAGGGAAGAACCAGCTGTTCTTGTTGGAAGAAATTCCTAAACTTCTGCCCTTTAGCATAGACACGTGGCTGGCACACCATGTTTGGAGCACATAATATGAAAACCATGAATAAATTGGTCTGCAAATTTCAGGAGAACAGAAAGATATTGCAAGAAACTAGTCATACAACATAGAGCAATTTGTGTAGTAACAAAATAGAGAGAGAGATATCTTCTTTGTTAGCTATGATCATGTAATGGAGTAAGCATTTGATTGTGTAGATTTTGTGGAACCATGTTTGATATATATGACTTGGGATTTTGGCACTTTCATTTACTGAGCTATTCACCAATTTTCTTTGCTGCTATTATAATGTTCAGGATTATAGTTATATGGTGGGAATTCAATTTCACTATTTCTCACGTTAGGACCACTGCAAGAGCCTTACTATCCCAAAAAAGTAAATAATACACTTTTAGTGACACATTTTACCGTTTATATTTTATAGTTTTAAGAATTTTACCATCACATTATTTATACATTATCAATCAATTTTTAAAATTTTATGCATTTTATTTTATCACTTTAAAAGGTTGATTCAACACTTTTAGGGAAACATTTGGTTCCTCGAGACATGAATTCTTAAGAACAGACTAAGACTTTCTTTTATTAAAAGCAAAATAAGCAAAATAGGAAATGTCAAAATTTATGTAAACCACCCTCAATATAGAAAAATTTATGTAAACCACCCTCAATAGAAAGAATGAAAAAATGATACATAGCCAAAAAGAAAAACAACAAATAACAAACAAAAAATAGAATGAAAAAAGTAGAGAAGTGTTGAAAAGAAGTTCAACTATGCACAAGTGTTACAAGAATGATGTCAATACAAAGTATGAATGTTATCGCTTGGAGTTCTAGACAAAAGATCAAGAAAAAAAAATGAATGAAAAAAAGTATGATTGGAAGTGTAAATGACGTAACAAAAGTAGAAAAATAGAAGAACTTCATTTTGGTCAATACTATTTTAGTTTAATACAATTATTGTATTTTTTTTTTTGTATGTAAATGCAAGTATTATATAATATCTTGAAATTTTTGATTGAGTTTAGAGGAATTAGAAACTATACAAATGGATGTTCGCACAATTGAGATTTTTGTGATCATCTTTTTTTTTTTTTATACAAGGGTTTGAAACGTTCCTAGTGTTTCGATATTTAATACATTTTTGTTGTTGATATAATAAAAGAAACACCTTCGTTCTCTAGGACTTGCAATCCATTAAAATAATATATTTAGGAGATAACTACGTGCTTCTTATCGGAGAAGAAGGTTCAAACCTGAAAGAAACAATAGTAACGAATGTGGAATGATTTGAAATAATATTTGTTGTAATAACTCCATGGCCCGAAAAATTCTAATAAAAAATAAACTCGTTTGAATAAGATGTACGTATCCTAATATCATTATAGAGTGAATCATGTTTGGGAAAAAGTTTGTGAGTCTCGGGAAGGTGGCGAACTTGGAGTAGTTAATATTAAGTTTTTCAACTTGGCTTTGCTGGATAAATGGATCTGGCGGTTGGGGTCTAATGAGGGAGGTATGTGGAAGGAGGTTTTAGTGTCTAAATATGAAGGTTGGAGAAAGTTGAAAGAGGACAGGTCAATCTACCATGTTTCCCTTTGGTGGAAAGATTTGAAGAAGATTTGGAAGTTAGAGAAATGGGGTAGTAACTTCGAATATTGTTTTAGGTGGGAAGTTGGTAATGGGAAGACTATCAAGTTCTGGGAGGACCAATAGGTAATGTTATTTTGAAGAATAAGTTTTCAAGGCTCTTTTCTCTTTGTGTTGAGAAAGATGCGTCATTGGAACGTTGTGGGTTTCAAGCAGACAGTGTCTAGGAGTGGTCTTTGGTGTGGAGAAGAAGTATTTTTTATTCGGAGAAGGACCAAGTTAGACAACTTCTCGAGGTAGTGCATGACTTGTGCCTTGTCTTGGAAAAAGTTGATAGGTGGGTTAGAAAGATACTAAGTTTCAAGAGTTCTCGATTAAATCGACTTACGGGATTCTTAGAGGTGAATCTGAGGAGGAATGGTCGAGGATATTTAAATTGTTTTAGAGGATTAAGGCTTTGCCTTCAGTTCATCTTACTGCTTGGAGGGTGCCGGAAAATAAGATTTCCACTAATGTTTACTTACATAGAAGAGGGATTGCGGTAGGAAGCGTTCTCTGCTGCTTTTGCGGGGTAAAAGAGGAAGAGCTAAATCATTTCTTTTCTTTTTTATTGTAGGATAGTCTGGTTGGTGTGGAATCTTTGCTACGCGTGGTTAGGCACTTGGTCGGCTGTCCCTCTTAACTCTAACTCTCATTTTTTGCACTTCATCAGGTTGTGTAATGCTCCTGATTCAGTCAACTTAGGGTTAAGGTGGAATGTTGCATTACTGTGAGATATTTTCTTTGGCTTAATTGAAAGTCTGGTCTTGGATCACTTCTAAATTTCCATATGCTTGTTTTTCTTATTCTGTTTGGTATCTTGATCCTTTGACTTGCATTTTTTTTATTTAGCTTATTTGTAGTTGTGGTTTGGTAGGGTGAGTTGAGTAGATGTCTGAAAGGTCTCAAGTTATTTGGTTGTCTTAGTGTTTTTGTATATGGGTAGTAATCCATATATATATATATATATATATATATATATATATATATATATATATATATATATATTTTTTTTT
>Ga0123342_1006365_pt1 | contig 16438 bp, 6 predicted proteins | sample Turbeawhitnodule_FD_89960 | JGI IMG/M metagenome (GOLD analysis project Ga0123342, IMG submission 89960) | Root nodule microbial communities of legume samples collected from Mexico - Turtle bean Mexico white nodule | ecosystem: Host-associated > Plants > Roots > Nodule | place: Mexico: Nepantla... | reverse complement strand
CCTAAATATTGTGAATATTTTTATTGTTTTGATTTGTTTTTATTATGTTTATATTTATTATTGTTTTTATTTTGTTTTATTTACAATTTTTTTTTTTTTTTTTTTTTTTTCTTTTTATTTTTTTTTATTTTTTTTTTTTTTTTTTTTTTTTCTTTTTGGTAAGCAAGGTGTACCTAGCCCTGCATGTTAGTTTAGTTTTTGGTTTGCAATTAATTGCTCCCACCTAGTTTATTACTTTTATGTACTTGAAGAGAAATGTAATATATATATTGGGAAAGTTATTTCAAAGAACTTTAAACTTTAAAGGAATATTGTAACTATGGAATTAATAGGTTTAAGTAAGGAAGAGATGGATGACATTGCATAATGAGTCTCTCACGATATAAATAAAGATAAAATGGTTAAAAGTAAGAATTATAAATTACAAAATGTTGAGATTTTCATGTTAAGAGGGTCAAAGTAGTATCAATTTTGTCATGTTTATATCACTTTAGTCATGTTTTGTAAAGTATATTGAATTTCTAATTTAGTATCAATTTTTTTTATAAGTGTTGAAACACTTTAAATATCTTATTTTATTTTATTTATTATTTATTGATAAAAAAATAAAAATAATATATATATATATATATATATTTTTTTAAGGAGTTAGAGTATCACAGTTACTCTTGTTTATTCAATTTTTAGTATCAATAAAAAAAATAATTTTAAATAGTTTGGTAGAAGGACATTTTTAGAAGTCTAAATATAAAGCGGGGCTTGCTTGTTGAGAACCAATTCAAGAAAAGGAGGGAAAAAATTCAAAGAAAGTTTCAATAATGAGCCTTGAAATTAGTCAAAGTTGGATTTGAGTTTGGGAAGATTTCAAAGAAAATATAATGCTTATTTCAAAATTTGAAGAGGTGGTAGAAGTGTAGGGTTCGGTATTATGAAAAGTCTAACACTAGATGAATTTAATTTCACATTATTAAGGATTTTGAATCATTCTAAACACTATAAGAAAATCATGAAATAAAAATTAATTTTAAAGACAAAAAAATTAATTAGTTGTTACACTACAAGAAAATCATGAAATAGAAACCAATTTTTAGATACTAAAATGATTAGTTGCAATAGTAACTAAATTAGAAATCATTTTATAAACTAAAAAAAAAATTGGTTTCTAAATTAATTTCTATTATTGTTAAATAGTTTCTAAATTGGTATCTAATTACAACCAAGGTTTTAGAGACCAAATTTAGAAACTAAATAATTGGTAGTTAAAACCTTAGTTGCTAATTAGATACCAATTTAGAAACTATTTAATAATAATAGAAACTAATTTAGAAACCAATTTCTCTTTTAGTTTCTAAAATGGTCTCTAATTTAATTACTATTACAACTAATTATTTTGGTTTTTATTTCATGATTGTCTTGTAGTGTTATAGTAACTAAATTAAAGACCATTTTCACTACAAGAAAATCATGAAATAGAAACTAATTTTATAGACAAAAAATAATTAGTTGCTATAGTGACTAAATTAGATATCATTTTAGAAACTAAACCAATTTTTGATTTCTAAATTAGTTTCTATTATTGTTAAATGGTTTCTAAATTGGTATCTAAATAATTGGTAGTTAAAACTTTGGTAGTTAATTAAATACCAATTTATAAACTATTTAACAATAATAGAAACTAATTTAGAAACCAATTGTTTTTAGTTTCTAAAATGGTCTCTAATTTAGTTACTATAGTAACTAATTATTTGTTGTCTCTAAAAATTAGTTTTCTATTTTTATTTTCTTGTGGTGAAAAGTGATATATTGTTTTTTTTTTTTAAGGATTTGCATTCTACCAAATTTTTTGAATAGTAACGGGTATTTATTATTACCATAATTTTAAAAGTTGAGAATAAATTGTGTATTGATTTTAGGAAAATTTTATTAATAAGTTGGATGTAGAACTATTAAAATAGATTTGATAGCATGAATCAGATTAAAACGTTTGTGTAATAGGTTAGGTAAAAAAACTGAAATATTTTTTGGGTCCAAAAGCTCTAAATAGATATGGACAAACATGATTCATATGTGCATGGGTGAACCCATTTTATAAAATAATTATTACATTTTAAAAATAAAATTATTATAACAAAAGTATTAAACATACATTACTTCCAACATAAGCGTTTATATAATCTATTTTTTATCACTATCTTTAGGTTAGAATGTGATGTTAATGAAAGCGTTTACAAAAGAAGAGGTTGAGACTGTTAATAATAAAAGTCCACGATTTCAATTTAAGGTTTATAAAGAAGTTTTGGGAGACTTTTAACGAGGGTATCGTGAGTGCAATAAAAGAATTCCACACTATGGGTTTTGACCTAAGGGACTCATTTATAACGCTACTACCAAAAGGTGAAAAGCTTTGAGATTTAAATGAGTGTTATTTTATAAATTTAGTGAAAAGTTTGTATGAGGTAGTTTCTACAATGCTATTAAACAAATTGAAGAGAGCTATGTCAAAGCTTATAGATATTTTGTAACCGACTTTCGTTGGAGGGAGAGAATTTTTGGATAATGTATTAGTGATAATGAAGTTGTGGAGGAGGCAATTAAGAAGGAAGAAAAGAACCAACATTATCATGAAATGTGGACCACGAGAAAGTATATGACTATGTAAGATATGACCTTTATTACACGGTGAAATTATTTACTACATGGTGGAGAAACTTGATCTTGCACAAGGTGTCTAAAATTATCAACTACTTCAACTTGATTTTGCACAAAATATGAATAAAAAGGTGTCTAAAATTATCAACTACTTCAATCTTGATTCAACAGAAAAATTTAAACCATCTAAAGGACTAAGATATGGAACTAAATTACACATTTTTTTTTATTTCTAATTGTAGCAAAATGATTAATAGGATTAGTTAGGCAAGTTAAGCTAGAAGAAGTGAAAGTGGGGAAAAAGAAATAAAGGTCAATTTGCTACAGTTCACAAATTATTGATGACTTCTTTTACGGCGAGTGTACCAAGTCAAAAGTAATAATTTGTCCTTAAGGACGGATATCGAATCTATCAGGAACAATTATTTAAAATCGTAATAAGCATAAGAATGTGTACAATAATTTGATTTGATTTGATATTGACAATAGTTTGCATGAAAATTAAATAAAAACGAAGTATAAAGTTGTTGATTCAATTGAGAAAATTTGGGATTGAAATTCATCCTACTCACCCTTGTGTATTTTGAATTTATCCTTTGATTGATGTTGATGTCCATATAAAATTCATTTATATCGATTCCTTGCATATAAAATTATTAAGAGTCTCCTAAATATCGATTTCTCACATATTTACAAAAACCTCTTATCTTTACAATTTGATGTTGATAGCAATTAATGTTTCAAATCTATTCCTGACATTCAAACATGTTAAACATTATCATTTGGGTTAGAAACTTAAAACTACTTTTCAATCAAATCTAAGGATCTTGATCATGGTAAACAAGCATTACAAAAAAATGACAATACAAATCATCAATTAAGAACAAAATATTATATTTAATATTATTTCAATACATAAAAGTTTGAACATATTACTCTCAATCTCAAAGGGTAGAATTAGTCACTCATGTTGGCTATTACAAGCATGGAAAGCAAGAAAAGAAGATTCAGGATGCTTCTGCTTGATGGTTGCCTCCTCTAGGGTTTTCTATCACTTCCTATTCTCCCAATGAATGTCTAGGTTGTGTCTCATGCCTCATATTTAACCTAGTTGGGCTTGGACTAAGTGACTTATCGTCTGTGCGTGATTGGGCTTGCCTGAGCGAACGTCATTAGAGTGATCTCGCCTAGGCGAGATTGGACTCATTTGGGCGAGATCCTTTAGAAGCTTCTGGCTTGGGTGAGTGTTGGAGCGTTCCAACTTTCCCTTTTTATCTTTTTTTTATTCCCCTCTTGCCCTTTTATCTCCATTCTTTCTTAGAATCTTGAAATTAACACAAATTAGAAATAAATCGTTCTTATTCAAATTATAATTACAAAATATGTAAAAGGGTTTAAATTCCTAAATTAGGAGTTATACTATAGTTATTTTATCAATTAATAGAGTGCCTATATTTTAATATGAAATATTACTAAAATATGGCACTTATCAGTTATACATTATTGTTATGTGAGGTGAATGTGAAAAACATCATCTTAATAAAATGTATCCTAAGGATCTTTAAACTAATGTAGGACCTGGAGCCATTTTTTCAAATCATAAACTAGGAGATTTATGCATAGATTGAAGTGTATTGGACATACATGGCATGAATTGTAGAATGATGAGCATCCTCGCGTAACCTTCTAAGGAGTAAAATATGAAAAAAAATATATATAATGAATTAGCTATTAATGAGACTAGTAAAATGGAAAGGTAGTCATTTATCATTTACCGGTAGAGTGTGTATGTTAAAATTCGATCTTAATAGATATTCATCCTTTCTACCTATCTTTCTTTAAAATGCCTATTTCGGTAGGGAAAAAGATTTTGAAAATTCAAAGGCAACTCTTTTGGAGTTTGGGTAGTGGAGGAAGGAAAATAACACATGTAAAATGGGAATTAGTTTGTTAACAAAAAAAAGTAGACTAAGGATATTATTTATTTAATGATGTCCTCTTGGCTAAGTAAAAGTGAGAACTAGCAACCGAAGAAAAAGATTTCTATAAAGATATATTCGAAGAAAAATATGAGTCGTGCAGAAACCTAAAGAAGGGAGAGTCACATAAGGAGTCATAGTGATAAAGGGATCTAAGAAATTTTAGTAAACAAGGAGGTTAGAAGAATTTATTTGATGCTAATATCTTATGGAAGGTAGAAAATGATAAAAGAGTTTCTTTTTTTTTGAAGAATTGGTAGAAATATGACATACGTTTTTTTAAACATAAGTTTCCTAGATTATATAGTAACTCTAGCTCTAAAGAATCAATGGTGGGAAGTTAGGAGTTGGGTTGGAGAATCTCTTTCATTTTTATCCTTATTTTAGATCCTACTTTTTCTTCTAGTGACACTCCTTTAGAACTCAAATTTAAATAAAATGAACTACTTAATCTTTTCTTTTCTTTATCCTTATTTAATTCTATTAATTTATATTAAAATATAATTTTCATAAATGTCATTTTCTGGAATTCGCTATCATATTAGTAAAATGTATTTAAAATTAATTTAAATATATTTTGGGAAAAGTATGGCTAAACAAATAGTGTAAGTTGTTCAAAAATTATTTCCAAACTATCACTAATAATAAATTAATTAAATTAATATGGAAATATGGAACACTTTGGTGCTCCATCCCATTCAATGGAATTAGTATTTAGTATTAATAAATTATTACAGTTAAAGGAGTAAAATAAAAGTGTATGCTTGCATAATTATAATTATAGCTGCCAAATTCATCATGTGTCACTCTGTTTGGTATTTCTCCTCATTGACTTTGTACATTCTTTTGTACTTTGTAGGATATAGTTCTGTAGATATATAGCTTCTCTAATTTCTTTTATGGAGTAATGAAAAATTAATGTCTTTAAATAACCATTCTTAAGTAATTCTTAAGTAATGAATGATCTATTTTATAAATAAACATTGTTATGGCCTTTTTCACTGTGCAATGAAAAGATCTTTACCCTAATATTTTTATGGCAAATTTCATTCAGCAATGAAAAGATTTTTAAGTGCCTACAGAAAAGCTTTGGTGACACGTAAAAGGCTAATGGTAATCTTATTCAAAGCCACTTATCAAAAGCCATTGAGAATTATTTCAATAAAGCTTCTATAGTACCAAAATATTATACTACCTTTACATTATAAAGTTCTAAACATCACACACGCATGATGATGGTGCATACCCAGTAACAATCTTATCTGTTCCATGTTCTTGGTCTTGGCTGAAATGAACAATAGAAGATCAAACCAAGTCACTTTTATCATTCAGCACCATCTTCACTTTCCCACAAACAAAGTCAAGGTTGTAGAACACAGGCAACATGGCTATAGAGCACAAGAGAACCAGCACTGGCCCAAAGATCCAAAGCAAAAGAGGAATTGCTGAGTAGAAGATCCTATTCCCCACAGTGTTCAACACAGTTCCTTTTTCCAAAATCTCTGTCAGATAATCTGGGGTCACCAAGGACGTGGCTTCTTGTTGTGTGCAAATAAGGATGGTGAATTGGTTTAGGAACCTTATGGATTGAGTGTGGCAGAAAAAGGAGAACAAAAATATGGTGAGGAGTGTCACATATTTTAGTGCTATCATGAACTCACTGTGAGCACCATAGATAACATCATCAAGAGGCCTTTTCACACTGTAGGTGCTGCTTATCACTGCTGCCAAACCAGCTGAGAGGAGAATGGCTGTTGTGGCCATAAGGGTTGATCCCATGATCAAGTTCCTAAGACTTTGTGCCACTAGGATGTTCTTCTTCTCAATGTCCTTCCATGGATATATAAATATAATGTTTCAGTTCCAAGTAACAAAGAAAGTGTCTACTAGTTTGTTTTGCAAAAGATAAACTAATTCATAAATATTGGTATACATGGAATTGAAAAGATGGATATGTGCATGGTTTCAGTGAGAGTAATAAGGATGAAGATGAATCAAAACCAGATTAGGATATATATGTGCATGGTTTCAGTGAGAGTAATAAGGATGAAGATGAATCAAAACCAGATCAGAATAGATATTGTGAGGTTTTGATGGAGATGATTAGTTACCTTCAACATGGCAGTGACCCAGAAGCGTCGTGCATGAGCATTGATTCCAATTGTGGTGGAAAAAGGGTGTGTGCGAGTTTTGTGCCACAACCAGACATGATAAGCAACGTTTACCAGATAAGCTACTGGTACAAGCATCATATCAAGATAATATGATCTCCATTCCATTATAAATTTTGTTGCTTCTCTCTCTCTTTTCTGTGCTCAACAGGGTTATGAATGTTTTGAGTGTGTGCTTCTGTACTACTTCTATATATGCCGTGATCCTTTGGAATTCTTTCTCTCAGCCATGAGGGTCTATATATAGTGGAAAATCATGTGAGTGGAACAAAATCAAAAGCAAAAGATATGTTGGCAACTAGAGGCTACTAGTGCTAGTGCTAATGTTAGTGCTAGTGAATGCTCACAAAATTGAGTTTAGTGCTAGTGAATGCTCATAAAATTGAGTTTAGTGCTACTTACATCAAATTCTAGTTTTATTTTAGAAGTAATTCTTGAATATCAATAAATAAATAAAGTGCATAATTTATATAAATGTTGAACATCTCACATCGATTAAAGATAAAAATATATTTAATAGTATACAAGTAGGTGTAAATTTTACCTTATAAGTCCAATTTATAAGATTGAGATAGATTTAATATATTATGAATCACCATTAAATATATAGTCTTTTGTACGAGTTGACAACCTCAGCGAGAGGTGTATTAAAGATGACACATCAATTTAAAGTCCACTTTTTAATAGTGAATATCTTAAAATTAATATCATTACTTCAAAATTATTAGTAAATTGAGAATGACATGTAATTTTGTAATTCTTAATAGGTTTTAATAAATAATAAAGAGTGTCAATAAAAAGTATTTGATGACGTAGTATACACTAATTGTGGCCTAATTACTCTTTTTGAAATAAGTTCTCATATTTTTAACTAATATATATATATATATATATTTATTGCTTTCTAGCTTTTCTTACATAACTTATTTTATTTTATACTTTTTTTATTCAAAAAGTTATAAAAAAATACACGTGAGAGAAAATTAAAATTCCTATGTTAGAATCTAGGGACATTGGAAAAATGGAATATAGAGGAATCCAATTCGAACTACCCACCCACCCACCCAACAGCGACCTCTCCTTTAAAAAAAATTAATAATAAGGATAAATCTTTTTAGTCAAGATTAAGCACACTTGGCGTTTTCGAATGGCTGAGATTTTGCACAATTTCTTTCATATATAAATTCATTTTGTAAATAATAAACAAGAGTGAAACATACAAAAATTGTGATTTTGGGCTAATTTGATGGATTATGATCAGTTAATTCCAACTTGAATGATCACACAAAAATATATACAAAACGTACACCTTTATTTATAAGAACGAATATTATTTTCAAGAGGTTGCACCTTTAATGAACCTTTTCTTAAGCTTACAAAATAATTTATAATTAAATTAAGTTCATTTTAACTTAATTTAACAACTTGCATAATAATTTTATGAATAAATTACTATGTTATAAGATATTATTACGTAAATACTTAAGAACATATGTGGTGCAAGTGCTTTACATGATTATTCACATTAATTAAGCAATATTATTTACCAACTATTTTCATATAGACAATGACTTGTTATATTACTTCAATTTTTTTTATTAAATATTTTGTAATTCTACTTTCATAATGGAGAATTTGTAGGAACTAATCGGAAGAAATAAGAGAAGGCAAAAGGTTGTAAAAACTGATTGAAGGTAATGGTACAAGATTGCAAAACTGTTGAGCTGATCTCATTCATTTTGATTTACTTCAGTAATATGTAATATATATATATATATATATATATATAATAAAATTACAATTACTGGAAGCTATAAAATAGAAATACTAACCGGCTCGTAAACTGACTATTAATGCAATAATACGGTAGTAAAATAATTTAAGGGTAATAAAATCAGAATTAATAACCAACATCCTCTCTTAATTCTGATTTGTAACAACCTTCTTGTCTCAACAACTCTCTTAACTTGATGAAAGCATTGATCTTCAATGGTTTAATGAAAATATCTGCAATCTGATCTTCTGATCTGCAGCATTCCAATTTTCTAGACTATTGTTCGTAGGTTTTTATTTCTAAAGTTGAGAAGGTTTTTTCACATTAAAATTATCGATATCATCATTCTATCTTTTTTTTTGTCTACGTATTGCTTCCACAAGTGTCCATTTTGTATTTATAATAAAGAGAAAGAATTAATTTTGATTTTTCCAACACTCAACTATAAAGTTGTTGGGTTGGTGAATTATTTTTTGTTTTACAACTATTTGTTCTATTTATCAAATATAAATATCAGTTTAAATTTTTTTTATGGGTAAGGAATGAATAAAATATAAATATCAGTTTAAATCTTATATTCAAAGAATTCTCTAAATGGATTTAAAAAACCCTTCAACTTAAATTTATATTAACTTTTCTCTTAGTGATAAAAAAGCATTTAATTAGAATCTTGATAGCTATGTATCTTGATTTAGTAATATGGTTTATTCATTTGTACCATAACTTTAAAGAATAGTGATATAGTTATGAGAATATGTGCCGAATAGATCTTAATTACAAAAGTCAATTAAGTGCATATGCCTTTTCTCCATAATGATAGGCTAAAATTAAAAATGTTTTGATCCATTCATTCAATTAAATTAGGTTTAGCTACCATTAGAAGAAGCCGTTCATTATATTTGAAACCTTTTTGCATACATTTATATTATGAGACTACCAAGCTCCTCTTACAATATTAATTAACTTCAAGGGGACTTTCACTTGGTTGCTTCTTGAACTTTGCCATTGCACACTATGGAGAGTTCAAAAGAGGGAAAAATTAAACTAAAGAAGTTCTTTTAGTTTTAATTATGTTTTGTATATTGGTTAGAGTATTAGTAGTGCTTTCTTTTTTAATATATTTTTGTTATTGATTAACAAAAATATATTAAAATCTTAGTAGCTAATTAGATATCAATTTAGAAACTAGTTTATAAATTTTACTAGTAATAAAAACTACTTTAGATACCAATAATATTTTTAGTCTCTACAATAATATCTAATTTAGCCTATATAGAAACTAAATATTTTTTGTCTTTAAAATTGATTTTTATTTAATGATTTTCTTATAGTGTATCTATTTTTAACTGTTTTTAATAAGTAAAAATGTTTATGTTAGTGTTAGAGTAGATTTCGCTTAATTGACGTTAACTAAAGTAAATAAGGTTAGTATCGGCCTAGTTGACACTAATCCTATTTATTTTGAGTATTTATGTTTATTTGGTGTTGTCTAAATTGACACTAATTTTATTTATCTGATTATTTATTTAATTTAACATCATTAGGTCAATGCTAATATAATATATTTTTAATATTTAACTTTATGTCGACTAAGCTATGCTAGTTCTTGTATGTTATGAATATGGGTGTCTTCGTGACAACGAATATGAATCATATGTTATTCTTAATTCAAAAGCTCATAATTCCAACTCACAATTCTCCTCTCTCACTTTTTATATAAATCTCCTCACACTCATCCTTTTCATTCATATTCATCTTCATATATAGTCTTTTCTTAATCTTCTTCATTCACACTCATCTCCTTCATTTACAGACTTATCTTCTTCATCCACACACATCTCCTACATTCACACTTCTTTCCTAATCTCCTTCATTCACAGTCATCTATTTCATCCACACTCATCTCCTTCATCGACTACAATATTTTCTATTATTTTATTTTATTTTATTTTGTTGAAGAGAAAGGCGTTGCACAATAACTTTTTTTAAAATTACTATGTGTCAGTCAAACTTGTTTGAATGAGTATTTGTAATTATGTGTTTATATTTGAAAAAAAAAAAGTCATTACGTCTAGAAATAACAATAACCACATTAAACAATTCACTCCTACATATACAATACGTTATATGCAAAATACAACTTATATTAGAATTTAACACACACACACGAAAACTCATTAAAAATTGTAGAAAGATAAGAAAATCAATTTATATTATTTCCATCATTTTGGCTATCATTGTTTTATTCTAAACATTAAAAAAAATGTTGATGTGGGTGATTACCTAACTTCATTTACTTTTGAACCCCCAATAAAATTTATTTCAACATCATTTTGTTTGTATGTCATTCCCACTACATCTTCAACAGGTTCTCATTATCATCTCGTATTATATTGTCTTCATTGTAAGATGAGTCATAAGATCAAGATCTGAATCTTAGATTTTTATAAAAAAATTCTTATTGAAGTATACTAACATGATATGAAAATTAAGACTATAGCTCATAAGAATAAAAATTTAATTTTTTATTTTAAAAATATATATTTCTATCAACAAGTAAATATAACATTAATGAAAGTATAAAAATTGTAAAACCCGTACACATTAGAGTAAAAATTGTAAAAAAAAGTCTTAAGACAGATGTGGCACAATAAAACTTACAAAAATTAAATTAAAACCTTATAAGATGAAGAAAAATATTTTTAAAAAAAATATCTTCAATTTAACTCCTCTTAATTAGCTCATTTATGACATGCAAATCCACACACAAAAGCAATGCCAAAAACATTCATATTCAACTCGATATACCTTTAACTATTTTTCAATCCTTATAAAAATTAGGATGAATCTAATTTAGTCTACCAAAATTTTTTAAAAAAATGCGTTTTAATCTCTTAAATTTCAAAAAGAAAATATTTAACATTAAATTTGATGAACTAAAATGGTTTTTCAAAACTAGTTCCAAAACGGTAAATCTGAGGATTTTTTTAATTTAAAAATCTAAAAAATGTTTTTTTTTCAAAATTTTAAAAATTAAACCCAATTACTTCAACATAAGGGTGTTTATGTTTAGAATAAAATATTTTCATAATAGAAAGTTATTGTTCTTATAAGGGTATAGAAACAAAACTTTTTTCTGTAAAATGTGTTGACTTTCCGGTCTTCCTGGTCTTCTTAGTCTTCTCTCTCGAGTTGGGCTTTCAGTCCATTGTTCCTTTGACTTGAGATTGGGCTTAGATAACTAGTTAACTTACTTAACTGAGCTGGATCGACTGGGTCTCTCGGTTTTTCATCTCGGTCTCCTCTCACGGGTGGGTGCGTACCTGCAAGGCACTCTGATGTCAAAGTCATAATCAATTTGTATAATTATCAGATAAATTTGCTCTACTTACCTCTTAGGTTGAACATCTATTTATAAGGCTCTTTTATTGAGCTTAGAAGTTGCTTGGGTCTTTTCTTTTTGCACCTGTATATTTGGGACTGTTTTATGGGCTTTGCTACAATAACTAATTTTATTTTATTTATTTATTTTTTGTATTTATTTTTTGTATTTAACCTTTCGGCTTGGTCTTTTGGTACAACTTTTTTGTTGACCTTTTGGCCTAGACAGTACACTAGCCCCCAAGCATAAGGATTTGAAAAAGACGTTATGCGTATTAAGAAGGAAAAAATTGCATTTAAGACATGTTAGTAGGAATATTTTTTGGAAATGATTTTGATTTTGTATTAAATGCATTTTTGTATCAAGAATGTGTCGATTGACATGACAGGTTATAAACACCTGATTGTTAGATGTAATACATTTCAATGGTTGCGATGTCGTGACGTTTCATATGGAAGGGTTTTACTATTGCTATAAATACTTAGTTTCATATGATCTACCTCACGCTTTTTTATATTCTTGATTCCAAAAGATTTAGCCAAATACTCTGAGAATGTGCCTTCTTCAAGCTATGTTTTCGTTTCTGATGAATTTACGGGGTTTTCGAGCGCGGGTAATGAGTGTACTGGGAGAGTGATGGAGACTAATAAGGATACTGATTCGGTCTCTTCATCTGCTACACTTTCTTGTATGAAAGACTCGAATGATGTGACTATGGATGTTGAAGTTGAAGAAAGAGCTGAGAGAGCAGAAGGGAGGATAAGTCTTCGTCTCAGTTATGATTGGGTTAATCCTAAAGTCTGAGAATATTTTTCTCGGTATCGTTCTTCTTCAACCCTTAGCAGTTTTCTTTCCAACATTTATATTTATTCTCCTAGTGCAACTGAAGAGATCATTTTTTTTCGGCACGCCGGAGCCGTTGACAATGTTTGTCATGGTCGTGAATGTGACAATTGTGAATTTTTCTATTTTTATGAATGTCTTTTCACTGACCTTCATGTTAGATTTCCATTAGACGAATTTCAAATGGGTGTGCTTCGATTTCTTTGCCCCTACTCAACTTCATCCTAACGGTTGGGCTTCTATGCAAACTTTAAGCATTTTGTGTAAATTTCTTTCATTGTCTCCTAGTTTGAAAGCTTTCTTGTATTATTATAGTTTTTTATCTGGCAAGCGACCTAGTTGGTTGTCCTTGATTAGTAAGTCGAAAATTTGTTTTCTTAAACCATTTACTTCTTCGTATAAGAACTTCAAAGGTGGTTTTTTCAAAATTTTGATAGAAGATAATGGAAGAAACTATTTCTTTGATGGTGATGTTCCAAAGTTTCCTTTCTAATGGACAAGCTCTCCTTTGAAGTTCAATTCATGTTTGTATCATTTGATGAATACCGAAGACCGTCATGCTCTTGAAGTACTCGGTCACTTATCCCATAAGATTCCTACTCGCGCTTTATTACGGTTATACACTTCTAAAAGACCACGAAAAGATTTTCTTGGTAGGTATTTTTTCAAGTTCTTTCTTTATAACAAGAGATTTTTAACTTTGTTAAATATTTTGTTGGCTTTTAGGTTTGGTGACAGCAACTAATCTGAAAGGACACTCTTATTTCTCAAAAATTGTGAGCAAAGCTAGAGGTTTATCTCCTCGACCTGAAAGAGAAGCTAATCTGAAGTAGAAGTGGAGGTTGTTGAACCCATTTTCCGGGTAGAGGTTTTCGCTGGACCTGATAACATTGAAAATGTTAATGTTGGTCCTCTGAAGAGGAGCAAGAAATGAGACCGAAGTGTTAGAAGATCACATTCATCTTCAAGACGTCATCGTCATGCTACCGGGAGTTCTTCTCGGCCTCTTCCAGACACAATTTTTGTTGCATCAACACATTTCTCAGAGTTTGTTCAGACTAATCTTGATGGGCCTTCTCATCATATGCTTAAGATATCTGATATTCCTTCCTTGGCGGATTCAGTTGTTGAACTTGCAAATCACGCTTTATTAATCGGCAAGATTATCAAAGAAGAAAGTGCAAATGGTATTTCTTCTTCTGAGTTTGAGAGATTGAAAACAAAGTTGTCTGAGTTGGGTAAAAAGCTTGATTCTTTAACTTCTCAAGTTAAAGAATTGTCCAATGTGAATGTCCAACATGAAATCGAAAAGGAATCACTCAAAGATGAGATTGCTTATTTGACTGCCGAAAGATTAAAATTTCAAGATGAAAACCAACAACTGAAGGAAAATTTATCTGACTTGTCTGTTGCGAAACAAATTGATGCCAAAACTATTCATCATTTACAAATGGAGATAAGTCAACTGAAATTAAATGTGGTTGTGGCCTGCTGAAGGGATTTATAAAAACCTAGCTTATGTTGCTCAATAACACAACCTTCGACCACAATTGCAGGTACAACTTTTCGGTTGACCTTTCATCATAACTTTTCGACCTAGACAATACAATTATGATATGAGATTAACTTTTAAGAGATGAAATAATTACATATGTTTTCTTTAACAAAGTCTTTTTATATGCATAGTAAAATATTTAAGAAATATTTTAATGCATGTATAAACAATATCTATTAATTTCTTGTATTAAAACCACTAAATCACAACACAATCTTGACTAACAAAAATTCTCAACTTACAAAGAGAATAATCTAAACTTTTTTTTCTTCTCTCAATTTAAACCTCATAATTTTACAAAAATAAATTATTAAACATAATATCAGAATATCTCACGTCTAATTTACAATATTCTCTTACACCAACCTAATTACAAAATTACAAGGTGATTTTACAATAAGATATAATCAAAGCCAAAGTAACATAAATTAGTTTGATTGGTACTTATTCAATTGTGTTAAAGTTAGTTTATTATTATATCAAGATATTTTAGTTTATTTAATCTTACGTCTTACCTTTCCAAATTATTGGCAAGAATAAAAAGAAAAAAAATGGTCAAAAGGATACAAAGTGGAAGAAGATTAAATATGTGTCCCTATCGCATATAAATTATAGATTGTAAAAAGGTTGATGGACATACTTTTATAATATGAACAACCACTCACTCGACAATTTTGTCGTTTCTATAGTTAAAGCATAAAACATTATACAATTCTGATCATTGTAAAATAATTGATTTCGTATTTTTATTTATTTTATTCAAATTACGTATATAATTGATTATAATATAAAAAAAATAACTATAAGTGAAGTTATGGTATTAGTCAAGTTTTTTAAATTATCAAAATAACATATTTGTTTTTCTATTTTTTATTTATATAAATTTCCTAAAAACAAAATTCGTGAAACAAGCTGAATCAAACATGAATATAGTATATTATTGTATTAGGGCTCAAAAAGGAAATTTTAAAGCTTTAACAAAGAAAAAGAAAAGGAAAATTAAAGTTTTATTAGACAATTGCATCATTTTGAGTGATTGTCTCTATCATAAAAAAAATTTCTAGGACCATCCATCATTTAGGAAACACATTAAGAATCTAATAAATTTAAATTCAATTAAATAAATAAATTGTTATAAATTGTAAAAAGTATTTTAAATGCAATTAAATTGGTTTCGTAAATTAAAATTTTACGTAGTTAACGTTTATTTTATTTTATTTTCATTATGTGATTTCATTGCTTAAAGTTCCCATATTATAACATACGTGTCTGATCAATATAACGTGAATGTGTTGTTTTCTTTATAGCTTTTTATTATTATTCCCAACAATGAGAAAAAAAAAAGATGATAACCATTTCTTCAAAAGTTAACTCCCACTTACTCAAGAAATTGGGTTCAAATTTAATATAACAAAGATTACATATAAAATTTGAATTTTATTTTCACATCAACTTTTTATTACAATCAAAATGACTTTATTTATGGGTTTAACTTTTCACATTAGTTAAATAACTTTATTAGAAAGTTTTGTTTTTAATATAAAGAATCGTCTTAGAAAGTTCTTTGAAAAAGTCATATTTTACCATTCTTACATTACTTTTTGTGATAGTTATAAAAGAACCATCCTAGAAAATAAGTGTAATTGTTTTAAAAAAAGTTGTTTATTTTAATTATTTCCGTAATTAATAATATATTCCTTACATAACAAACAAAATTCTCAAAAAAAATATCAAGTAAATGTAAATCAAAACATGAATAAACATAAATTGAACACATACAATTATGTTCACAAATAGATCTTATCATATCATGATTCTCACTGACTGACAATCATACAATCAAGAAGGAATAGACACTTACCTTGATCCATGAGTGATCCTAATTGAGCAATTACTTTATTTCCTTTGTCCCAATCTATTTCTTAGCAATTCCGTACTTGTCACACACTTTCGTGATGGTTAACATAATGCCCATATTTACAACATGACCAGTAAATGTTTTGGGCGGTAACCCTTTTGTTAAAGGGTCAACAATCATAAGATCAGTGCTAATATGTTCTATTGACACTTTATGTTTCTGAACTT
>Ga0123342_1006364_pt1 | contig 16441 bp, 9 predicted proteins | sample Turbeawhitnodule_FD_89960 | JGI IMG/M metagenome (GOLD analysis project Ga0123342, IMG submission 89960) | Root nodule microbial communities of legume samples collected from Mexico - Turtle bean Mexico white nodule | ecosystem: Host-associated > Plants > Roots > Nodule | place: Mexico: Nepantla... | reverse complement strand
CAGTATTATTTATTTTAGTACTATTATAATTATTAATATAATTATATACATACAATATACAAATTTAAATATTACATAAATTTATTTAATAATTTCAAATATTTTTAATTATACTATTAATAATATCATATAATTATAAATAATAAAAATAATAAAATAAAATGATAATATCAACAAAATATATATAATTATATAAAATAACAAATGTATATAATAGTAAAAATTACTTTCATAAATTTTAATATATTTAATAAATTTATTTGAATTTAACACAAAATTATCATTTATTAAAAAAATAAGAATAATTATAAATGTTATATATTGCAAAAAAAACAATTAACTCAAACTTACAAAAAAAAAATCATAATTCATTATTAAAATATTTTTTAATGATAAGGATAAATTTGTAAATTTGCATTTTACACCTTTAAAATAATTTCTAAATTATCTCTTAACTATCACATCACTCACAAACTTCAATAAACCATCCTCACAAATTCACTCTATCATCCCTTAATCCAAACAACCTCACACATCCTCTTTAATCCTCTCTAATCTTCTCTAATCCACTCCCTCCCCTCCCCCCAAATCCCCACCTCAATCCAAACAAACCCTAAGAGTCTTGTGACATGCATTTCAGTTTGAAAAAATATTTTTGAAATTCTTGAAAGAGGATGTATAGAGAACCATGTTGAGTATCATTAAGAGATACCCAACCAACATCGCCATCTAGATGTACAATTTTTATTTTTAAATGGTTATTTGTAGGAGGGGACATTTATAAAGTAACCAGGAAGATTTAAGGTTAAGGGACAAAAACACGAAGTATATAAGCTAAAGAATATGGTTTTGAAAAGGCCCCTAAGACTTGGTATGGTAGAATTTATTCAAAAAAAAAATTGGATTTGTTAAAAGTCCAAGTGAAGCTATATTATATGTAAAAATGGTTGGCACTAATTTAATTATAGTTTCTATCTATTCTATGTTGATAACACTTGTGACAGTAAAAAGATAATAATGGATTTCAAAGTTGAAAATGCTCAAAGTATTTGAGATGACAAATCTTGGTTTTTGATCTTTTTCTTGGGAATTAAGGTAAGATAAAGATGGAGTTTTTGTATGTCAAAAAAATGCGCAAAAGAAATCATGTAAAAATTTTACATGGAGAATTACAAAATTATTGATTTTTTTTTATCAGCAAGAAACAATTAAATTAAATTGGTCCACTTAAGAAGTGGTTCAACCCTCATACATAGAAGGAAAAATTCAATAAAGATGGTGGAGTCAATAAGACAAGTGAATATCAATTGATTATCTAATGCATCTTATTACCACAAGACCTAATATCATATTTGCAGTAAGTACTCTTTCAAGACTCATACATTGCACTAATGAAGTTTTTTTTTGTCAGCAAAGAATAAAATAAAATAAAGAAGACACTTCAGGAATAACTCAACCCATGTACATAAACCATGAAACCCGACACTACCTCCGATTCCAGTTCAAACATATTAAAAACCAGTCTCAACCATTACAAAGAAATCCCAAAATCCTCCTACAGACAAAAACCAAGTAGGGGATTGTGGCCTTATAGAGACACATGCATATTCCAAGTTGTTCCAGCAAAGATGTATAAAGCTATATGTAAAGGCATAGAAATTGCCACTTGTCAATTCTGCCAACCACCTCATTCATACACCTTCTCACCTCCACCGAATGTTTTACCACTTCTGCATAACGACTCTCCGCATTGTGTTTTTGGACTTAGAAAACCAGGTGGTATGAGTGAAATTCATACTGTTTTCGTAAGCCTGAGATTCTGCACTAATGAAGTTCTTTCTCAAGTTACCAAACTAATTATAGTTACATTAAAGGCTCTTTGGATTGGTGATAAAAAAACACTCTTTGGATTAGAAATATTATAATTAATTTATGGAACAAGAAGATAGTACACAAATTTGTAGAAGTTAGATTTGAATTATTGATACAAAAGGTTAAAGTTTGTAATTTCAAAGTAAAGAGAAGTGTTGAAGATAAGACTATTGGAAGTAATTTACAAACATAATAAATTAGATTTTTATATTCCTTTATTTTAAATTAAATTTTCTTTTTTATCAACAAAGATTTATATATATATATATATATATATATATATATATATATATATAATAACTACTGCAGCTCCAGCAGAACTCTAGAAATGTTATAAATGAAACATTGTAATAAATGAATTGACCATGCATATAAAACTGGATGTTATCCACTTTTAAGTTAAATGGAGATGATGCCAAACAGTTAAAGACTTAACAAGATAACCCTTAAAATATCAATTAAACAAAAGATGAATAAAAAGGAGCCCAAAGTAATTTAGGTAGACTAAAAACACTAACCAAATACTTTTAATTTTATAATAAATTGCTATTTTTAACAGACAAAAGGTTAAAGGGAAGAAAGGTTTTCATATTTCAAGAAGAGGGCATGTCACAAGGTAGAGGAATTAAACCTACAGTCTTTTGTCTGCTAAGCTAACTTTTATTGCTATTGATTTTACTTTTAATCTACCTCAAAGAAAAAAAATAGTGTTAATAGATACGCATTTCCCATAGATTTCAGGTGAGATCATATAAAAAATGATATAATATTAAGAAAAGTAGAAAGCATGATTAACATTTACAGTACAACATAAACTGCTGAAAATGTAATACAGAACAGCACAGAAGATCTTATAGAAAGAGACACAGAATGATTGTGAGAAGAAGATTGGTAAGTATACATAAGGTGGAGTTCCATCATGCACCTGCTCTAAGGTCTTCTCCATGGCCAGGTCTCATTTCAAATTCTTTCATGTTATCATTAACATGCCGCTGTGGTGCAGTGCCTGCTCCATGACCATGACCATGACCATGACCTTGCCCTTTGGTCCTTATAATTGGTGGTGGCATTCTTTTGTCAACCCCAAATTCAATGTCCCCTTCATCTCTTGGACGCAAATCATGGATCTGTGGCCTCTGCTGCTTAGGGGGTCTCTGGCTGCTACTGTGGCTGTTGTAGCGCTTGTTGCAAAGGCGCCCAAGGAAGCAAGCAACCACAGAAATCACTAGTATTATGCCAAGGACAATGAAAACTGCCCCAAAAGACCCCTTTGAGTGGTGAGATGATGAAGGTGGCTGATTTGTTGGGTAAACTTGGACTGGTTGTTGTGGCTGACCTTGAAGAGACATCTTTGGAGAACTGAGATTGGAATTGAGATATTGGGAGTAAAAGGGGTTTGGATATTAAGTGTGATGCCCCTTGTTCTTTGTTCTTTGAGTGTAGGCCAAGATTGATAGGGTTAACTCATCAAGTTAAGCAATTTTTGGATTACCTGTGAGAAGAGGTTATCTGTGCAATGTGGTTCACATAATTAATTAGGGTTTCAATTTTAGAATCTTAAACGGGGAAAGATGAGAACATGAAAGCATTCTTTAATAAAGAGACAACTAAAGACATTCCTTGTGTTGTGTTCTTTAGGTATTGGCTCTTTTATTTGCTTTGTGCCAAAAATAAAATAAATAAATATAATGCTTTGTAAGGAGAGAAAGTCATAAGAGCTTGATGCTCTTACAGAATCACCCTTCATCCAAGTATACCTTTGTAGATTGGGGGGTGTTCATATTTAATCAATCCAATTATTGTTGTAGCTTGTTTCTGAACCATGCATATAACCTTAGAGTGCAAGCATCTTTTGATTTGTTGATTGCTTGTTGGGTATAGTTTTTGCATGGATCAAGGCCAAACAACATATTTGTCAAAAGGATAGAAAAGGACTTTTTTTTACATCATTCCCTTTTTATGAATAATACAATTTTCAATTTATTCTATAGTATAGTATGAGCATGAGTTCATCTTAAAAACACTTTTTCCTCACAAGTGAATGTCACATACCATTTAATGTAATGCATATATTGTCTATACTAACAATTATATTTTGTTGAATATAAATACTATTCAATAGCAAAAACAATCTTAATATCTAATATTTTTTTCTAATATATTACTTTATATATAATGTAAAGATTTAAAATTAATTATTTGATTATACTGAAAATTATAAATGCTACACGAAAACAATCATTTAGTATCGATCAAAATAAAGTAAAAATCGATATTAATTAGTTAATATTATTGAATTTTCATTGTACATGTAACGAATTTTAAAATTATGGATGCTAATGGATTATTATCAATTTTTGAAGATAGATTCTAAGTATAGTGTTGAATAAGTCGACACTAATTCATCACTAATTCTTAAATTTATTTTTAATTAAAATAATTTAATATGGATTATAATGTATTTTTATTTTAAAATTATTTAATTTAATATTTATTAAGCTCACATTAAATTAATTTATTTTTAATATTAGTTTAATTTGTGTTGATGTAAGTGATGTTAATAATAGTAAAATTTTTAAAAAAATGTTTCTTCTACAACACTTTCATGAGTATCTTTAAAAAAATAAAATACAAAAGAAATAAGTTGAGTATGAAAACAAAATTGTTTTAAGAAATATGAAGGAGATGAATGTGAATTGAGATAAGTGTGGATGTGTGAAAGAAGAAGATAAATATGAATAAAAGATAAGAGTGTGAGTAAAAGATATGAATATGAGAAGATTTATATAAAATAAAAATAAGAATGTTTTGGTTGTTAAATCAAACTCATACGGATTACAACAATTTTTGTTTTCTTTAAATTTGATTGCTTGAAGATTTAATTCTTTACGCAATTTCGTATAGAAGAACTGGTCAAACTTTGGTTTCCCATAAGCCAAATTCTAGCTTAGCATTTTCAATTTTTTTAAATGAAAAAAAAAAAGTACAGGGGATTGTTTCACCTTAAGAATTGAGTTTTCATTAAGAATTTAGCTTTCTGAAAGTCAAATTCTCAAAGAAAATAGTAAATAAAGTCTAGTTTGAGAATTAAAATGAGAATGAGGAAAACTTTTTTAAATTGATTTATTTTAGAAGAATAAAGCAGTTTCAAAAACATGTTTTCTTAAAAATAATTTAAAATTAAACCTTATTAAGTATAGAAGAAATTAAAGTTGTGGAGAGGTGTGAAAGTGAAATCACCATGGTTTAAACGTGGGCATGTGTGTTGAAATATCACTCAGTCACAAAGAAAAAACAATCTTATCTATTAAATGGGATCTTGCATTGCCTTTATTCCTTTTTCTCCTTTTACAAAAGAAACAATATGCTCTCCCGCGTTGCTCTAAATTATTCTAACCACCAAAAATAGACACTGTGTAAAATAATAAATAATAATAATTTTTAATTTGTTGTGAAGAATATAAGTAATATAGATTATTTTTCAAAAAGTAAAATAGGAGAAAACAAAAAACAAATATAAAAATAAAATTATAATAATAACTTACAAGAATAATTAATATCAAAAATATAAATTAATTAAAACTAAAAATATATTAATGTATATAAGTAAATGCGAATAAAATATAAAATACTAACCTATGTAGCACAGACACTGATACGGACATTACATGGAGATACGCATAATATCTAAAATGTAGGACACAAATCTATATATTATATAATTATGAATTATATAAATTGACAATAAAGATTTATGTGTAGAAGTATGTTTTAATTTTTTTTTGTAACAGACAGATGTTTCTCATGATTGGTTCAAAATGATTTGTTTCTTATTTCTGTATTCATAATAAAAATTTATACAATAAGTTTAATTTTTAGAAAATTAATGTATTTCTTGTTTTTAAAATTGTGTTAGGACTGTGCTAGAATTTTCAGAAATCCTACAAATATTTTTTTAATTGGACACTTCACTGATACGTGTCCTATGAATATCTATACTTGTGTTCAACATAGACACACCATTTAAGAGACATTTCTGAACCTCATATACTAACTATACTATTGATTATTCTGGTGGAGGTGATACTCTTTTTCGTTTTTCTACAAATATAAAATATCATGACATTAAAAGTTGTATTAACAATTAATATACTTTTTATAATTATTGATTTATAATATATATATATATAACTTAATAATTTTAATCAAGTAAAACAAACTTAAACCCTAAATTAAAAAATAAATTGGCAGCAAAATATATATACAGAAAATTTAAGGAATAACCTAATCACAATTTTCTTTTCATTTTTAATGGATCCAATATATGGTGGATTTCCTTTTTTGTCTATATATTTTGTTTTTTAATTTTATTCTTTATAATATTAAAATATAATAAATTTAACTATTATTTATTTTAAATTAAAAAATGGAATTTTAAAATTTTTATAGAAATTTAAATTTAAAAAAAAAACAAAAAAAAAACATAATTTCTTAAATTGTATCCTTTAAATAACTACTTTTTTAAATTTAAATAATTCTTCCTAATAAAAAACCACCTACACAATAAAAAAAAATTACATAAAACAAAATTATAAAAAGCTATCTATTTTTATAATTACTTTTAATAAAAATATTTTTATAGTTTAATAATATATTTTTATTTTAGTAGTTTTTTTTTTGGTTGCATGATTAATGATGGCTGTCAGGTGGAATAATTTGGATGGTTTGCTTGCATCATTAGATTTGAGGTGATCTAACCGTTGGGAGTTCGCAACCCCATGTTATCCCTTTTTACTTCACACCTCTAAAACAGGAGGTTGTTATGCTGTTGGAACCACTTATTTTTAGTTTTATCCAATGTTTAGTGTTTGTTCTAGTGGATTATAATAATCTTAGAAAGGTAATAAGTAGGTCTCAGACATTTTGAAAAAATAAGTATAAGGGAAGGCTGATGAGAGCTTTAGGTGACAGTACACTTGTACTTAGGGTTTAGAGTTGAATAGACTATAAACTCAATTTCAATACTTATAAAATTGTAAAGGCAAATACAGGGAGCTTATACTACTTCATCCATAATTTGGGTTACGTTCAATCTCTTTAAGCAAATTGTTTAAGAGTTTTTATCAACACACACAAGTATCTAACATCTCTTAAGACAATAAGTATCATACACCTCTCCATGTATAAGTATTCAACACTTTTCTAGGAAACAAAGTCTTAATCTCCCCTTGAGACTAAGACCTCTCAACAAGTGAGAAAACACTTTTGATCATAGAGCAACAATGGAAGTGTACATGGTTATTTTCACATAGTGAAGGATTTACAATGTTTAACTCACTCCCCAAAATATAAATGTTTTAAAAAACAGATAATAAATATTCTCTCAATAAGACTATACACACTCAAAATACAATTTTGCTTTATAAGCTTTGTTTCACGTAATTTTTATGTTATCTTCTTCACCTTCAAGGTCTTTATATAGGTTTTAGATTGTGATTGTTGAGGTTTTTATTCTTCTCTTTGTTCACATAGTTGTTGGATGCTAGATATAGAAACTCATTGCTCTAATTGATAGAGTATATATGTAATGCTTAGATTGCGTTTTTCACTTCTTCATCATGTAATCGTTCTTTGATAGTTTCCTTAAAAAAAACTAAATAAGAACGTTGTATTGAATCTTTATTGTATCAAACGCTGAATTTGGAATGTTCTGATACAAGCTTTGAATGCTTCTTTGCCTTGTGATAAATCTTTAGATTGGGATTGTTTGCACATGTTTTCTCTAGGCACTAACTGAATGGCGCGTTAATGCCTTATTGCATTAATTTCTCATCATCTTCATGATTTCTTATGGTAAGACGCTAAGTATAAAAACTTTGGATGCTATAAAAACTTTGGATGCTACAAAAACTTTGGATGTGTCTTTATGTTTTCCTAAAACATATTTAGAAACATTTTGTGAGACTCATCTATCAATATAATTTCTATATTAAAGCATGGGTACTGAAAACAATATCTTACATAATTTATGAATTATCAGATCTTTCAATTCTCAAATATAATTTCAGAAACATTATCAACACTTTCTAATTTCAAACGCAATGATAATATATTCAAGTTCATACTAGGATTAAATCTTTTCAAGTATATGTCCAATTCCTCTTAAATATATTCCACGAAAGATATTTCATAAAACCTTTAAAGTATAATCATATATACGCTCTATTTTTCAAAAAGTTTCTCATACAAACATTGATTCATTCAAGAAAAGTATGGTTGTAATCGAAATCAACTCGGTGCGTATAAGGAGGTGTCACACATTTTGAGAGAAGAAGTATAAGGGAAGGTTCAAGAGAGATGGGCTATGGTGTATAAGTGGATCAAAAGTATTACGTGAGTGTACAATTGGACTCTAGAAGGACGGTTGAATAAAGTATGAACTCAATTTTAGTACTTTCAAAATTGTAAAGGCAAATATAATATCTAAAAGATAAAGGATAGAGAGAGTTTATACTTGTTACCTACAACTTTGGTTACGTCCAGTCCCCTTAAGCAAATTGTTTAAAACCCTTTATCAACACAAGTATTCAACCCCTCTCCAGACAATAAGTATCCTACAACTCTCCATGTACAAGTATTACAATTATAATTAATCAACGTTCACATTGGGACTGAAAGAAGAAACAATTCAAATAGAATTGAAGTCCAAGACACAAAAGAATCAATCAAGAGTAAAGGTTTCCATATCCAACGTCTAACGACTATGTGAACAAATAGAGGAATCAAAGTTTCAACAGTCACAATCTGAAGTCTATATAAAGACCTTGAAGATTAAGAAGATACATACAAGAATATGAGATACAAGATTACCACAAGTGATTAAGCGTTTATTGTTCAAGTGTGAGAGAATATTTCATATTTGTTGTTTAGAACACTCATAGTTTGGGGATTGAGTTATATTGCAAATCATTCACTGTGTGAAGATAAACCTGTGAGATTTCATGGTTTGCTCTCTGGTTGAGAGTGTTTTTCTCACTTGTAGAGAGGTCTTGATCTCAAGGGGAGATTAAGATTGTTTGCTTGAAGAGGTGTTTAATACATTGCCGAGAGAAGTGGATACTACTTTGCCTGGAGAGGTGGAGAATAATTGTGTACCTAGAGAGGTGGTGAATACTAGTTACCTGGAGAGATGGATAATACTTAAGGCTTTTAAGCGAGGAGCTTAAGGGGACTGGACGTAGCCCAAGTGTTTGGGGTGAACCAGTATAAATCTTTGTGCATACTTTTCTATATCCCTCATATTTTATAATCTATATTTTATCTTGAGTTAATAAAAAAAATTGAGTTTATACTTCATTCAACCCCCTTTTCTGGAGCCAGATGTTCCTACACCATGTATCAATACTAAAAACATATTCTATTTTCGGTTTCAACTATTCATTTTGATTAAAATTATTTTTATTCATAATATTAAAATGATTATCGAAAACACATAACAATCATTTAAACATTATATAGAATGGAAATTCTAAGTTTGGAAACTTCCCTATTCATTTGGGCATCATCGTCTTTCATGTTCCTAACTTGATCATTTTCTGGCGCTTTACTGATGCTCTCATTGTCTTTCAAGTGTTCCATTTGACAGCATGGTCCATTGAGTTCATTTGTAGACATAATGTATAGTCTCGCTGGAACCTTTGATGCAACTCTTTCATAGCATGATCATCGTTGGTTGTTTCCGTATGATGTTAAGCCTATTCCTATTAACATATGCGTACATCTTATGGTCTAGCATTTTTATTTTATAGTTTTAAAGTGTTTTGGTAGTTAACTTATCATTAGAGATTTCTTGTTATCAACAAAACATGTTTGTAGACTCACATTGTTAGATTTTCTAAACATGACTGGATCGTCTAGACACTTAACATTTGATACTTCGGTCTTTCATCATAACTGTTGACATTTTAGAGGATAGTGTTGGGAATAATGTAATTGTTTTCTTCGTTGTTAGGTCAATGACGATGTCTGTCATGGTCGAAAAGGTTCGACAAAAGATTCTTTTACTTTTATGTATGCTTATTGACTGATGCTCATGTTTGATTTCCCTTGAACGAATTCATTATGGAGTTGTTCCTTGTTTTTAATGTGGCTCCTACTCAACTATAACCCAAAAGTTGGGCTGCTCTACAGGCATTTTGATACTCTACGCCATCTTGCATTTGAATTCAACCCCTCAAGTGTTTTTGCATTTGTTCAGTACTCAGCATGGCAAGCGAGTGGGTTGGTTATACTTGATTGGCTAAATCAAGTCCTATATTTTGGTTCCATTTACTTCATCTTATCAAAGGGGGATTTTTTAAGGCTTTTGTATAAAACAGTGGTCCAAAGTTTTTATGGTGAAAAACCAAAGTTTTGTTTTACTAGACGAAGAGTTCAGTTAAGTATTATTCTTGGCTAAGATTTATGATTACCCTAGGGGATTAGAGACTTTTTTCATACTCGACCAACTCCCCAAGAAGCTACCAACCCTTGACATATATTAGTCACCGTCTCACTAGGGTGACCTAGATGGTATGCGTTGGTTTTTTGTGTTTTCCTTAAGGGTATAATGGAGCTGATTGTCAATGAGCTACTACTAAGGCATAACAATAACCAAGATCACGACCTCTTTCTTGGATGCAAGGAATTGGCACTTCAGAAAAAGAACATTAAAGTAGGATTTACCCTTTGGGTTGATGGAACCCATGATATTTGTAATCGGGGGAAAATTTAGCAAAAGTAAACATCTAAAAAACACAAACACAAAAAAACAACGCAGTCATCCTCAACGTGTTCCCTGAAAAGGAGCCAATGCGGTCCTTGAAAACGTCTACCACTCCCTTGCAAATTCTTTGGAACCGCGTTAAGGTTAGCCAAGAAGGTATCATTCAACGTTATCGAGTTAGAGCGATAAATCAATAGGTCTACTTCCTTGGGTGATGATAGATTCTTTCATAGAAGTGTCAATGATTAGGGAACGATTAGGGAATGAGGCATCCAATGGGGGGTAATGAAGAGATAGAAATGCTGAAGAAGAAGCTTGCTAAGTCAGGAATTAATTTATAAGAATCTTTAAATGCAAACACCTCATTGTAAAAAAATTAAATAAAAGCAAAGTAAATGTTTGAATGAGTCAATTGGGAAAATTGAGATTGTGGTTCATCTTTCTCACTCGTTTGTATTTTCAATGAATAAAAACATATAACATTCCATCTTGATTGACATTGATGCACGTATAAAAATCATTCATATTGATTCCTCACATACAAAATTATTAAGAATGTCTTCTAAATATCGATTCCTCGCATATTTATAAAAATATTCTATCATTACAAACAAATGTTATAAAACAATTAATATTTCAAATATATTCCTAGCATTCAAATATGTTAAGCATTATCATTTAGGTCAGATGCTTATAAGTAATTTCCAGTCAAATCTAAGCATTAAAATCATGAATAAAGATTCAATCTTTAATAATAAATTGACAATATCAATCATCAATCAAAAACATAATATTATAAATAAATATCACCTCAATACGTAAGAGTTTGAACATATTACTCTCAATCCCAAAGGGAAGAATTCGTCACTCGTATTGGCCATTACAAGCATGGAAAGCGAGAAAAGAAGATCTAGGATGTTTCTTCTTGACGGTTGTCTCCTCTAGATTTTTCTATCTATCAATATCCTCTCAATGATGTTTAGGGTTATGTCTCATGCCTCCTATTTAACCTAATTGAGCTTGAGTTAAGTGACATCTCACTCAAGTGATATATTGCTTGCTTAAGCGAGTTTCACAAGAAAAAGCCTAACTTGATATAACCCAACTTTACAAGAAGATAATCACGGGCACAAAAAACTATTCAAGGTTAGGTCAATCATTTCAGGCTAGGGCACAAGGTCCCACCATCCCTAAGAAGATCCTCAGGAGAAGAACACCCGAGCATGGATCGGAATATCAATTGTTCTTCCTTCTAGTCTTTTTATTAGACAGGATTAAAATGTAATAAATTAGGCTCCATTGGCCCAAGAAGAATAATCTAGCTTAGGCCTGTAGAAACCTTAGCTTCTAAAAAAGCTACCTATGTGCTCCACATTTTTAACCTAGCTTCTAGAAAGTGTTCTCCATGTGCTCTCCTTGATCAACATGCACTTGTAGCTATAAATAGGGTGTTTTGCTCCCTTGTAAAACACGTTGAATTTAGAGTAAAGAAACATTACTTGAGTGAAATTCTGAGTATTCTCTTCTTCCTCTGAGTCTTATCTTGGTAGAGAAGGTTGCAAGTGGCTCTCCCTTCCTCACTTATCTTGGAGTTATCCTCCCCTAAGTGGCGTGATTCCTCCTATCTCTTCACCTCCATTGATGCTTCATACGCCTAAGCATTCCTTGCCTCTTATCTCATTTAATTCTCTTCCATTTTATTTCGTCATTTCTTTCTCCATTATCATGTTTAATTTTGTGTTCATTAATTCGTTGAGTGTGTCTTTTACTCTTTGCTCTTTGAAGAGAACATTCACACTTACTTAACCACTTGATTAAGTTCATGTCTAGTGGCAATCTTCACTGCGTTATCACCTTATCTTGCTAATAAAAAATCCTAATCCAAGTGCAACCTATTAAAACATGTGTAATTGCAAATCAACTCATATCACAACTTCACTAGAGTGAACTCGCTTAAGCGAGCCTTGGGTGAGTTCCTTTGGAGTGATCTTGCTTGGGTGAGTTTGAGCGAGTTTGGTGAGTTTTCAATGTTCCAACTTTGTCTTTTCATCTTGTATTTAACTTGTCATTTCTCCTTTAGTCCTTTAATCTCCATTTTCCCCTAGATTCCTGTAATTAACACAAATTTGGGAATAAATCATAAATGTTCATCTTATAGTCCAAAAATATGTAAAAAGGTTCAAATTCCTAAATTAGAGGTTGAATTATAACTGTTTTATCAATTAAAGTCCATAAGTGTCTATCTTTTTTGTGTGAAATATTACTTAATTATGACACTTATCAACTTCCCTCAACCTAGAATCTTATTTATCCTCAAGCAAAGCAAATGAATATAAATAAATCATATTCGAGTTCAAATATTAAAATAACTTTATTTACTAAAGAACAAACTAAATTAGAAAATTATGGTGTTTCCAACTTCAAATACATCCAGATATAGATACAATCACCTTTCAGGATAACAACTGAAACAATGAAATGACAATTTATCAAAGAATTTCTTCTCATATTCTCACAGTTAAGCGTTTCTCTCAATTTCCACTAAATCCTCACAAATCACAGTTGCTTCTCATTTCATCTTCATATCACAATCACATTAGAACATGAATTTTAAGGTCTTTTGCAAGGTTATAATGAGGTTGGGCTTCCAAAAAAAATATTGGTTTTTCAGATAACAAAATGCACACTTAAAAGAAGAAGAACATACCTACAATCCAAATTCAGTTCATATGTGCTATCTAGTCACCAATTTCTTTTACTTTAATACTTTTCCCCATTTTCTTTACTTATTCATGATTTCAACATGAACTTTTTCCTTTTCTTATTATTTTTTTTTTCAACAAAGATGATGTAAATAGATTATTCATATTTCCAACCAAATAAATTATTTAAACTTTAAAACAACTAAAACAATCATTCCCTTTTTTTATATATAAATTGCATCTATGTTCTTCTTCCTTAAACGTGCCAATAGGTAAGAAAATATATCAGTTAAGGTTCAGGTTGCAATAAAAATAATAAAAACATTTTTGGCTCAAAAAAGCTATCACAAAAATATAATCAATTTAAATAAAGGTTGGCTATTTGGTCATGTGTTTCTAATTAATACAAATGTCTTAATCATTTTCATGCTCTTTTATAATATAACATAAAATAATAATTAAGCAACCACAACTATCAATTCATCAGTGAAAATCTCAAACTATTCAAGATTCACACACACTCACTTGGCTTAACTAGTATAATATTCCTTATTGCTTGTCATTTTGTGTTCCAATTAATCATCCTGTTTAATTTTCATGTACCATAATCTCAACTAAATTTGAATATGGATTCAATACATTTTCTTTTACAACCAATGTCTATCATTTCACTGTTTTAATCTTAAAAAACAAAATCTTATTAATATTTTTCTCATAATTCAAATTAATATTCCAGTTCTTAAAATAACATTCAAGAACGAAATACAACTAGAAAAAAAAAACTCAACAATAAAATAAAACTAAAAATAACTCAATAATTAAAATAAAGCTAAAAACATTAGCAAATTAAACACCTAAAAAAATAAGCAAATCAAATAAACTGAAAGGAAATAACTAGAAAGATAAAATCATGTTTTGTGCTCAATAATTGAAATCCTCATTTATAGTTGTAGATGGTCCTTCTTCATTTGTTGGTCCTGCCCCCTCAGAAACATAATACTTGTCCCCAGGCCATGCAACATAAGCTTCAAACTGATATGGAGGCATACAAGAGTTGGGTTGCTCTTGAGCACACAATTTTGAAACGCTCATCTCGCTCAGGCGAGCTGTATCTCGTCTAGGCGAGTTTCCCTACATAACAATTCCAATTTTTGAAAAATAACATTGAGTTTATCAATTAGTATCAAAGCGAAAAATAAAATAAAAGAATAAACGATCAATAGTAAAAATAAAAATATATCCTGGGTTGCCTCCCAGAAAGCACTTGTTTAACGTCATATAGCTTGATGTCTATTTTAATCATGGTGGATGAGCCCTTTATTGTAACAGTTTCTTGGTTACAATTTTAATTCTTCTGGAGAATGGACTTTTAAGTTCAATAGTTCCATTAGTCCTTATTTCTTTGGCAACCCATAAACTTGAGCCTTTTGTTTTCAACCTTTTAGGTTGGAATTTTAGCGTAGCGCTTCTAAACAAAATTGGTTGAGCAAGTTTAAATTCATCATGCATTATAATTGCATCCTGATGAACCTTGTCTTCCTCATTTATGCATGGTACAGATAACTTATTAGCAACAAGTTTCTTTTCCACAGATTCAGGTACAAACTCTTTCTTCTCTTCAACTACTTGTGGAGTACAACACTTGTAGAACTTTCTCTAACATATTTGAAGGATGCAACTGCTTTTTAGTTCCAAGAAAGACTTTCTTTGATGTATCTATTCTTAGACCCTTTATCAAAATGTTGCAAAACCTAAAAAATATTGAAAGTCGCCTCATCATCTTGAGCTCTCACTTTAAGCTTTCCATCACCAACATCAATAATAACTTTAGAAGTTTTCGTGAAGGGTCTGCCAAGTATCAAGGGAACCTCCTTGTTTCCATCACAACAAAATCCATAGGAAATAATAATTTGTCCACCTTAACAATAACATTTTCAACTACACCATACGAATACTTGATTGATCTATTAGCTAACTGTAATGTCATCCTCATAGATTTAACCTCCAAATCACCTATCATTTTCAGCATAGCTAGAGGCATTAAATTTATACTAGCTCCCAAATTCAATAAAACCTTGTCCAGAGATAAAACACCTATGTTTACTGGGATATTAACACTCGTATTACCTAATTATTAAGATGTTGACTAATGATGCTTGCATGATTCGATCAGTACTGGATATCGACAAGTCTTGACTAAACGTCTTTAGCGATAGAATATCAAATTATTCTATTGTTTATCATAATTTATATATATCTTGTTAATGATTTACTCCTTTCAAATTTTTTTTAATCTTTTACTCTAAATTGAATTTCAATCATTTTTAAAAATTTATTATCAATTGAAAAACGTATTATATCATGATTTAAGTTATTTATTATCAATATAAAATATACTTTGTAACTAAAAATTTCGTATTTGTTATAAATTATAGTTATGTAAATATATACTTATTGCAGTTATTAAAATACTACTTTGTATTTTATTAACTTTTTTACCAGTTGGACTATTTCTTTATTATTATTTTAATGCATCGTGTTTTCCCCCATGTATTATTTTACTGAATTCTTAAACAAAATTAATATAATCGTTTTGAAGCCAAACACTTTTAGAAAAATATATTTAAGAATTTATCTTCAATAGTAATTTTGAAAATATTTTTATGAATATATTTTATTTTTTAATTATTATTTTAAACTTTAATATTTAGTTTTAATATTTTTTGAAATTATTAATGATCGAAAATAATCTATATAATAGTTTAAATTACTATTATGATAAAAGTAAAAATAAAAAATAAAAAAAATATTTACATTGTGAAGTGCGAAAATCAAAATACTTGTAAAAAAGCATGTCGTGTTGGCAAAGACACAGATCTGAAGTGCATAGTCTTAAAAAGAAACAAGAGGGACTAAGGCAAGCGAAAAAAAAAAATCTTTCTTTTTCACTCGACGCCCTAATTCATTCTCCTCTCCGTTCTGTGTTCTCCATTTTCCGTTCACTCACCATGACGAAGCAACACGCTAATTGGTCTCCATACGATAACAATGGAGGGTAAGGATTCTCTCTCTAATGAGTATTTTCAATTTTTCATAAGTTGAT
>Ga0123342_1006363_pt1 | contig 16445 bp, 11 predicted proteins | sample Turbeawhitnodule_FD_89960 | JGI IMG/M metagenome (GOLD analysis project Ga0123342, IMG submission 89960) | Root nodule microbial communities of legume samples collected from Mexico - Turtle bean Mexico white nodule | ecosystem: Host-associated > Plants > Roots > Nodule | place: Mexico: Nepantla... | reverse complement strand
TTAATATTATTAATATTGTTAGTATTATTAATATTATTAATATTGTTAGTATTATTAATATTATTAATATTGTTAGTATTATTAATATTATTAATATTGTTAGTATTATTAATAATAATAAGTGTAATAAAAATCATAATAAAACTAAAGAATTTGCTTGGTGTAGTGGTTAAATTTTACTTGGTTGCTGAAGGATTGCTGAAGGAACCTGACTTCGAATCCTCCATGGCGCCAAAAATTACATACGGATATAATCCGTATGTAATACCTGCTGCTAATTTTATTTTATGGTGCTAATATTTACATACGGAAAAAATCCGTATGTAGCCAAAAATTACATACGGATATTATCCATATGTAATACCTGTTTACATACGGAATTTAATCCGTATGTAATGTTGATTTTACATACGGATTTTGATCTGTATGTAATTCGTGTTTTTCTTGTAGTGTTTTCTTAGTTTCATGGATGCCTTCTCGAGGTATAACCAAATTCGAATGCATCCTAGAGATCAAGAAAAAATTATTGTCATAAAGTTATACCTTTGAGGCTGAAGAACGCAAGGGCAACATACCAATGTTTGATGGAAAGGATTTTTCAATCCTTGTTGGGGTAGAATGTTCAAGCATGTGTTGATCATATGGTAGTAACCTCTGAAAAGTCAGAAACTCATGTCATCGACTTAGAAGAATTGTTGAAGATGATCAGTAATCAACGGAAGCTTAACTTAGAAAATTGTGTTTTTGGTGTTCAAGCTGGAAAGTTCCCTAGATTTCTTCTAATAGAGAGGGGGATAATAGAAAATACCAACAAGTGTGTCGTGATAGTTGGCATGAGAAGTCCCAATATTGTAAAGGAGATACAACGGTTAATCGATAGGATGGCTGCCTTATCACGATTTCTTTTGGCAAATGGAGATAAGGGGTATCCCTATTTTCAGTGTCTCTAGAAGAATGATTGTTTCCTCTGGTCGACTGAGTGTAAGTAGACCTTCATAAAGCTTAAAGAGTATTTAGCTAACCCACATGTGCTCAGCAAGCCGTCCTCAAAGGTTCCTATCCGATTGTATTTCTTGGTAACCGATCGAGCAATCAGCTTGTCATTGTGCAAGATGAAGGGAAAAGCCAAAAGCCCATATACTTTGTCAGCAAGGTGTTGGAAGGCACTAAGTCACAAACCATTGAGAAAGTTGCCTTGACGATTGTTTTCATAGCCCGATGATTACGACATTATTTTCACAGTTTCACCATGATCATTATGACCGATCTCTCCTTCAAGCAAGTCTTTCAGAATCTGAATGTAGCAGGACGAATGGTCAAGTGGGCCATCGAGCTATCAAAGTTTGACATTCAATATGAACCGCGTTGTCCTATCAAAGGGCATGTGTATGCCGATTTCGTGGTCGAACTTTCTCTGAAGGAGTCTGAAGAGAAAGGGAAGACTTTAGGTGGATTCTTTCTGTAGATGGATCATCTAACCTCATGGGAAATGGGTCAGACATCATCCTTGAAAGGCCCGATGGGGTACTTCTTGAGCAATCTTTCAAGTTTGCAAAGGCTAACAACAATCAAGTTGAGTATGAGGTTCTTATTGTTGGAATGCTAGTGGCGAAGAAACTAGGAGTACGTCGATTGTTGGCAAAGAGTGACTCGCTACTCAAAACAGGACATGTATCTAGAGATTACCAGGCGAATGACCCTTAGTTAGCTTCGTATCTTAGATATATTAAAACTTTAGTAGAAATCTATTCTGCTTTTGACCTCGTGCATTTTTCGAGAGATTAGAATTCTCTAGCAGACCTACTATCTAAATTGGCAAGCTCGGGAAAGGGAGGAACACATTGCACTGTAGAACAGTGGAGGAGCATGTCCACACAAATGATTGTAAGTTGATGTTATTCATTCATATGGTTACTATTTACAACAACATGAAAATAATCAAAATAAATGAAAGAATAAAAGACAAGGTCAGTTCTCTCAATTCAAGTGGCACTTGAAAAGCTATGAAGTAGAAAAGTAATTGAAAATATCAAACACCCCATTAACTGCAAGTGACTTGATCATCGAAGTATTATAAAAAAAGTAGGGCTCCTCCCTTCATACATTCAGAGACTACAATTATAAAAGGATCGAAGACCATCTCCAAACTTCCGACCTCCAATTTGACAAGGACAGAAAATATGGGATGTGGAGTGCAACTTGAGATTATATTTAATTTAGAATGATTTTTATAATTAATATTGCTACCCAATTTTTTTATTATTTCAGCATAAAGAACCTAAATATAACTAGTAAAAAGAAAATACAATGTGTTCGAACAAAAATATTTTTAATTTTACACAATTTTTTTATTATATAAAAAAAATTATTTATTACACCCAATATTAAATTATGTTGTAATAAAAAAAATGATTATATAAATTTAAAAATATTTTAAACACTTACAACAACTGTCAACAGTTACAATTTTTTTAATCTTTAAAAGAAAAAAAAAACCATTTGAAACACATAATAAGAAAATAAAGTATTGAGATTTTATTTTTACATTCACATTTTGCAAATATAGATGAAATGAAAAGCCTTGAAGCCCTAGCCGTAGTGGCTCCTGGTGGGGGTGCTAAGGCGCTCGTGTCTGGTATTAGACATCCACCTTGTGTTTGAATGAAGAAAGGGAGGGAATTATTTGTTGGCAGTTACAGAAGGCTTCACCGAAACACCATTCCCTTTTCTCCAACACACCTTCACCAAACCATGTCGCATTCCGATCCTCCAAACCGATACTCTTACTCCCCCTCTCTACACTGGAACCCTCAGCTTCACCAATACTTCCTCAATGCTTACGGCGCTGACCACTTCTCTCGCATCTCCGCCGCGCTAACGTACGCACCTCTTTTCATTTTCCGATACGTTTGAAGCAATCGTATATCGTAATAACATGTACTTCGAGACTAATTCCTCTAGAGATGAACACGTTATTACAATATCTGATTCACCTCCTGAACCTATTTTAGTTGCAACTGTTTGATTTTCATTGAGTTTTCCAATTCGCAGCCGACCTTCTCGCTACTCGTGCATTCGAGTTAACACGCTTAGGTCCGCCGTTGACGACGTCGTTGAGAAGCTGCGCCCGCTCGTCTCTAATGTGTCGGTGGCGGTGCAATCCGAATTCGAAGATGGCGAGTCAAATCCCTTGAAGGAGTGTTTGGAAGATGCACCTGCTCCTTTTTCCAAATGCAAGATTCCCGGCCTTGATTATGTGGTGTTTGTTTGGGGTTCGGGACCGCACCGTATCGATTATGGCGAGGCGCCTCCCAAGGAGGTCATTGTTAGTAGGAAGTGTGCTGAGGCAGTTCTTCGAGGTGCTCAGGTTGGTAATTTATTTGCCAATTGCCAAATTATGTGTTTTGAAGAGTTTGATTGGTTGTTGCTAATGTTAGTTTTGACTTCAGGTATATGTTCCTGGTGTGATGGCTTGCAGTGCTCATGTTGAGAAAGGAGATACAGTTGCGGTTTCGGTTGCTGTGGAGCAGCAGGGTGCTGATGGGGGGTGGGGAATTCCTATGACACGTGGCACTGTTCTCCAAGGATCAGAGACAGGTAGCAAGTGTGTATTCATGTTCGGGTGATATGTTTGTAGACCTGACTTTTTTATCTTGGCACTAAAATCCTAAATTGCATAACCTGAAAAACCATAGGTGGGAAATTGGATATATATATCAGGGAGATAAAGTTGTATTTTCAAACAGTCATGCTAATGTTTTTTTCATAATCAAGTTTTGAACAATAAGACATAAGTGGTTTATTCTTTGTCCAAATTATGTTAAGGATGTTTTGTGAAGACAAATGTTTGTTTCTGTTGAAGTAAACTTTTGGAACAGGGCTGATAGTAATTTGTATTTTCCTTGTTTCGCAGATACGTATTATCTTGAACGGAATGGGCTTTATATTGGGCAAGGAACAGCTATGTTGTCAAGGGCTGGAATGTTCCGTGCTTCTGAAGGAGTTGGTGTGGATATGAAGGATAGAGTATACGATCTTCATTCTTTTCATAGTAAATTTCGTCTCCTACTCATAATCATACGCCATACTGTATTCTTGTCCTTTTTGCATTATTGATTATTTTATTCTTGCTTTTATCACTTCATAATATATGTTTTTGTGTTTAAGCATTTTTTTAATGCTGCAGCAATTTCATGTTCAATTGACGCTCTTGTAGTTGTATATTTTTTTCTTTTTTCTTTATAGTATATGCATCATTATTTATTTTAACAAATATTCCTAATTTGTTGTTCCCCACTTCAAATGCTTTATTTTGCCTAATTGAGTAAGATGTTGAAGCTTGTTTGGGTTACTTTTTTTGTATTTTTTTGGCTGCAGTTGAATTGACTTGAACCTTGAAGCTTATGAAATCTTTCTGTTACTTGTTACTGTTATGATATAGTGGGGGCTTAACAAGGCTAACTTAATTTTTTACCCCAATGAATTTGTGCTAGGAAGACTTTTTTAGTTTGATTTAATGGATTTCAATACATGATTAGTTTAAGATTTACCATGATCTCATTAGTTGGTGCTAATAAATATTGTTGCTCTAGTACGGAATTGATAAAAGAATTTGAGAAGCGAAGATTAGATTTGAATGAGTGTTGAAACCTGTTTCTCACTCCACTCCTTTCAGAATCCTATTCTAAACTCTTGTCTTTATAATTTGCTGTTGGTAATGTTAGTGAAGAGCATTAAATATTGTTACGATGATTGGTTCTTTAAGAGTTTTAGCATGTGTTTATGGTTGGATCATTTTGCCAGTGCTCAAGGCAAATATAAGAATTTGCATCTGTTATGCATATATGAGGTTATTAGCTTCAAGAAATTAGATTTTACATGGTTTCTTGTTTGGTAAGTGGAGGGAGGGGGAGAGCCTGGACTAGACTTTCCTAGCCTGTATGAAGCCTACAGATTTGTAATTATAGGTGTGAGATAGAGTCTGGCGTGCCATTCATATATATTTTTCCAGGGTTTTCTCATATCCTAATTGGCATTTTTCTTTGCTCTATATATTTGCAATTTTTGTGAAATATTTGAGGCTTTGAATGTGAGTGTAGCTGATGTATTAATGTTTCTTTTTCGGTTTTTCAGATTTGTTCGAGGGAGAAATATTTCTTCAAAATCTGCCTAGCATTATTGCTGCTCATGCTTTAGGTACATAAATTTGAGTATCATTTTTTATGTTTTGACTTTGGGGTATTGCTGCCCATTTTTTTTCACTTCTGATTTAAACACCACTGGGAGATGTTGGATTTGAACCCTCATAGGATAATACTTCTCTAGCAACCACGTAGGCTTTAGCAAATGCCCTTTTAATGGGGGAAAGGAGGGGGGAGGGTTCTATGTCAGAACTGCAAGAGGATTAGAAAGATCTTGTAGACCAATATGTTTTTCTTTTGTATAGTTTTTTACTATATGCCTTTATCAAGTGAAAAGTTGTACTTTTCGTATGCTTTTTATCTCATCATGTTTATATTCAATAACGAGTCAATCTGAAAAATCTTTCTTCACCAAATAGATAATCCTATGTCCTATCGATTCCTTTCCTTTCAGTATTTTCTTTGCTCGATCATTTATAGTTGGAACGTTGACCTTTTACTATGGTTTAATTTCTGCTTTTATTTTTTGGTGCCTTTGTAATTTGTCTTAAGTTTGAAAATGTATTTCATCTTTTATATCATGGACATTTATCAATAATCCTTGGGGGTTAGGTCTTGCTACTGTCTCGTACTTGTTTTATGATAGTAATTGTTTCACTTTGCACTATAGATTCCCCCCCTCCCCTTTCCAATGCTTTTTTATGTTTTGTTCATATTTTAAGGACTCTCTACCTTGTTATCTTGCTAGTTTGTCCTATATAGATTTTTTTTTATTTCAGATCCACAAAGGGGTGAACGAATACTAGATATGTGTGCTGCACCTGGAGGGAAAACAACTGCAATTGCAATACTCATGAAGGATGAGGGAGAGATCATTGCAACAGATAGATCTCATAATAAGGTGAGGATTCTGAACTCTAGTAAAAGGCTTACCAATACTACTTGCTTACTTGAACTCAAGTATACTGCAATAAGGGGATGTCATGGTAGAAGCATAGCTTTCTTTTACTAATATATTGTTCTGTTTTCTGTTTATTTCAAATTTTCATTGGTTGCCAGCCTTCTGTACCCTGTTTTTGATACACAGAATATTGGTTTCGTTTGTTATGATTGTGAATGGTATGAGTCTTGTAGAATTTTAATAAATTAATGGTTTGTTAACATATCAATTTTGATGATTGTCTAGGTGCTGCATATTCAGAAATTGGCTGCTGAAATGGGCTTGAGTTGTATAAAGACATATAAATTAGATGCTCTTAAATCTGTTTGTCGAAGAGATGATATTGATACTTTTACTGATCCATGCTGTGGTAATGCCAAAAATGATGTGACAAATCAAGTTTTTGATTCCCCAAATTTGGAAGTTGAAATAGTGTCACCCGTTACAGAAGGTTTAAACTCATACTCTGGAGGAAATTTATATATTTGCCTTTAATTGATACTTTTTGACTAGTTCATAAACACATGATAGAAAATTCTTATTGGGTTCTATATAGGTAATAGGTATTCAATTCAGTTCAATGCTAAACCTTTTCTATTAAATGTATTGGAGTTATGCATTGAAATTGAATCACACTAACTTCCAGAATTATTATACATTGAACCATTCTTATTGTCTAACATTCTTTTTTCATTGATGGTATTGTCTTTTGATTGGGAATTAGATACTATGGCGTGCCTAAGTCCCATATCAAGTAGTATGAGACGTTCAGTAGAGCATTTAAGTGATTTATTTTCCCCTCCCCCCAGTACTTAGCTTTAGAGGGTTGGTTCCCCGTGTATTTATCAATAGGTATTAGAGCTAGGTGTAAGTGTCTCAAAAATGGCTACTTACGAAGGGTTATAACTAATAAGGAAGTTGAGTGAAGTGTCACCGAGTGAAACTCATCAAGATGTCAACTCTTAGTCACGGTATACGATAGGGACTTGGGTGTTATGGAGTGTTTAAGTCCTACATTGAGTAGTATGAGTTGTTTGATGAAGTATTTAAGTACTTGATTATCTCCCCTCAATAGCTAGCTTTTGATGGTGAGTTCCTTATTTGCTGAAATGCTTATTAGTTGCTAAACGTGAACATCAGAGATACTTATTCTTACATTTTAAAGATGAAAGAGAAAAGCATCAGCTAATAGACAGAACTGTGAAACATCCGTGTCTCAGTTGCATGTTTGTTTTACCCATGGTTCTTTTTCTTGAACATCTATTGTTGGTTTCTTGAGGTTAGCCTCATCATCATCATCATAATCAAAGGATCATTTAGTGTTAAAAGATGGTCCAGGTAGTGAATAATGATGTTAAATATTATGTTTGCTTAGACATAATTGTTAGAAAAGAGAATGACTTGATTAAACTAAGGAGGGGGGGGTTGAATTTGGTTTTAAAACTTTTTCTGAAGAACTTACTTTCTTTAGATTCTCTTACGACTTATACGGAGAATGCAATTATAAGTAAAATCAAAATTGATTCAAGAATTGGGTGCACCAAAACTAAAACAATATAAGTAAGAAAAGAAAGCACAAGGAGATGTATATTGTTCTGATCCTACATCAAGTCTCAACAATTCAACCTTAGAATTGTTGGTTCCACTACCTTTTACAAAGTTATACAAAGAATCAACTCCTGAACAGTTTCAAGAGGATATACAACACCCTTGATACAAAGAGGATATTAGCCCTCATCTCACCTAAGAGGATACATAGTTTATGAACTCTTGATCACCAAGTACAGCAACAACACTAGAAACAATCCAGTTATAGTATCAAAGAAAACAAAGAAAGATTTTACCAAACTTTCTCATAGCAGAAGCACTTTCAAGATCAGCTCGAAACACAACCCTGATTCAAATCTTTGTAGCACAAGAATGAGTATAAGAAAAACTTAGAATTCTCAGAAAAGATTGCTTTGAAGCTTGATAATTCGTATATAAAACATAGAGTCAAGTGCTCTATTCATAGATTTGAAAATCAATGATTGAAACAACTTCTGACTCATTTAATCGATTGTATTAAGTGTTAATCGATTATTATATGTAAATCTGTTGAAAACCACTTTTTGTTTTAATTGATTAAAAAGAGTGTTAATCAATTAAATCAATTTAACAATTGATAGTGGAGCGTATTTAATTGATTATGAAAAGATGTAATTGATTATTTCACTGGGAACATTGAAAAGGTGACATGGTTCTCTGTTTTAACCGATTATTAGTGATATTATCCTGTTCTGATCCTCATCAAGATCAGTTTAATCGATTAAATTAAATATAATCGATTATTTTGTTCTAAAAATCTTTTAAAACAATTTTTCTCTTTTCAAAAAAACATTTTAACTCATTTTAACTTAACTGTGTGTTGATCTTATAAATACCTTTTGTGTGAGAGATTTAGAAAACAATTACACATAAAGCTAAAACATTCTAGACACATCTCATCTTCATTCTTCATAATCAAAACACCATCTCTTTGGGACTTGAGCATCTTCAAGTCTAACAATAATTAATAGACTTGAGCATTTTGTGATTGTATTTATTGAATTTCTGTTGGTTCATTTCTTCTGTGCTATGGTTTTTCACTTCTTTCCTGTTTTATATTTGTTACACACATGAGAAGTATTCTTTTGTCAACAATTTACAAATTCATTTTTGAATAATTTAAAGGTAAAGACGAAATGACAAATGGAAGAGTTTATGTTAGCAAAGCTGATGCCCGAAAGAACATGCGAAGAGCGCGAAATGGCCCTGGAAGAAATCAGTGTGTTGGTGGTAGGGTTGATCGATCGAAAGGTTTTCCTCCTGGCAGTTTTGATAGGGTTCTTCTTGATGCTCCCTGTTCTGCCCTTGGTTTAAGGCCTCGATTATTTGCTGGAGAGGTAGAAGTGGATCTGTTTATTGAAATATCTCCTGCATTTATTGAATTTACATACACATGCTTAAAACTATCTATATTTATTGGTGCAAATGTAAATAGGATGTGGGGAGTAGTGGATTATCTTAAAGTGGAATTATGTCCTCATAACTTTTCTTGATTTATGCCACTGTTAATGTTGTACTTCTACATCATGCTCGAATTTGTTTCTTAACCTTTGCATGAAATACGGGAATCTGTAGAAGCACTTTTTATTTCAATGCGATTGGGAAATAAAATTATTCTATGGTAAATTCACCCTTCCTTGCCTATAATGTATAGGAAGGATACGGGGAGTACTGGCTTATCTTAAAGTGGAATTTTGTCCTCATTTATTTCTTGGTGTATACCATTGTTAATTTTCTACTTCTGCAACGTGTTCAATTATGTGTTTCTTAACCTTTACTAAAATATGGGAATGTATAGAACTAATTGGTTATTGCAATGTGATTGGAAAATAAAATTATTCTATGGTATCCCCCTTCTTGACCAGAAAGTGTATTTGGTGAACTTGTTCACTCACATGACTTACAGATTGGTCATCATCTCTGTGTGAATGGCTAAGTTAGTTTTTTTTATCAAAATATGAAAGGAAATTTAAACACAATAATTGGTTTTTAAAGAAAATAGTAGTAACCATGCAATGCATTTGTTTTTGGCAGGAAACAATTGAATCTTTAAGACACCATGCAAAGTACCAGAGAAGGATGTTTGACCAGGCTGTTCAATTAGTTCGACCAGGAGGAGTAATTGTCTACTCCACGTAAGGATGTACTTTGTGTTGATCACATCTCTCTGTGCATACTTGCATGTTTTCTGTCATGATATGTGATCATGTTTCTTCCCTATTGTCTATATTAGATTCCTTCCTTGTACTTTGGTTGGTTTGGTTTCTAAATTATAATTTATCTTTATAAGAAAAGTAATCATACAATATCTACTTCTCATGCCCTCTTCATGTTATCAGAGTTTGCATTTGTTCTTGTCTGAATTTCTTATCAGTAGGTGTAAAAGGATTGCTTAAATGTAAAATCTCATGTCATTGTCATTTGCATAATCTTTCTGAGCATATTTACATTGAGGGCATGTTTGTTAAGTGAAAAAGGGAAGGAATGATTTAATTAGGAAGGATGGAAAACCATGTAAAATTTGGATTTTTTGCTGTTTGGAATGGTTTAATAAAGGAAGGGAAGAAAGCATATATCGGGATCTCATTGTTAGATGCTTCCCCTTCGAAATTTGAAACGGAAAAAGTCACTTTATATCCAAATATAAAATATCCTTATCGAGCATATTACTTTTTTATTTAGGGTATAGTGTCATTTTATAAACATTTTTTTCCCTTTCCTTTCCTTTCACTTTATTATTAAACAACCTAAAAATGGTAGGATTCTCAGTTAGTAGGATAAGCTACTTGATGTGGTATTTATGTCTTGAGATTTTCCCACCTACTGAACTAGTGTTTTGGGTTGAGCTTTCTTCTTGTGCTTAAGCCCTAACAATTGATGCTTTCATTGAGAGTTGGCCTACGTAAAGGGTTTGCTATAGATCGGATTAAGGTGCAAACCAAAACTCTTAAAGGGGTGACAACTTTAGGAGCTTTACATTGAGTAGGATAAGTTACTTGATGTGGTACATAAACCTTGAGACTCTCCCATTTAATGGACTAGTATTTTGTGTTGAACTCTCTCCTTGTGTTTAAGTCCTGACAGAAGGTGTTTTCGTTGAGATTTGATCTAAAGGCCACCTATAGATTGAATTAAGGTGTAAACCAAACACTGATGGGCGAGTGAAGTCATCTCAGAGTAAAAAGGTTACTATTGGGTCAGTGTTGATACTGTGGACATCGGTCCATAAAGTGGGTAACAATGTTAGGAGTCTCTCTTTTAGCAGGACAAACTACTTGGTGTGGTATTTAAGTCATGAGGTTTTCCTACCTAATGGACTATTTTTTTGGGCTTACCTCTCGTGCTTAATTCCCAACAAAATCATCTATTCTCTCTTACATTCTTAAATCTAGCATACCGTTAGTAGTTTTGATTTTCTGTGTATATCTAACAGCTAAATTCTAATTGCATTGTTTTTGTAATGGTCTGAAGTATATTTCATCAAGTCTCTATAGCGCATCTTTGGAATCTGCTTCCAGGATGAACTCTTTTTATTTGTGAGACGTTACTGTAAAACTGATTTGTTGGCTATTGTCTTGAAATAGTTGTACGATTAATCCTGGTGAGAATGAAGCATTAGTTCGACATGCTTTGGATAAATACAAATATCTGTCATTGGCACCGCAGGTTTGATACTGATTCTTTGCAATATCAACTTCCTTTTGTTTTTCTTCAATTGATCAGGTTTATATAATTCTATGGCTGAATTATTATTTTTAAAAATTGGATAATATATTTAGTTAACTGAAGGATGCCTATACGGTCTTACTTTTTTTAACTAAGACGGTAAAGTGTTGATTATAAACAATGAAACAAATTTCGATGTTTAGTTTGTCTGCAATGAATTATTTGTACACTCGGGTGAGTTATTCGTATTTTCTATTTGATTTATTCCAGCATCCAAGAATTGGGGGACCTGGTCTAGTTGGTAGCTGCGAATTTCCGGATGGATATGTAGAGTAAGCCCTTCATCCTTTTGTCCAAGAATGTGCATCTCTTATCTCTGTCCCTTACAAACACACGCTTTTACACACTCATTTGTAATGCTGTTTAGCAGTGTTGGTTGGAGGATACACCTTTCATTTTTTTACCCTAAATAAAATAAAGAAAAATTGAGTGTCAATTTTCGGTTTCACATCATGATGTCTGTACAGGGAGTGGTTACGACCTGGGGAGGAAGAGCTTGTTCAGAGGTTTGATCCATCATCTCCCCTTGATACAATTGGGTTTTTCATTGCCAAGTTTCTCGTCGGATCTAAAGATACATGACAGCTATTCATGAAATGTTGGAGTGGATCTATGTTTTCTTTATAATTGCCACTGAAGGAAGCCATCAGATTTTTTTATGATTGACCTCTGACAACCGTTTGGGAGCTTCACAGATGTCCATTTGAAAAATGAATTAAGAAAGAATGAGCATGACTGCTTTATTTGAAAGTTGCAATCTTGATGGAAGGCATATTTTGTTAAATTTGCAGTTTTCTTGTAACTTCGCCGTTTAACATATGAAAGGGAAGTTCTTAAAAGATCCTTCTGGTTAGAAGTGAGTCTGCTTCCAAAGTGTTGGTTCTATAAGCTTGTATTGTCAACTTGTTGTAACTCCTATTTGAACCTCATTGAGCATAACATTTTGCTCTTTAATAGGTAACTACGAATGATGCGACTACATGAACATAGTCCTACGACGCGTACAAATATACCTAAAAGTGCAGGTTTAGAGTGCGTGGTTGAGATCTTGCCACATTTACTAGAAATGGTGTTATGTGTCTTTCTTTCACATCTTAGTTTCGTGTAATGTATGTAAATTCGAGAGAAATCGAGAACAAAACTCGTTAAAGTTTTGTAATTCTTCATAAATAATAAAGAATTATAATAATAAAAAAAGTATGTAACCATCATTTCTCTTTCAAAATTTACATCTCTTTATATTTCTTCCGCCTTTTTGTTAATTCATTCTCAACTCATCCTAGGTAAAAAGATTGTTTCACATTTCCTTCACCTTTTACGAGGAGTTCACATTTGTTTGTTTTAGCTGTCATAATCTCATTTGGGCTATTAGTCATAGTTTCCTTTCCTTATAAGATTTGGCTTGCTAATCTCTCATTTCAAGCTATGAGTCTTACTTTCTATTACGCAAATTCTTGATGCACCTTATCAATGATCCTCTTTTGAAATTTCCAAAATTACCCATATTGGATTTGAAAATTCAGAATTTATAAAATATTTTTTAGAAAAGCAAATTTTGGAAGAAATTATTATATTCTATAAATGAAATTTTGGAATAGAATTTGAAAAATCAAAATCTCATTCCAAAAAATAAAATTAGGAAACAAAATCTGTAAATGTATTATGGAAAAGAATTTATGAAATTAAGAAAATTGTTCCGAAAAATTAAATCTGAAAACATCTGATAGTATTTTTGATCTGCACCCACTATTTTATTTAAAGACATTTATGTTATTTCACATGTAAATTGAGTACATGTTCAAATTTGATCAGGTGCAATAAGTAATTGTCTTCTTCTTATTGGATTTTGATACCATAGTCTCATTTTGGGCTATGGATCATACTTTTCTTTTCCTTTTAGGGAAAATTCTTCTTGTACCCCGATGTTTTCATCTTGCACCAGATGTGGGTGATGAAAATACTCTTTTACTCTTAATGAGAAAAAAATAAATAAATCATTTCCATAGCAGCACCCCCGTTTCGTCTTCCTTGTCTTTTCAGTCGTAACCCCTTTGTAGCAGTAACTGCACCTCCTCTCCTTTGCTCGTGCTTCATTTTTGTGTTGGAGAGCATTTTTGCACACCTTTGTCGGAGATTGGATCTTCCTTGGACAATCATTGCCTTGTTGTGTTAATTTCAGAGCTTGGTAAAACATATTTTGATCATGTATCGTTGTAATTTGGATTGGGTAATCCAAAATTTTTTTAGACTACACAATCTTGAACAAACTATGTTTTTAAAATACACTTTGGATTGTGCAAAGATTTGGAAGTACCTTTCAGATTATGCAATTCGAAGTGTATTTGAAAAAAAAACATATTCTGAATTATGCATTCTGGAAGGTATATTTGGATCTAGAAATACATTCTAGATTGCACAATCCAAAATGTTATTTTTTTTCAAATACGCTTTAGATTGCACAATCTGCAAGGTATTTCTCGATCCAAAAATACGTTCTCGATTACACAATTCAAAGTGTATTTTAAAAACATAATATGTTCCAAATTGTGAAATTTAGAGTTTATTTATCGTTGGTTGTTATGAATATTTTTTTTAACTTTTATTCAATTTTGGTTTTTATTAATGTCAGAATTATGTTGCAGACAAAGTTATGGTTAGCCCAAGAGGTAGAGACTTGTGACATTAGTTTGTAGAGAAGATTGCCAACAATTTTGTCATCCTAGTGTTGGTGATGTGATGGATGCACTTTATGTTGTTCAATATATGCATTGTTTATTATTTACTATGAATTCGTTTTAACATAGTTATTAACAAATGTCATTTCAATGAATGCAGAGTATAATCAGGCGGATCACCAACATCTTGTAAAGGATGATTGACTGTGCTCGCATTCCTGAAGGCACTCCAGCATGGGTGGAAACACACATTTCACTCCAGTTAGTCGGTGACAAGACAGATGATGAGACTATTTATATTAGATGTTCTCATATTGTATGCAACAAACATCAATGACATATTACTTAGATTTTTATATTTTGTATTATTTATATTCAAACTTTGAATTTATGGATTAATTGCAGGTCTTTTTATGAAATATTTTAGTTTAATTCGACACCGTGTAATCTTTCATATTTTGCTCAAGCTTGTTTTTGTTTTCAAATGGTGTTTATCTTCAATGTGTATAAATGTACATAAAAAATAGAGAATATATGACAACATTTTTTACAGTAATAAATCATGAAGTCAATAAAGTAACACATTCTAAATAATATACAACGATTTATTCTTTGGGTTTTGGATTGCATATCCAAAATAAGAATTTTGCATTCCAGATTACACATTCATTACACATTCTGAAATGTAAAATTTGTATTCCGAATTATGCAATCCAAAATGTAAAAAATCACAAATATTAACTTATGGATTTTGTAATCCGGGAATGTAAACCTTGAAGATAAAGTCACATCTTTATTTGATGTTTCCAAATCCTACACTGAAGATTGGATGACACAAATTGTGTGCATGTGTGTGTCAGGTAGATTTTTATGTATTTTGGTTATCTCTTCTTAACTATGTATTATTATCCAAGTATGCTCCAAGATTATTATTTTTTAAAATATTTTTTTAAAATTTGGTGAGTTTTTCAATTAGTTGTTTAGGATATTAATTTGTTAAAAATTGTCTTTACTGAAGTCCTTTGGACTATAGTAGGTATTTTTAACTAATTCATTTATCGCAACAACAGGTTAAAACTACTTAAACTTTTCTACTATTTTGATCATATAGTCTATTTTGTTTTGTTAAAATAAACTTTATGTTTTTCAAAATATTCTTCTTTTGATTTTTTTTAAAGTTGTTGTTTTTTTTAGAAAAATTAATTTATTATTTCGAGAAGTCAATTTGTTTAAAATGTTTTATTTTTACTGGTAAGTGAAATCAACTTGTTATTTTGTGTGTTAAATTTTAACTGTTTTTTTTTGTTTTTATATCAGAATTGCTTTCAACAGTTAAACAATCTTATCTTTTTTATAGAATTCTTATAATTTTTTCTTTGTAACTTCACAAATTTAACGAATTAAAAAAAAACAAAGATAGAGACTTGTTTTTGAAATCTTGGAGAAACTCATTTGTGTTCTTGGATCATTTTTGTGCTGGGGAAGGAGGTGCATGTGAGGTTATAGTGTGTTCTCTTAGGTGTTCTCAATCCCTTTATAAAAAATTTTGTAGTGTGCTGGACATATTTAAATAGAGTTTCTATTTTTTTGCAGTGGGTTATATTTTTTTTTTGTGTGAAAATATTCTTGTAGGGTTCAAGAACTTGTTTATTGATTGTATAACTTCATAATCTTGTGTTTTTAGTGAATTCTCAGCTAGTGTGGTTGAGGACTGGATGTAGTAAAAATGAACAAAAATAAAAGATTGGTGTGATTCTCTTTATCCTTCTCTTTATAGTTTTATATATTTTTTTTCGCAAAGAATAAAATAAATTAATAGGGGTACTTTAGGGGTGTCCCAACCCTTATACAAGATCCAAGAGTTACATAAAGGCAAAGGAAAACTTGACAGCAAAGCCAAAAAAAAGAGGAGTGTGAAGAGGTAACATTGATTGTTGCATAATACATCAACACTGCACTAAACAACACCACAAATTCGTATTAATCAACCTCTTCTATGGTTGTTGTAGGAACACAACAACCATCTGCATAACTCCAATACCTTCCTCTGATTACAGATTTTCAAATCTTCATTTATCAGCTCCCCTTTCAAGGGACATACTTGCCAAGCACATTTGATTGCTACCTCGATCATCATCTCCTCCACCAATCTTAATATTCCAAATCTACACCATACTTAATGCTAACAACAACTAACATTGCAGAGTAGCACTCCTCATGTTACGAAGTGGACTTTAAGCCTAACTCAACCCCATATTACGAAGTGGACTTTAAGCCTAACTCAACCCCATAAAACCGGCTCATGAGGTTAAGGTTTGCACCCACTTATATACAATGAAAGGCTCTAATCTCTAGTCGATGTGGGATCTCCAACAC
>Ga0123342_1006362_pt1 | contig 16447 bp, 5 predicted proteins | sample Turbeawhitnodule_FD_89960 | JGI IMG/M metagenome (GOLD analysis project Ga0123342, IMG submission 89960) | Root nodule microbial communities of legume samples collected from Mexico - Turtle bean Mexico white nodule | ecosystem: Host-associated > Plants > Roots > Nodule | place: Mexico: Nepantla... | reverse complement strand
GCCGACGGGAAATGAAAACTTCCTTCACCCTTGCCCACCTCTGGAAGATCTTAAGCATATCGGATTCCCCATACCTGTCGGGGATGTTTGAGAAGAAAAAAGAAACATAGTTGCTAGATGATTGTTTTCCCGCCCGTCCCTCGATCCTCCTCCTACGTTCCTCCCTCATTTTATCTCATCACCACCTGTAATAATCATATCATCTACATAGACCAAAAGTATAGTGAGTTTACCATTTTGAGAATGTTTTATAAAAAGAGTATGGTCACCTTGACTTTGTCGGTACCCCAAAGATACCATAGCTTGAGTAAACCTTCCAAACCAAGCACAAGGTGATTGTTTAAGACCATATAGGGCCTTCTTAAGTTTCCACACCTTATTCCCTTCATTAATAGCACCATAACTTGGTGGAATCTCCATGTATACTTCTTCCTCCAAGCTTCCATGCAAGAAGGCATTTTTAACATTAAATTGATGCATCGCCCAACCAAAGCGTGCTTCCAAGGAGAGAATAATCCTGACTGTATTCATTTTTTCCACTGGAGCAAAAGTCTCCTCATAATCGATCCCATAGGTTTGAGTATACCCTTTTGCAACCAACTTTGCTTTATACCGATCCAGTGTGCCATCAAACTTATACTTAACTGTGTATATCCACCTACAACCCACTGCCTTCTTATCTTTTGGTCTCTATACAATCTCCCAAGTCTCATCCATTTCTAACACGTTCATTTCTTCATTCATGGCTCGAATCCAATTCTCATCTTTTAAGGCTTCATGATGTAGGGATTCTGATAGAATCAATAACTAAAAGAAAACTCTAATGCTGCATAGAAAGTTTTTCTGTAGACACAAATTTGGGTATAGGATATTTGGCACAAGATCTTTTTTCTTTTTTCAAGGAAATAGATAAATCATTTAGGCTTGGTTCAAAAGCAGTATTTAAGGTGTCCTTAAGAGTCTCACGGGTATGAGTTCTTACCTTTGGTTCGGACAATTGATGTTGTTGTTCGACCAGGACGAGTTCTTGTTGCCTTCGCTGATATTGTTTTCCAAAATATTTGTCCTCATTATTCTTCTCTGGTAACAATGTTGGTGCAGGGTATTTGCCATCCTCTCTAAGAATGAAATCCTACAACAAAGGAAAAGGAGACAACTCAAGAACTCAACTTCTTGAATACTTTCCCCTTGAAACTGAGAATTAGGAAAGAAAGACTATGTTTCATGAGAGGTGACATCCTTGGAAACATAAAATTTACGACTTTGAGGGTGATAACATTGTACCCCTTTTTGTTGGGGGCATAACCGATGAAGGCACATTTGATGGCGCGATGATCTAACTTACCCTGATAAGGACTATGAACATGGACAAAAGCGGGACAACCAAAGACATGATTCTGAGTACAAGTCAAAATGGGAATGAAGGATAGAATGTGGTCGTAAGCTGAATAGGAGTAACATCCTCTAGAACCCAAGAGGGTAATCTATTAATCAAATAAGTGACACTCAGGACTGCTTCCCCTAGTTAGATCTAGGAACAGACATTTGGAAAAAAGTAAAGCTCTAGTAACATCAAGTAGATGACGGTTCTTCCTTTCAGCAACCCTATTTTGTTGAGGAGTGTCCACTCAAGTTAATTCATGAATAACTCCAGTTTACTTAAGGAACTTGGAAAGGTTTTGGTTCACATATTATCTTTCATTATCACAACACAATCTCTTAATTGGACTTGCAAATTGTGTTTGAACCATTTTGTAAAAATTTACAAACAAGTGAAAAACTTCAGACTTATCTTTCATGAGGAATATCCAGGTAACCCGAGTATAATCATCAATAAATGAAACAAACCATTTTGCACTCAAGATATTAGGAATAAGTGAAGGTCCCCATACATCTAAATGAATAAGATCAAAAGGTTTAGAACTTTTATTACCACTGGGAAAAAAAGTTGTCCAATGGTGTTTAGCAAACTGACAAACATCACAATGAAAAGACTCAACAAACACTTTTGTAAATAAAACAAGAATAAAGACTTTAGGGTACTAAATAGATGATGACCAAGACCAAGACACTTTTTATTTTCTTCATGCTATAAATAATATAACCCGCCTTGATCCTTAGCAATTCCAATATTCTTTCCCGTGACAAGATCCTGAAAAAAACAATGGGAATGAAAAAATACCACTACACAATTTAAATCTTGGGTAACCTTTTGAATTATTGGATAGTTTGGGAACATGAAACACATTTTTTAAAGGAAAGGAAGGTTGAAGGGGGATGTTACCACGACCAGTAACGGGGGTATTGGAACCATTAGCAACAGTAATATATTAGTTACCAAATAAAGCAGTATAAGATGAAAAATAAGAGGAATGAGGTGTCATATGATCAGTAGCACCAGAGTCTGTAATCTAGATATTTTCAGTACTAGAAACATTAAAGTATAAGAAACTAGAACTCTTACCACTCATAGTTAAACCCTAAACTCATAGTCTATAATCACATTTGTAAATACATTCAGAAATACATTCAATCCTCTTCTTTCAACCAAAGTTCACTTCTTAATATGGTATCAGATCAGAGTCATTTAGAGTCTGTCCTAGGGAGAGTTTGTTGGGTTTATTAGGCCTATCCCATAAAGATAGAGTCTCACGCACGAGTTGGCAGCCTCGGCGTGAGGGGCTGTGTTGGAGATCCCACATTGACTATAGATAAAGACATTTCATAGTATATAAGTGGGGTGCAAACCTCACCTTATAAGTCGGTTTTATAAGGTTGAGTTAGACTTAACGTCCACTTCTTAATAGATACATTTGCTCTAGCTTGAGGTTGTTAGAAATACGGGTTTATTTTGTTAGAGATATGATTTGATTACATTAAATAGGGACATAAGATATGATTTGGCCGGGAAATATCTTACCAAATATTTTCCATAGTTAGATATTGATTTTGTTCCTTATTGTTGTATTTGTTCTTCAATATAAATGAAAATACTCATTGTTTGTACCCAACATATTAAATTCATTATATTCCTTCGTGCTTTCTCTCTTCTCAACATGGTAACCATAGGGGTGTTATCCTCCTTGACCTATTTTGTCACTAATTCTTTCAACGTGTTTTTAAAATCGAAGTATATTTTCAAAGTATTAAATTCCAAATATTCCATGATGTATGAAATGACGTATGGAGTCCTGTGATTGTGTTTTTGACATTATTAGCATACAATGTCAATGGCCCAATCTCATTGCTTTGGAAATAACAATTAGCTGAGAACTATGACTAGTTTTGCCTCAGCATATGGATATAGGTTTTTTTTTCTACTTCTTGTTCCCTTTTGTATTAGTGGGATATGTGAACGGCCCAATCTCCAATCTCTTACTAATTAAAATGGGATATTATGAGATTTCTTATCCCATTGCGGTGAATCATTTTCTGTTGACACCTATTTGTTGTGGGGAAAAAAAGGCTTACAAGGTTGTTGCCTAGTCCTTTTTTTTTTTTTTTGCAAGAGTTAACTTGTACAAGTTATTTCTAAAATACTGAACAATTAGTCCTTTTAGGAACTTCCAACCTTGCAGTTTTGCGTATCCTATTAAATTTTTAAGAGGTTGCTCACTCTGATTTGTGAAAATTTGTATGAACTTTTTATTCTTGTCAAGGTTTCTCTACTAGTTTTTATACCGAGAATATCAAACATCGGAGTTACTTGAATGATTTGTATGTTAAAATTGTACTAGTTCTAGTTGTACTATATGTATGCTAAAAATTACTCGTCCTTGAAATAGATCTATGCTAAGAATGTTGTGTTTCCTTTGAAATTCAAATTCCTTGGGCTTGATAGTGTGCTTAATGCTCAATGGTAATGAACGACCATTAATTTCCCATAGTACATGAATAAGGCTAGAAGGTGTTTTCATGTATTTGAACCCTATGTAACCAACCATAGGACTCAATGGTCGCAAAGCTGAGACTATGGTGAATTGTTCCATCTTAATGTAGAAATAAGTTATAACAATGATTTATTGGTCTAGATAACCTCACACGAGGAATCAACTTGGTTCGGACATAAAGTATAGAAAGTCTAAATAAACATAGCATTTATAAATAACAATAACAATAGAAGTTCACAAAGTTCTTTCAATCCCAACATTTGTGCTATATTATCAATCCTTTACTCAATTGTTTTGTCAAAGCTTCATCTCTAAAACTAAATATTATAGTAGTCTTCTTGTATTCTTTATTATCAAAATAAAGAGTCATGGACTCTCTACAGCTCACTCTGATTTGTGAAAATTTGTATGAACTTTTTATTCTTGTCAAGGTTTCTCTACTAGTTTTTCTATTGAGAATATCTAACATCAGAATTACTTGAACGATTTGTATGTTAAAAATGTACTAGTTCTAGTTGTACTATATGTATGCTAAAAATTACTTGTCCTTGAAATAGATCTTCTACTAAGAATATCAAACATGGGAATCTGGCATTAGATGTACCCAATGAAGTTGATGGCCAAACTCTGAAACTAAATAAAAAATGTCTTGGAAATAATTTGGATTAATTCAATCATAAGGGAAAATGAGAGATAGTTTTTTCATGCTGTTTTTTCCTTATCTTTTTCCTTTTTTCTGGTATTGTTAGTGGTATTCATTACCCCTTAGAAATGTATCTAACTAAACCTACTCATTCATCCAGCTTCAAGAGGATAACTTGTCCACTTAACTTTCCAAATTTGCAGATCCAGGTCATTTTTGAACCATTTTTGTGGAAAAGAAGTGCCCCCTCTAATGTGTGCGATGAAAATTCTGAGGAAAGGTTCAATAAACCTCAATTGATGACATCCAAGTTCAACAAAACCTTACTATGTTATATTTTATGATATCATAGAAGTAATATCTTTAGCTTTTGTTCTGCTTTCTTTCTTGCAGTGTTAGAAGGTTCTTTCAACGTCATTTTGGGAAAGAGGTATAAGCCACACCACAATAGCCGTCACTCATTGGTTGTTTTTCTGCTTGTGACTAACATGATATATACTTGCAATGTACAGTTCATACATCTTCGAGCACAATATTTTTGTTAAACTACAACTTGAAAGAGATTAAATGAATAAGATAAGATTTTATTGAATTAATTTTTGAAATAGGACTTCAACCTTTATATATACGGAACTCCAACCCTAAAGTAATAATTACAAAGAGATCTGTAGAATCTTCTAATAGCACACTTGTAATTAATTACAATATCCCACTGTAAAATATCAACTGTATTTTCTCTTGAATCAATACTCCTCCTGAAGCTAGTGAATGAACATCTCTCATTCCCAGCTTGTGAGATCATGTAATAGTTTAGTGGGAAGAGCTTTTGTAATTAGATTTGCTAACTGAAACTCAGATGGGACATAAGAAGTAATAAGGCCACTACCTAGCTTTTCTTCAATAAAGTGTCGATCTATTTATGCTTGGTCCTATCATGCTGAACTGAATTGTGTTCAATGCTAATAGCTGGTTTATTATCAAAATAAAGAGCCATAGACTCTCTACATATCACTTTAAGATTGTTCAAAATAATTCTCAGCCATAACAATTCACACACCCCATCTACCATAGCTTGGAATTCGGCCTTTGCAGTAGATCTTGTAACAACATTTTCTTTTTTACTTCTTCAAGTCATCAAATTTCCACCCAAGAACATGCAATATTCTGAGGTAGGTCTCCTATCTATGACAGACCCTACATAACCTTATACTTCCATTTTTAAATTTTTATTTGTCTTGAACAATAATACCCTTACTGGACTTGTCTTTTGTTCACTGCCTGTATATGTTTCTCTCTTGGATCATGCATGAACTAACTAACTACACTTACAACATAAGCTATGTCAGGTCTGGTGTGGTCTAACTAAATGAGTTTCCCCACAAGTTTTTGAAATTGGCCCTTATTCACAGTATGACTAGCTTCATCACTTTCAATTCTATGGTTTTGTTCCTTAAAAGCTCCAGTGGTCTTGCAATCAATCTTACCCTTTTCTTTGAGAAGATCAAGAACATACTTCCTTACGGAGATAAAAATGCCTTTTTTTCGAGTAGGTTACCTCTATCCCAAGGAAGTACTTAATTGTCTTAGATTCTTCATCTCAAACTCAGCAACAAGTTTTTCTTTCAAAATTTGCTTTTCATGTTCATCATCTCCTACAATAATCATGCCATCAACATAGACTAAGAGTAGAGTAAGTTCACCTTCTAGGAAATGCTTGATGAACAGTGTATGGTTATCTTGACTTTGTAGTTACCCCATAGAGATCAAATCCTGAGTGGATGTATCAATCCAAGCACGGGGCAAAAGCTTGAGTCTGTATGTACAATACTTTCTTCAACCTGCACACTTTATTCCCTTCTTCAATAGACCTAAAACCTGGAGGAATCTCCATGTAGACTTCTTCCTCTAGATGTCCATGCAAGAAAATATTTTTCACATCAAGATGTTGCAATTCCCAACCAAAATAAGTTGCAAATGAGAGAATGATTCTAATAGTATATCTTCACCATTGGAGCGAATGTCTCCTCATAATCAATACCACAAGTCTTAGTATACCTTTTAGCAACTAATCTTGTTTTGTAATCATCCAATGTGCCATCAAATTTATACTTTACATTATAAACCAACCTGCATCCTATTGCCTTTTTACCTTATATTAACAATCTCCCATGCCTAGTTCTTTTCTAAGGCACTCATCTCTTCAGTCATAACTTGAACCCAATTCTTATCCTTCAATGTTTCTGGAACTGATAGGGACTCTAACTACATCAGTGGTAGAGAGGAAACTTTGGTGCTGCATAAAACGGTGTTTAGTGGACACAAAATGAGAAATAGAATACTTGGAACAAGATTGAGTTCCTTTTCTCAAAGCAATAGGCAAGTCAAAAAGGTCAGGTTCACAATTATTTATTCAAGGAATTTTCAAAGATTCAAGGTTGTTAGAAGAATGAACACTTACCCCTAGCTTAGATGATTGGAGTTGTTATTGGATCAGGTTGTGTTGGTTTTGTCTCCTCTGATATTGTATACGGGGTGACTAATTTTTGGAGTTGAACTTGACTTGGGAACAAAGTTTCCCTTCTGAAGGGTAGCTTTAGAGACATCCATTTGGGAGGTGCCAGGAGAAGTATCAGGAGTACCGGGAATAGTGTCAGCAGGAGACGGTTCATGTATGAAAGGGACAAAAGGGACAAAAGGTGACTCGAGATTAAACGACTTAGCTCCAATAAAACTCTTTGGATGACAATGAAAATGGTGATGATAGAGAAGGTGGTCGTGAAACCAAGTAGGATGCACTTTAGGCAACCCCAATAATAGAAGGAAATGGGTGCACTTCAGGCAGCCAGTCTAGGGAATCATAGCTAAGACAACAATGAAGAAATGCGGAAGAAATGTGGAAGCACAACCCCAAGATCGAAAACCGTGATACCAAATTGAAAAAGATTAAATTGAATTGGAGAAGATTTTATTAAATTAATTTTTGAAAGATTACAACAACCTCTATATCCTTAAAAGGGAAAGATTATAAAGAGATCTCTAGAATATTCTAATAGCTTCTAAGAACACATTTGTAATTAATTACAATATCCCATTCTAGCTTATCAACTATATTTTCTCGTGAATCATCACTACACTCACAATTTTTTAATTTGTTCAATTTGGTCCCTCTGTTATCAAAATGTTCATTGAGGTCTTCTAGTCACCCAAATATATGTAATATTAGTCCTTTCTGCCTATTTTGTCCACCCATTATTGTCGTATGAGACAAGGCTAATGTTGTTGGTAAGAAAATTAGACAAAAAGAGATACATTGAATTGGAGGATCACATTAAACATCTGAACACTAGCTCAAGTGTTGTATGCCTTATTCTAACAAAACTATTTGAAGGTTGTGGACTATCTGGTTGATCCTTTTGTTGGAGGCACTAGTGCAACGGATCCTGAATCACTTTCGGTGAGCTATTTCTCATAAATGAATTTATTTTTACATTATTTCATATTTCATGCCTTCAAGTTTGAATTTTGGTACGAATACAAAAATTCAGTTTTGATTTTAATTAGATTGCATAATCATATTGGACAGTTAACTTTGCTTTTCGAAATCGTAGTAACTTCTCTATTGACCTTTTGCTTTTCTATTATCTGGGATAGTAAAATTAATAGTTCATGACATGTTAGTTTTTTCCTGACTACAAAAACTGCAATAGTAGGTATGGTACAATTTGTACAAAAACTGCTCTAACGAATTGTGTTGTGTTTTATAGACAATTTATTTTTAAAGAATGATTATGATAAGAACCTTGGGAGAATCACAACACAAAAGGTAGTTATTGTAGTTACAAAGTCGAAGACCTTATAAGCCCTAAATTAGAATCCCCTCTCCCTATGCATTACCTCTTTGACTAGCCTCCTTTTCTATTACAAAAAACTGTGAATATAACTAAGAAACTACAGACGTGAAAGAACAGTAAATAACCTAGCTCTCCAAGGCCAACCATCTTCAATCCTATACCAAGTTCTTCTTTAACATTCCTCATCTTCCCTTATATTTTACCCTGTTCCCTTTATTCTATCCAATGCTTTCCTACTACCCACTTGCCACTTCTATTGAGTGGTTTTAGCCCAACTCCCCTTTCTGTGTGCTATTCAAATCATGCTTGATGTATTGGGTTTAACACATGACATGTTAAGAGGATATAGGGAATATAGGCTGCTCTAACAAAGAGAGAGAAAGAGAAATCATATTGTTGGTCTTAGTGGCAATCAAACACATGAACTATACGGTAGCATGTGCTGTTGGTATTAGGGGCAAAGGTCCTAGTTATACCAAAATTTTAGATTGTTTTTATCTTGCTAATTTTAACTAGTTTTGATTTGAAGTGAGGTACATTCCCTCTGAACAAATACTTTAACTTGTCCTAACTTGTCTCTAAATTACCTGTTTTAATCTATTTCCAACAGATGCCTCATTTTTTCCCAGAGTTGTGGAATTTGGAGAAAAGGTATTGCTGTAACTTTCTTTTAGCACTCTTAGTTTATTTTGGCTGATGCTTTCTGTTATAACTGTTTTAAATAGCATATTATTAGGATAAAAATATTCACAATATTTTTATACTAATTAGAAAAAAATATCTTCAAAATCTTTTTATTCATTTCAACATATTTCTATTCCTTGTTTTAAAGGATTTGATTGTTACAAATGGAAATGATGAGAATGTAATTGGTGTGACTGTTAGTTCTTTATATCCTTACATAATTAAAGTATAATTATTGAAATAAAGAACATATCCTATATAGTCAAGAATATCTAGACTATATATGTATTATTGGGAACATTTTTATTTATTTTCATATTATATCTTTATTATTACAGGATATCAAATCTCCTTTATTTATTGTATTAATTCTTTTTTTTTGCAATAAAAATATAGCGTCCATGCTCTCTGAAAAACACGCTATTTTAGTTCAATGTCTCTTTCTTTCCTATAGTTTCATACAATATTAAAGTCTTTTTCAATACTCTGTTGCCCTAGTAGACACATTGTCTTTGGAGCATATGTTTTTTTGCGAACCTTTCTCCGAAGTTTGCATTCATTTTTCCAACACTGCTCCGAGAAGAGGTTTCAGGTGGCCACATTTTCTCCCGCTCTCCTTAAGTTGTTTTATTATTACTATTTTTGTCCAAATTTAAAGAAAAAAAATGTTTTTCAGCATCACATGAAGCCCCCATAATAGATTCTCCCACATTTTCTCACCATAATTTTAGTATTGAGAAGATGGAGTGGTCTAAGTATTCCACCTGGGTTCCTGAAATTGGGTTACGGTGAAGTGGGTTGCGTTACAAATCCCATCTCTCAACAATTTTTGAATTTGTTCCTATAGAATGTGAATAATAGATAAAGATTGATGCTTAATTATGTAGTGTTATTAAATCCATCATTCTCACTATTTTCTGTTGCCAATTCGTTCACCCAATATTTATCGTGCATCTACTGTGTGACATGCTAATCCACTAGTAACGGCTTCAATGGCACACTAGTAGTTCATCTTCCTGTCTCTCTCAATTTCCTTTCCTTGATCCTTGGGTCATTGACTCTACTGTAACTGATCATATATTTGATAATCATTCTCTTTTCTTCTCCTTCATTACTGCCACCAATTTGGTTTTTGTAACTACTATCAATGGTTCACAAACATATGTTTACAACAGTGGTACTATCCAACTCCTTTCATCCATATTGTTGACTCTGTTCTTTATGTTCCTAACCGCCTTTTAATTTACTGTCTATCACCTGATTGACCTAATTCCATGATATTATCCTCACTTTCACTTGAAATAATGTTACCTTGAATGATCAAATATCAGGTCCAATGACTGATGTTAAGATGTAAATTAAATGGCCTTTACTATCTCTCTATATCACCATTGGTATGTGCATTGACTATCTCTCTAATGACGATTTATGCACAAATAGGACATTTTGGGCTGACAAAATTGATGGTGTTAAGTTTAAAACATTTGTCTAATTTGGATAGTGAGTCATGTTAGTTAGGAGAACATATTCATCATTATTTTCCTGATACTCTCAAACCATGATGCACAAATACAGTACAAGTATCGGATACAAAACTTATCTGATATGGTGATTCGTCTCATCTTAAAAAATATAGGATACGAAATGTTCAAATATGTTTAAATCATGCATTTCTATAATTCACAATAAAATAAATGTTATTGTAATTTTGTTTAAGAAACCATGTTAAAATTGAAAATCATTATTAGGTATTACCCTAGTCAAACTTATGAAACACAAATGTATATACAAATTATAGTTTAATACAAACAAGTGGTGAAAGTGAGAGTTGCTTCTATCAACATTTGTTATCACAACACTTGTTCTTTAATTAAGTGGTTCTCAAATATCAATTCCTAAAACTGATTTCATGGAATAAATCACAAAGATTATATATTTTATGTATGTTTAATGTTTGTTAATATATAAAAATAGAAATGATGACAATTATATATACTAGTACAATGTCTTTTATTGGATTAAGGTTTAACCTAAAGGACAATGAGAATTCGTAATACAAGACTATTAGTTGCACCAAAAAGCTACAATTTTAACGTACAAGCACTAAGCACTCTTTTATCTTTAATTAATGACACTCTACGAATACGTATTTTAAACATAGTGTTGGAGATCCCACATTGACTAGAGATTAGAGCCTTTCATTGTATATAAGTGGGTGCAAACCTCATCCCATTGAGCCGGTTTTATGGGGTTGAGTTAGGCTTAAAGTCCACTTTATATACAATGAAAGGCTCTAATCTCTAGTCGATGTGGGATCTCCAACACACCCCCCTCACGCCGAGACTGCCAACTCGTGCCGCCCAACACAAATACTCGCTAAGATAGGCTCGAAATGGCTCTGATACCATATTACGAAGTGGACTTTAAGCTTAACTTAACCCCATAAAACCGGCTCATAGGGTTGAGGTTTGCACCCACTTATATACAATGAAAGGCTCTAATCTCTAGTCGATGTGGGATCTCCAACACATAGCCATATCGGATACGTCTTTGACACGAATACATTGGCCTGATGAATGTATCAGTGCATCACTTGTCTTAATAAATAAGTTTTGTGTCCTTTTTATTTAGTTCACTATGAAGATATTTGGGTCCTTTTTGCAGTGCTACTCTTTCTGACCACTATCTGATTTTAAATATTTTGTTACCTTTATTAATGATTATTCTAGACGTCTCTAGATTTGATTAATGAATAATCAGAAGTGTTTTTTATATTTCCAAATTCTTTTTATGAAATAAAAACACAATATATTATATCCATATGTGCTTTTCATAGTGACAATACTCCTGGATATCTGTCTCATCTATTCCAGTTGTTCATGGCATCCAATAATATCCTTCAAATTTCGTATCCTCGTACTTCCCAACAAAATGGAGTTGTGGAACACAAAAACAAATGTCTTATGGAAACTACTCAAACACTTCTTAACAATCATCTTCCTCATTATTTTGGGGGAATGTTGTCCGTACAACATTTTTTCTCTTTAAGGATGTCATCATCTTACCTTATTGATTGGGTACTCTAGTTTATCCTTTTTTCTCATTCCCCTATATATAGTCTTTCTCTAAGCCTAACTCAACCTCCAACTTATAAAATGAGGTTTGCACCCACTTATATACTATGAAATGTCTTTATCTCTAGTCGATCTGGGATCTTCAACACACACCCCTCACGTTGAAAACTGAACATTTCAAGTGTGAGACTGTATATTTGTGGGTGGTCTGATAGGGACCTGATAGTCAGTGACAGGATAGACCCAATAAACCTTGCTTGATAGACTTTGATTCCATCTTAAGAAATGGATTTTAAGATGAATTCAATCTCATAAAATCGGCTTATAGGGTGAGTTTTGCACCCACTTAAATATTATAATTTACTCATGTCACTAGTTATTTAAGATTTCCAACATTGTTCAACCGTCACCCTTTAATCAATTGAGCATTCTGCTTTTTTCAAGTAAATTTTGGGTGTAGGAGTTGTGAGGTAGTTTCCTTAGAGATGTAAGGTATAATTTTTTTTATAGTTGTTCATGGTGGATATTCTATATTTTCAGGTTTGGTTCCGTTATTGCTGGGGCATTGCAATCTAAGTTATTTTCCAAAAGGGAAAAAACTGGAGAAAATAAGACTGCACTGAAAAAAAACAAACACAAGCGTGGTTCATTTTCTTTCCAGGGTGGGATGCAGGTACTGTATTGTTGTGCAACTATATCTCGTCTGAGAAAACCTTGTCCTGTGCTTGATCAGATACATTGACCATATGAATATTGTATGAATCTCCTTAGGCGATTATCTTTCATCTCAATTATAATGTTATCCAGCACAGACACTAACAGATACACTGTGCAAAGAGCTTGGGAAAGAGAACCTCAAATTAAATTCAAAGGTTTTGACATTAGCTTATGGTCATGATGAAAGTTCCTCATCACAAAACTGGTCTATTACTTGTGTTTCTAACCAAAGCACCCAAGATGTCGATGCAGTAATCGTTACGGTTAGTGTGGCTGTCTTCCATTCTTTCACTTGATCTTTAGATGTAGCCACTGAAAGTTTTGCATGAATAATATGTGAACATGAGTATATGACTAAAGTTGAACTAAAGTAAGGCAAATATTTGACAAATATGTGAGCTGGTGTTCATGTGAAGAAAAGTTTGAATTTCAAATAAAAAGTAGGATAAACTAAATAAAAGAACGTTTCGTAAGAAACAAGAAAAGGCATTATCATTGCAATTGCTATTCCTCTGTCGAGCGATAAAAAAAATGTCTTTTCTGTCTTCTTGCCAGATAGTCATGAAAAGGTTGAACCAAATAAACAACTTTGTTCAATATAATATATACAATTTTACAAGTTACTAAAAGTTATATCGCATAAATCTTTTGATACACCCTTGCATGGCAAATGTGCAATATGATCGAAATGAAGAGGTGTATAAACAATCAAGTCACTGAAAGTTTTTGAGGAACCTGAGAATGAGAGAGAGAAGAAAGCTAAACGTTGGAATCAAGAGGCCCATGACACACACAAGAATTGGCGAACTATAAGTTAGACCCAGGAATAAAAAGCTCCGAGCCATGGTTATCCTGCAAAACCCATCAATGTAAAATCAGGAATACAATACTACTGTAACCAACTTCGGCACTTGATATGTAACAAATAAATTAACTATGAGGCTTACTATTCGAAGGACATAAAAAATGCATAAAAGTTTAATTCAATTATTCAAGAACCCTCAAGAGAGAGAAAACCATCAAGTTCTTGTAATTATATTAAGTGTTACTGCTATATATCTGAATGCATCTTTGTTTGTGGCATACTAATTGCTGTAGACCAATGCTAATGTCACCTGGTATTTCACGTTGCTCAAAATTAATTATAAATATTATTTAAGGGAACTCTGAGTTAGAATATGTTACAATTGTGCTAGAATCTCTGTTGATGAAAGCGAGGTTGTAGATTTATTCTTACAAATCTGCTATTTGTAATCTACTAATTTGCATTGGTCTTTACTATTAAGAAGCATTATTTTATTAAAAGAAACATAAGTTGGGATGTTTTACAACATTTATTTTCCTTTTCTTAAAATGTGATATGATTCTTTTGTTGGGTTAGTTTCTGAAGTTTTATTTGGAAGCTTACACTTTTTCAGCGAAACACGTATCATGATGTTAGTTACTACTACTGATGACCTCAATTTCTGATGATTTTTTTGTGTGATAATAATATAGGCTCCTCTATGTAATGTCAAGGATATCAAGATAACAAAAAGGAGCATTCCCTTTCCACTTAATTTTCTTCCCGAGGTATTTACCGTTTCAATTTGACTTGGAGTTTGATTATTTACTTCAAAATTGATTTGTTTGCAAATATAAGGTCCCATGCTACGCCCTAACTGCACCATTAATCAGAATGTGAAAGGGGTTGTCAAACAAAGCTATAGCCATGTAAAATTAGCTTGTTTGTGAATGTGAAAGGTTATCATACTTATCTTTTGGGGACATCCAATAAATAAACCGAAGTAATTAGTTTTACATTCTATTAGTTATTGTTTTTAAGACAGCATCTCACAACCCCTGTTGCAGATAAGCTACGTGCCAATCTCAGTCATGATTACTACCTTCAAAAAGGAGAATGTAAAGAGACCATTGGAGGGTTTTGGAGTTCTTGTTCCTTCTAAAGAAAGACAAAATGGTTTAAAAACACTTGGTAATGTTTCCATGTGTCTATAGTTCAAAATATCTAAATTAGGTTATATTATAACTACTTTTTTTATGTAACTGCTAAGTTATCTTGCTCAACAGGTACACTTTTTTCCTCTATGATGTTTCCAGATCGTGCACCTGGTGATTCTTACCTCTATACTACTTTCGTTGGCGGAACCCAAAACAGGGAACTGGCTCAAGCTTCAACGTACTTTTACTGTAGTTGTAATCATATATTTTACAGAACTAGAACCATGAGTATATTTTGTCACTATCTTTGTCTCGTCACTCCTATTCTATAAATTATATAAACGTAGCAGTAGCAGTGACAATAGATATATTGGTATAATAATACATGTCAAAAGCCATATATAATCTCCTGTTGACTTGTCTTTTTTTTTTTATATCTTTATCATTGTTAGTTTACTTGTTTACTGTAGTGATGAACTTCAGAAAATTGTTACTTCTGACCTGAGAAAGTTGCTGGGAGCAGAGGGGGAACCAACATTTGTTAAGTATGTCTTCAGTTTATTTTCATTACTTTTCTTTTATATTATTATTTTAACCTTGTAAGTTCTAAATTGTGCTCAATGACAGTCATTTTTACTGGAGCAAAGGCTTTCCTTTGTACGGACGTAACTATGGGTCAGTTGTTGAAGCAATTGATAAGATGGAAAAAGATCTGCCTGGAGTTTTCTTTGCTGGTAACTGATTCGGTCTTTTTCTTTTAAAATTCCACTTGAAGTCAGGTGTGCCATGTAGAGATAATATTATGCGGAATAGGTTAAGAAAATGCGTTAATTTGTAATGCCCATCTAATTAAGTGTATTAAATAAGTTTTGTCATATAAAATGGAAGTTATTCTGAAGAACTAGGCTATTTTCGTAAGTTCATGCAAACATTTACTCAAGATCTTGTGTCATAACATTGGGAAAATAAACTGCAATAAGCTCTTTCAAATGCACCCTAAATTCTTATGCTAATAATGATGAACTTCGTAGGTAATCACAAAGGAGGACTCTCGGTGGGAAAATCAATTGCCTCAGGTTGGCAAGCAGCTGATCTTGTAATAACCTACCTCAACTCTGCTTCAACAACAGTGCTTGACAAATGATATACAGTGGATGTGGGAGCTGGGAAGGTTATGCTTTCTATTTACCAAATTTGTTTATTTGACTTCTTATTTCAGCATTTGTAAACAATGTAATAATTAGTATTACTGTTGCACAATGCTACAGTCCCCATTTCATTTGGTAAAAGGAAGTTCATGAAACGTTTAAAATGCAGATATTATAGCAAAACCAATCTTTCTTCTGACATACAACTATAAAAACTGAACCTCCAAGTGATCATTCGTATATTATTTCTATTTAAGATGTAGTTAAAGCTTCTCTTACTCGAGATTATTTGGTTGTCTTCAATATTTGAAATTCTTGTTCTTCTGTGACAGAATAAGATGAAAAATATAATACATATATTTTAAGATATTTTGTAGCATATATATATATATATATATATATATATATATATATATATATATATATATATATATATATATTTTTTTTTTATTTTTATGTTTTTTTGTGTTTTAAAAAAATTTTTTTTTTTTTTTTTTAT
>Ga0123342_1006361_pt1 | contig 16448 bp, 5 predicted proteins | sample Turbeawhitnodule_FD_89960 | JGI IMG/M metagenome (GOLD analysis project Ga0123342, IMG submission 89960) | Root nodule microbial communities of legume samples collected from Mexico - Turtle bean Mexico white nodule | ecosystem: Host-associated > Plants > Roots > Nodule | place: Mexico: Nepantla... | reverse complement strand
GCTTTGGCCCAAGTAAAGGCGTGGGCATGGGTAAGTTATAAATTTCCAAAGTCAAATTTCTCTTATTCTGATTGGTGTATTAATGTATATGAATGTTTAAAATCAATACATTGATGATTAACGTCCTTTCTTTGCTTTTGGTTGGATTCTTGGTTTGCATGAGAGGAATTGGGGTACAACTATAATCATAATGGATGCTTGGAAAATGCAGTAGATAGCAAGGAGACAAAGTCTTTCTTTTGAGCTGATACACTTATAGTCTGGAATTGGACTAAGTTGCAGGATTCCTTGATAGCTAATTTTGATTTATGTATTGACATCTTGTTGTTTTTAAAGAGGTTAAGATTAGCAGATATATGTGTAGAATATGTCTATGTTTAGGCATGTTATCTGGAAACCTCATTTCTTTAGTATAAGGAATTGTGTAAATGGGTTGGAGTACCCCTAGTACTTCTATTTATTAAATCTTTATTGCTGATTAAAAAAAAAGTGAGGAGGAAAAAACCTAGAGAGAGAATAACTTGTAAGAGACATGATGAGAGTTGGAAAAAATAATAAAATCTTGTAAATCATGTATATTTGTCTTTTTTTTATTTATGTTAGATTATGTCAATGTATTTTTTTTTAATTTTTTATAACAAATTGGTGAGTTAACTTAGCTGTCCACCGATCCAATTCAGATGAATCAGGTTAAAGTTATAATAATAATATATTTCATTTTTAAAGAGACAAAATGAAATAAATTATTATTATGTGGTGAGTGTGGATGTCTAAGTATGGAATGAATTTATTTTTTGTAAGAACAATTTTTAGTGTGTAATTTTTTAAAGAGTAAAAAAATGGCTATTGAAATGATCTTAGAAGTAGTTGGTATAAAAATATATAAATTCATCATAGACATATAACCTAAAGCTTATTTTATGTGTTAAAACTAAAAAAAAAAATAACTATGTTTATATAGGTGAATGAAGTTTCACATCAAGTAATGAAATAATAAATGAAATGAATATATGTAAAGATACAAATAAAATGTATACAGAGAAAACTAAATTCCTAGTATGAATTAACATCTTTCAAAGTAATCACACAGATAGAAAAGAAAAACTTGGACCGAAATAATAAATTAATATTTAAGATATTGGCTTTGAATGTGTTGAAATGATCTGAAGTGTGAGATGACACGTGTTGTGTATGGAGGTTAGGGTGCAGTTATTATAAACAGCAGCACATGCGCATCTTAGTGGGATCCCATGCACCTCTTCACCCAATGTTTTAATTTTTATACTAATTTAATTAAATATTTAGTCACTCACACTAAAATATCTTTTTATCCTTTGTTTATTTGGTAGAGGATTTTGGGGCTTCATTGCTGGAGGAGAAGATCTCATTAACTGGCCTCAAAATTGATTTCAAGTGTGTTTTCACTACTATATAATTTTCATTTTTTTCTTTTAATCATAACTAAATTTGTACTAAGGGATTTACCATTTCATACTTTTATCTCAAAAAGTATTATTTATGATATTTTAGATACACAAATACTTCAAATACCATGCCATGAGTCAATGTTAATATTATGAATTACAAACATAAATTTGTAATAAAATGCGTTATATGTATAAATTTATACATTCTCCTCCCAAAAAATTATATGTATAAATCTTTAAAATTTAAACTATGATTAAAGTTGTAAAAATATATCATGTGTAAATATATTGAATCATGTATGGAAAAACAGGTCAATTCGTATAAAGTATTCACTCATACAAGAAAATGAAACAATGTAGCCTGAACTGTGTTAATCATAAATTGTTGTTATAGGTGAAGTAATTATATTTTTTACACATATTATATCTATTGTTAATGAGATCAATATAATATCAAATTATTATATTGTTGATTTATTTTTTTAATAATCAATATAATAATTACATTTTTTAATGCAAAATATTTTAATAAAAGGTTTTAAAATAAATAAATAGAAAAAAGTTTATAAACCAAAACATTTATTCTAATTTTTTTAGTTTTAGAAATATTTTTTTTATTCTTTTTAACTCTAAATGAGTTTTTGGTCGATAAACTCTTTGTCCGATTGAGATTCTATGCTGTACGCGAAGAATAGATTAGGTTAGAACAATCAAAATTTGGTTTTGTAAGTATATTCAATCATGTTACTATTTTAAGTTCATTTTTTTCTTCTGAATGGTTGGATAAGAGTAATGTTTTCCCAGGATTGTTGTTATGGGAGCTTACCTAAATTGTGAGGTTGCTTCGAAGAACTTTCAAACGGTTGTTGAATAGATACACACATCAATACAAGGAAGTTAATAATACATTTATACAATGTATTGATTATTAAATATGGTGTTGGAATGATAGTATAAAATATGAATATAAAAGTTGAAAATATGAAAAAAAATATAAAGTTTGGATTGGGATTGTCGATGTGTTTGTTGTAATTTTCCATTAAAACATGAAACAACTTTATTGATGAATGTGAAAAAGTGAGAAACCAAGTTGGAATAATATAAAAAATATTGTGTTAATGTTGTTTTGGGTTGCTCTTAGACTAAATATTGTTTGAGAGATGTGTTGTCATTTAGGCGAGGTTTAAATAATGTGTCTTTATTGTACTAATTGTCTTAAGTCACAATGTCTTAATCGTTCAAGTGCTATGTGTATAGTTCAATCAAATGATTTGTAGTTTGAGGGAGAGAGAGAATAAGAAGTATTTCTTTTCTCTAGAAGCATATCACTAAAGTGTTAAGTGATATGACTTGTGACTCAAGCATTGATCCTAAACGTTTAAGTGTGGCATAAAAATGGTGTACATGTGTCTTGGTGTTATAGGTATTCAAGCGTTGTATGTTCCCTCAAGCATCCTAAGATAGTGGAAGATTCTAGAATTTGTTGGATTATCCCCAAAAAGAGGTGGTTGTTAAGTGTTGCCTATAACACTAAAATGACAAGTTGGTTGTTGGAGTGAGAGAGACCCAAAGAATGTTACTCTCGGGTTACGTTTCACTCAAGCAAGACACTACACAATTTTTCACTTTAGGTCACGCTAACATGTCAGCGGGTGAAAAAATGTTGTTTGAAGTAGGTATAAGCAACAATTTTTTATTCTTATCCACATAATAGGGTTTATTTTCCTCTGACACAAAATATTTGGAAAAAATGTTGCCTATTTGTTTTAAGCAACAAATTATAAAATGTAAACTAACATTAAAATATTATAAGTACTTTAGACAATTTTTTTTAAAATTGTAGGTTCTTTAAATAATATTTTAGACCATGTTTCTTAAATTTTAGGCAAGTAAGATCATATTTATTAAGTGTTACCTTTAATATTTCATATACTTAGCTATTCTAAGTGGTCAATTTCACCTGACTCCACCAATTTCAAGACATTCCAACCTAAACACATTAAAAAACCTTTAAAACTTATTTCTAATACCTGAAAAGACTTCTTGGAAAAACTATCGGACTCCCAAATTTCCTAAATACCGTCATTCGAAAAACAAAACACATTGATACTCGTGAAACCAAATCGCGTTCTTTGAAATTCAAAAAATTCAATAAGACAAGCGCATACCCACTAATACTCGTGGTTCCAGTCCTACTCGTGATTCTTCTAGAGTCCGTTCTTCCCATTTACCATTGATACTTATGGTTGCAGTGCTACTCATGTTTTTTTGCGGTTCATTCTTCCAATTTACAACTAATACTCATGGTTGTAGTGCTAGTCACAATTCTTTTGTGGTTTATTCTTCCAATGTAATAGTTCAGTTATGTTTTTTCTTCGATTTTTGATGATTTGTTTATTTTCAGTAAAAACTTATTATTTCTAAGAATGAAGAGAAAACTATATTTTGTCGCATAAATGATGCATGGAGATGGTACAAATATCCTAACAAGAGACAATATTTTTTAAAACATCCCACTATAAAGGAACGACTTAAATATAGACCACTGCTTATTCCTGACCATTATTTCAAGAATTTGATTGCATATTGGAAAATTATTTTTATCCAGGTGGTGTGACATTGTTGGTCTTTGAAATTTTTAATTCTGTTTTATGTTGTTTCTATTTGTTTAGTTTCAATTTATATTTCTATTTTTGGTTCTGTTTTTTTTTCAACTTTTGTTTTTGTTTTTGATTTCAGTCTCTGTTTCAATTTTTGTTTTGTTTTCAGTTTCTGTTTCTGCTCATGTTTTCAGTTTTTGGTATTGTTCCAATTTTTTTGTTTTGTTTCTATCTCTATTTTTAGTTTCAAGTTCAGTTTTTTTTACTAATTTCTGTTTCGGTTCATGCTTCTATTTTGTATATTTGTTTCTATTTTCTATTTTTTGTTTTCTATTTCTATTTCTTTTTCTTCTTTTTGTTTAAAATCCTAGTTTTGTTTATATATAGTCAAACTAATTTTGTTGATTAAGTTCATAATATATTTACATATTGGTTAAAACTCTTGTTTAATATACTGCCGATTTTTCTTGTCCTAAAATACTGAGCATTAGTGAAAAAAATGCAATGAATAGAAGAAATCAAAAGTATATGCATTGAATGAGACCAATAAACTTTGCTAGAGTTCGAGCTCAATTGATATCGTTTTAATTTCTTCCCTTCGTCTTATAAATCTACTTATATCATTATTTCTTGCAGCTTAAAATTACAAATATTCATTATTAATTTTAAATTCATATAGATTGTTGGGAAAAAGGATGGTGAAGAAGTCATTAGAGTTACAATGTTTATAAAAACATATCAAGGTCGTCCTACTCGAAAAGGAAAAACAGTGGATGACGAAACATTATATGCTATTTTAAGTTTATTCTAATTTGCAAAATATGTTTATGTGCTTCTTCTTTTTAATCATTAACTTTAATATATGTACATATATTTTAATCCATGCTTGAAGGTTCTATGCAAAATGGATAAAGTGAAACTATGGAAAAAACATTTGAATCAATGTTTGCGAAAAGAAAGGCATGGTCGAGTTCATTGTTATGGAAAGAATGTTACACCAATAGTATTAAAAAATAATCAAGAAATTGTCGTTCTCCATAAATGGTCTGCTATTGAAGTGAATTGTCTGGCCAAAAGTATCGAAGGTTTAGAAGCAATGATGAAATTCATGTTTAAGCAACAAAACTCATATTTAAAGTAGGAGAATATAGAACATTAATGACTATTTTACAGCAAGTGAAACTATGGAAAAAACATTTGAATCAATGTTTGGAAAAGAAAGGCATGGTCGAGTTCGTTGTTATGGAAGGAATGTTACACCAATAGTATTAAAAAAGAATCAAGAAATTGTCATTCACCATAAATGGTATGAAGTGAATTGTTTGGCCAAAAAAATAGAAGGTTTAGAAGCAATGATGAAATTCATGTTTAAGCAACAAAACTCATATTTGAATTAGGAGGATATAGAACATTAATGACTATTTTACCGCAAGTGAAACTATGGAAAAAAACATTTGAATCAATGTTTGAAAAAGAAAGGCATTGTCAAGTTTGTTGTTATGGAAGGAATGTGACACTAATAGTATTAAAAAAGAATCAAGAAATTGTCGTTCTCCATAAATGGTATGTTATTGAAGTGAATTTTATAGCCAAAAAGATAAAAGGTTTAGAAGCAATGATGAAATTCATGTTTAAGCAACAAAACTCATATTTGAATGAGGAGGATATAGAACATTAATGACTATTTTACAACAAGTGCGTCAAAAGTAATAATTTGTCCCTAAGGACGAATATTGAAATCACAAGAAACAGTTGAATTATCAAGTATAAGATTCACTTACTAAATAGAAAACAAAATAATAAAGTTTGTTAGGAGTTTGTTCTAATGATTGCAAGAACTATAAAGAAAGTAAGTAAAAGAGTTTGTTGGTTCAATTGGGATTGAGGTTCATCATTCTTACTCTTTTGTATTTTGAAAAGTATAGTTATATTTTATCTTTTGATTGATGTTGATGCCCATATAAAAGTCATGTATATTAATTCCTCGTATATAAAATTATTAAGAGAGTCTCCTAAATATTGATTTTTCACATATTTATAAAACTCTTTAGCATTACGATTAGATGTTGATTACAATTAACATTCCAAATTTATTCCTAGCATTCAAATATATTAAGCATTATCATTTAGGTCGGAAAATTAGAGATACTTTTCAGTCAAACATAAGGATTTTAATCATGGTAAACAAGCATTACAAATAAAATGACAATATCAATCATCAATCAAAAACATAATATTATATTTAAATATCACCTCAATACATAAGATTTTAAATAAATTACTCTCAATCCCAAAGGGCAGAATTAGTCACTCATGTTGGCCATTACAAGCATAGAAAACAAGGAAAGAAGATCCAAGATGTTTCTCCTTAACGGCTACCTCCTCTTGGATTTTCTAACACTTTCTATTCTCCCCCATTGGTGTCTAGGGTTGTGCCTCACGCCTCATATTTAACCTAGTTGGACTTGGGGTAAGTGACTTCTCACCTAGGTGTGATTGGGCTCGCCTGAGTGAGTTGAACGAAAACAAGCCCAACGTCTCTGGAGTGATCTCGTCTGGGCAAGATTAGGCTCGCTTGGGTGAGATCTTTTAGGAGGCTTTTGGCTTGGGCAAGTGTTGGAGCGTTTCAACTTTCCCTTTTTATCTTGTTTATTCTCATTTTGCCCTTTCATCTCCATTCTTCCCTAGAATCTTGAAATGAACACAATTTGGAAATATATTGTTCTTATTCATATTAAAATCACAAGATATGTAAAAATGTTTAAATTCATAAATTAAGGGTTATATTATAGTTATTTTATCAATTAATATCCATATGTGCCCATATTTTAATATGAAATATTAGTTAAATATGATACTTATCAAACATATGATGTCACGAGTTTTAGGGAAAGAAAATAGCGTAGATGCTCCATGTTCGTCGTCTTTCATTCATGTTCCTTATCTGGACCAAGTATAAACATATAATTTGCATTCTTCATTATAGACTAGGTACTTTGTATTTATTTTATTTTATTTACAAACTTGATAAAATACATTTTATTTAATTGTTTTAAGTTGGACCTCAAGATAATACTATACTGGATAGAAAATGGATGATTGATTGAAGAAATGTAGAAATATTGTGATATTTTCTTTATTAATTTCTAATTATAATTAGTTGTAATGATCACTGCAAAAAAATCATGAAATAGAAACCTATTTTAGAGACAAAAAATAATTAGTTGCTATAGTGACTAAATTAGAGACCATTTTAGAAACTAAAAAAAAAATGGTTTCTAAATTAGTTTCTATTATTGTTAAATGGTTTCTAAATTGATATCTAATTAACAACCAAGGTTTTTGCTACCAAATTTAGAATCTAAATAATTGGTAGTTAAAACCTTGGTAGCTAATTAGATACCAATTTAGAAACCATTTAACAATAATAGAAACTAATTTAGAAACCAATTTTTTTTAGTTTTTAAAATGATCTTTAATTTAGTTACTATAACAACTAATTATTTTTTGTCTCTAAAATTGGTTTCTATTTCATGTTTTTCTTGTAGTGAATTACAAGTTTTACTATTTTGATATACATTGGAGTATCTAACTTGCACTTTGAAATATTAATATTGTATTCATTGTTCTTAGTTAAAAATGTCATATTTTAAAGTTATGTTATGAAATATAAATGTATAACATAATTTACAATTATTATCGGAATTGAATAAATGAATAACCAAAAATTTAAAATTATAAATGTTGTTGAAATGTGCAATTACGTTTTAAACCAGTTTTAAAATATTCTCTAATGCGTAATTTTATAAATTAAGATGTATGTTAATAATATATAAAATTTTGTCTAATGTATTTCATATTTTTCCACATTTAAAACTTGTTGTCTAAAAATATAGACATGTAAATAAAATTGTCTAAAAAGATAAACAACATGTAAATAAGTGTTGTCTAAAGAAATATGTCTAAAATAAATAGACAACATGTAAATAAGTGTTGTCTAAAAAGATAAATAAGTGTTGTCTTTAAGATTCACAACATTTTACAAAATTTTGCCTAAACAATAGGGAACATTGAAAATGCATTGCCTAAAAGTTGTCTTGAAAAACGTTGTCTAAACCTAAGTCCACATTTGCATATTCTACTCATGAAAAAACATTTTCAAACTATGGCCTAAAGTTAAGGCAACGTTTTTTCCTACTTTAGACAACATTTTTTAGTTGTTGTTTAAGGTAAAAAAGTGGTGTACTGAGAGTGTCACTCTGACGAGATGGCTAACACCTTAAAGGTGGTCACTCAAGCGAGAGGAGTTCATTTAAGTGATGATATTAATTGTATTTTATATAAAAGAATGATTAAAGGTATCATGAATGTTGAAATACACAACATGATGTTTGTTTGATATATGCTATTTTTGGTTGGCCCTTTTATGGTTGGTGGATGCTAGATCGATATGGTTTCCCTTTTTATTGTGGATGCTAGATGGATATGGTTGCCCTTTTTATTATGGATGGTGTTATGGGAATAAAAATGTTAGTTGATAAAATGATGGATAAGGACAAAAAGTGTTGAGGTCAAAACAAAAAAAGTGAAATCTTTAGGCATGTGACACATACGCTTGAGGACAGGTAAAACATGGTCAACTAAAAGTGAGCGTAAAATGTTGGCCAATCAGACCTAAAGATTTCGTGTGGTGAAACGATTTTAAGGAACAATAAAGGTAGGAGAAGGGTGTGAAATCATTTGGAATTATCTCTCTCTTGGACTCTTTTGGGATTCTCTATTATAGTATATATGTTAGCATTCACTAAGTTAGTGAGTGTTTTTCTTTCTCTTTAAAAAAACTTCCGTTACTATATAAATATTGTTTCATTTTATTCTCTCTTTTTTACTCTTGTGTGTGAGTATAACGGGAAAACTATTAAAATAATCATTGTAAAAAATTACATTTTAATTGTGATTTCATTTTTTGAGTAAATGTAGAATAAATAATTTTAGTTGATTAAAAAAATTAAAGTATTAATATTATAAAATATCCATGACTATTCTACATGTATATGTAATTGTTTCGATACGTCCAATATAGTTTTATATTTCTCAAAAGTCGTGGTGGTTAATAACGGTTCATATACTCATTCCTCTATCAACTTATTATGTTTGTGGTCAAAAAAATGTATTTCAAACCTCTCAACTATGGAACACACATTCTAAAGTAAAGTCTCCGTCAATATATTTTTCTTAAAAATAAATTATAAAAATGTAATTTTGATTCTTAAATTTATGTCCACGGAAAAGAGGGTAAAATATGAAATAAAAGAAAAAAAAAATAAAGGGCGGGAAAACATGTTTGGTGAAGTTGTGTTATGAAATCTGATGAAAAGCAAGTGATGTATTGAAATCTGAATGATTGATGGAACACCATAGAAACATTATCCAAACAAAGCCATCTTATTAAAGTTGGGTAACGATCAAGGGAAAGGGAAGGAGAGTAGAACAAATTAAACAGAATAGCAGAGGCCACGCAAAGGGACACTAGGCAACGTAGAACACTAGAACAATGACGCAAGGTTCCATAATCAAGGTGCAATCGCTTTGAGATACAGTTTCTATTAATTTCCATCTTCTTCAATTCACACTGCTGCCTCTGTCCATGGGTCGTCGACCAAGATGTATCAAAACGAACAATAGCTACTTCAAACCTATCAGATGAGAGCAAAAGAATTCTTAAATTTCTAGACTTTTCGATTGAAACGTAAACTAAGAAAAAGATTATATAAAATGAATTTATGTAACAAATATAATATATTTCAACTTTAAAATCATTCAGATAATATAGTTAAATCAATCCTCAATTATCACATTTAAAAGTATTATTCGTTTTTAAACCTACAACTTCCTCACAGTTTTATTTTTAAAACACAATCTCAATGAATTAAGAAAAAAAATATAAAATATTATTATTGTTGGAGATCCCATATCGACTAAAGATTAGAGCCTTTCATTTACTTTAAGCCTAACTCAACCTCATAAAACTGGCTCATAGGGTTGAGGTTTGTACTCACTTATATACAATGAAAGGCTCTAATCTATAGTCGATGTGGGATCTCCAACACACCCCTCACGCCGAGAGTGATACGTTTAATCTATTTAGTTTTTTATTTTAAGTTATTGAGTTTTATTTGTTTGATCCAACTTTTTTAGTTAAAAACTTTTTTTTATTTTCTTTTCTTTATTTTTTATTTATTTTATGTTTAAGTCACTTTTTTTTTCATTTACAATTAAGATTTATCATAACTTTATTTTCTCAATTACGTGCACTTCATTTGATACCTCACATTAAATAAATAAAAATATTCATTTTCATGCATATCGTAATATTAACTTCAATTAGTAAATGATGTAAGATTATTCCACGTTTCAAAAACATATACCATTTGCTACTTTAACATGTGCAACACAGTTGGTTAATAAATACAGAATTTATCAAACCTCTGACACAAATTGATTTGCCATAACATATAATAGTTATTAGAATTACAAGTTGTTGCAACTTCTTAGACTAAATTTGGTTGAATTCAATTGAATTGGTTATGGTTCAGTGTGTTGGAAGTAGAAGCGAAGCCAACACACCCATTGTTTTTTTATTGTGATTTTCAAATTGTAGAGTTGCAGTAGTATAATTTTGGGTTTGTTTCTGCAAACAAATAAACACGAAGTTGATGATGATGGCCTGAAAAAAATGATGAAAAATCAAAGTAGGGGAAACATGCGCACATGAGATGCTTTACGAGTCAGCGAATGCGTCCCAGCGCCCAGTAGAGAGATTAGTATCACCACACACTTTCATGTCCAACTCACTCATAACATTTCTAATGTGTTTTTATAATATTATCACTCCTCTTATTGCACTTTTTTTTATTTCACTCTTTTGTTTGTTTAAAATAAAAATGATGCACCAGAAACCATGTCTGCATATTTATCCTGTTGTGTACGAGATATACGTACGTTTAGTTTTCTCTAATCCAGAAGAAGTGGGACCTTTGAGTTTTGATGAACATGTACTTAACCGTGGCATTAATTGGGTCCCAAGAGAGCTTAGGTTGGCACCAACTAGTGGCCAACAATGACACTCATGTTAACTCACCCAGCTAAGGTTGTCTTTAATGGAACATGAACACGTAAGACTTCCCATGAAGTTTTGGTTGGCCTAGTGGCTCCCTAGCTATACATTATAATTATTGTTATAATTCGTTGTCTTATTTATTGCAATTGATGAGGATGAGGACTTTCTTTTTCGAAATTGCTTCTATTTTTCTCTCCATCGAGTGGCTTAATTAGTTGGATGTAGAAACCTTCTTTCTAAATTTTCCAAGCAAATACCATTTCTAATCAGGATTAGCTATATTCAATGAGAAATAAATAAAAAATCAATGCACTGGCTTTTCGAATTAGATTTTTAAAAAATAGGCTTAGTTACATTTCACACCACATCAACCAACATTTTATTGATTAGTACTACCATTAAAGGAGCGTTGATTATTTGTTCTTTAACACGCTATAGGTTATTAATGAAGAAGTACTTAGGCTAACAAAAATATATGAATTTTACTTCTAATGTAATCATTCTAACCTATGATTTTATAAGTATTAATAAACTTCTAGCAACAACGCAATAAGATGTATATTGTATCAGTTGAATTGGTACGACAACTGAAAGTTTGACATTCGATCAAGGTTGACCGACATAACCAAATTCATTATATTTAAACAGAAGATTAATAAGATTAAACAGTGATCAAACATTAGGTAATACACTTTTAATCATGATCCAAAATCTTAATCTGACCCAATAACAAATGGCCAATGATAATCATATAAATATGCACAAATTTCAAGAACCAGCTACGCCATCATTTAGTACTAAGAGCACCGAGTGTCGAATACCGAAAACTCACTAGAGCATCGAAGTGTCTTTCGCAGATACCATCTGAGCTTAAAGTTCATGAGGACAAGAAGTGAAAGAGTGATAAGAGAGCACGAAGACAGTTTCAAGAAGAAAGAAATACCGACCAAGAAGAAGAATAATAATTGTTTTTTATTCCAACTCCATTTAAGAATATAAAATCTTTACCAGCATTTATTGTTCCTTGACTTTAGTTAATTTAAAAGAATAGTTAGGTTGTTTTGAAATCCTTTGTCTAAAGATATGTAAAAGATGATAAGAAGAGAATATAATGTATCCTAAGGAGAAGCAAATAAAAGAAAGAGAAGGGCAAAGAAAGTAAGTAGAGAGTGGTGGTGGTGTCGATCTCAAAAGATTCCCCACACGACATATTGTATAATTAAAGAATAATAGGAATCAAAAGGTTCAAAATTCAAAAGTTAAAAAACTTGGTAAATTTGTTCATGAAACATTTTATAAACGTGCAACGAATCTCAAGGGGGAATTTAGACTTACTAAGGAAAAACAATTCAAAATAGTGTGAATTTTGAATCAAAACGTTCACACTTGGATGAGCATATGATCCTTGGTGATAATCTTTATTGAATTTTTTCCTTCACTAAAACAAATACTACTTTATAATATTAATATTATATATATACACACACGTGTGTGTCTTTTTTTGTTCTACATCTATACTATTCTTGCTTGACTGATTCTCCATGCACCATATCAATTTAGATCTGCATCCAATGCACTCAAGTAAAATGTTCATTTTATTCTTAATGATTTTAAATTTTTGCCTTCTAGATATTCATATTCGTAAGTCAAACTATAAAGTTTCGGATATACAAATCTGAAACTAATATGTCACTTCTAGATTTCACCATCTGAAAGCTTATTTGGACAACAAAAATGAACTTCTAGATGTCAAGATCCGTAAACAAACATAAATGAGTTCTGGATCTCAATTTTCAACACCATTTCGAATATGAAAACCTGAAACTCATAACTCACTTCTGGATATGACCTTCCAAAAACTTAAATGAAATATGAAAATGACCGTCCAGATTTTAAAATCCGGAATGTATAAAAATGACTTATGGATATTGAAATCCGTAAGCAAATGTGTGAAAATGGCAAAATGGAGTTTTAAAATTTTCGTTGCGTGCGAGTCAAAATTGATTAGGTGCAGGAAGCAATTGCCTTCTTGCTATGGTGACCTCCATCAATTAATATTTGGGCCTCAACCTTCAGCTGGACACTGATTAGTTTGGGCCTTTAAGACTATTCATCTTCAAACTGTATTTCACTTAAAAAGAGAATTTTAAAAACATTTACTCGCCTTTTCTCGTGCATGTCCTTTATCTTCATTTTTTTTTGTTAAGCTTTAGTTAGATCATTATCAACTTAGCTTTCGACAATGTATTTCTGATTCATTGTCTAAGATATTGTGAATCGGGTATTGGTCATGATTATAAATCAAGATTGAGATATTATGAATCAGGTATTCATCGTGAGTTTAACCAAAATTAAAATATCATTTGGCTCAATAATTTATCTTTTGAATATGAGGTTGAAAGACAATTAGCATATTAAAATTAAAATTAATAGAATAAAATAATATTTTATCAAAGTTTTATAAATAAGTCTAAAATACTAAATTATATTTAATAACGGTAAGGTGTAAAAAGTAAAAATTCAACCAAATTAAAATTCAACAACAACCATTATAAATAAGTGATCTGTTTAATAGATAAGTAAAGTTTTTTTAACTGATAATTAAACAAAATGATTTTGACAATATTACTGAAACACCTTGCAGGTACACTCAATCGAGAGTGATCATAAACCTAAAAACTAAGAATTGTTCAAATTAGCTGATCCTGTAATCAAAAGTCTAATAATCTGTAAGATATAGAAAAGTAGTGTGAAAGTGAAAAATTTAATTATTTCTAAGACAATATAATATATTAAAAATCTTGCACCATAAGATTACAACTCGAAGAGAAACAAAGTTATTAATCTTTTTTATACACAATTAAACTGGAGGCAGAGTATAAGTATGTTGGTACTCAATGGGTAATGGAATGCCAAATAAAAAAAAAAATCAACTAACATTAATAGAAAATTCCTTCATAAAATAACTTCGCCCAACAACGTAAAAAATTAATTATCATCAATATTAACCAAACTTGTGGTGATCAATATCGTTAAAAATAATGTTAATTGATGCCAAGTGATTTAAAACTCAAGTAGACATTAATAAAAAAAAAAAGATATTTTGATCACTAAAAATATTAATAATTTATATATTTTAATAATTTAATATTAAAATAGTTTTTTTATTTAGTAGTGCTTGAAATAGTTTATCTGCATACAAAAATTTAATTGTTGTATTTAAACTTAACATTTTAAAATAAATAATTTTGAATTAAAAATAATTCAATAGTTTCTTTAAAATTGTGGAATTCATTATCCATGTGATTTGGTTTATTTGTTTTAGATAATAAAATAAAATTCGGTATGAATTAAAAGTCTTTCGTGGAATTTATGTAATACGTATTTCAAGAAAACATTATATTTTTTCAATCCTTTATTAGGGTAAAATGTATTTTTTTCAATCTTTTGATGAAGAAAAGAAAAATTGTAATCCTTAGTTCTTTGTTGAGATAAGTGATAAATATATCAATATTGTTAGTAAAATAATTATATAACTACGAAGAAGTTATAATTATTTGGTAATAATAATATAAAACCATTTCATTGTATGAATAATAAACATTCATACACTTTTGTAAGTTATGATTAAATGAAATTATATGATGTTGTATAAGTGATATCCTAATAAAAAACAAGTAAAATTGCACGATCATGATAACATTCAAAACTCGTATAAATAAAGGAATAATAATTTTATTTAAAAGAAAAGTTATATATGTTCAAATATTATGTTTTTCTTAAATATAGACAGACTTATAGATAAATTTATGGTTTAATAATATAGGTATAGTAATAAATAGTTGATATGGAATGTGTAATACGGGTTGAGACCGTAAATAAAATTATATATTTTAAGTGGTTCGATAATGAATGATTTGAGATGAATTTATAAGTATAACTAAATTTTATATATTTGTAAAATATTTTTATTTTTATTGAATCCGAAACAACAATAATATTTTTTTTTATAGGAAGCTTATCTTGTTATGTTTGAGATAATTGCACTTGGTTGAGCTTACCTTTAGAAATGTAATTTTTCAATGAAATAATAAAGTAAATTATAATAAATGTAGGTAAAACCTTAGTTATGTCTATTTAGTAATTATATTAATTACTTTAACTACATTAATAACAATTTCTCAGAATGATTAATAATTATATAGCATTTAATAAAATTAAATCTTACATACCAATTACATGTGTTTATCTTAATTACATAATTATACATTAAATAATTCATTAATTACTTTAAAAACCGGGAGAAAAAAAAAGGTAAGAGATAAACACAGAATAAGGTCTCTGAAACCTGTGTTAAATTATTTTCGTAAGTAAACTTTAAACCGAAATATTTTTACAAATAATGGTCTATTCTTAATATGAAAAATTATTTCCCCTAAATAGATCAGGTAACGAAAGTAGAGGGGTGTGTTTAGTAGAAAAATGGTGGATGTAAAGTGAGAGGGAAAAGAATAGGGTGAGTGGATAAAAATGTTAAGGCCACGAATAAGTGACACGTAAGAGACGAAAATAAGGAGGGAAAAGATAAATAAAAAAAAGAGAAGAAGTGAAGTTCCAAAAGAGTCAAAAAGCGAGAGAGTGTTCGAGAGAGAAGGTGCATTGGTCCGTTATCTGTCGTCAACGGAAAGTGGCAATGCCACTTCCATTTTCCATTTTCCATTTCCAGTAGAGTAGGCAAAGGCAACAATATATTCATTCAATTGCAATTATTGTTATTATTATTATTATTATTATTATCTTCATCGTAATTTATTATTTAAATTAATAATAACTCGATACATCTTCTAATTTGCGTGTGATCACCACCCACAATTCTACTACAAGACAATTTTTCCATTCCGGCATCTCCTTCAGCCTACGTATCCAGATTCCCTCCATTCGCTTCACACACAAAACACAACACAACCTCGTTAGTTCCATCCTTTGCGACAGAGTCGGTTGTTGTCGTTCTGTTTACGCTCATGGCTATGGCGTCTCTCATTCAATGTTCGGCGGCTACTTCCTTCTCCGCAACTCGAGGAGGAGACTCTACTGGCTTCTTTTCCCCCTTCACTGCCCGTTTCTCCAAGACCCACAAGTCTCGCCTTCGTTGCTCCTTAGATGATAATGTTTCCGACATGAGCGTTAACGGTTTGTATTTTACCCTTCATTTTGTGGAATCCGAATTCAATTTCGAGGCTACACTTATCTTAGCGCTGTTTTTTTTTTTTTTTTTTTTTTTTTTTTTTTTTTGGGGGGTGT
>Ga0123342_1006360_pt1 | contig 16450 bp, 10 predicted proteins | sample Turbeawhitnodule_FD_89960 | JGI IMG/M metagenome (GOLD analysis project Ga0123342, IMG submission 89960) | Root nodule microbial communities of legume samples collected from Mexico - Turtle bean Mexico white nodule | ecosystem: Host-associated > Plants > Roots > Nodule | place: Mexico: Nepantla... | reverse complement strand
TTAGAACAATGCGAACTAACTAAGAAACCAAAGTTTAAGATAAGGAAGACTCTCAATCATGCGTTCAAGTACAACCTCTCACAAAAACTAGTTTTCCAGGAGATTAGACAATAAAAACAATTGTTATAGAGAATTAAAAATCGAAACTTTTATTGAACAAAACCTCATAACTCAATGGGGAATTACAAAAGAATCAACAAAAAAGGTTTAGCCTTCCATGCGAAGGAAAAATAAAAGAATTACAAAGAAGAAAATAAATTAAGAAAACCCTATGAAGCTCCCTTTTTCTCCTTGATGTTTGTGTCCTTTTATAGGCCTTTCTGCTCCAAGATCTCGGGAAAATATTGTACTTTAAATTTTGTTAACAGTTTCCAAGTTTCTAACTTTCCAGAATTCTTGTATTTTGCATAAGATTTGCTTCCAATTCTTTTTCTAAGATATTGTAGATTTTATTTTCTCTTTCCTCTCATCAGAATTTTTTTTTTCTGTTTTGGTTCAAGAAGCAACTTGGACTTTTGCATATTTGGCCATTCACAGGTAGATGCTTCCTCCGGATAATTTACTCTAAAAACACAAAATTAACAAAAATAATAGTTAAGGCCCAAATAAACCCAATTATAACAATATTAATTAAAACAATGGATTTATTTATTATTATAGTCCAATAATCTATAATTAAGGCTATTGAGTGTTAATAAATATGGGTGAAACAAGTGTTATTCTAGAAGTTAAAGTCATAAAGAAGGGAGATAATATATTATTATCCCAACAATAATACACGGAGAAACTTCTTAGGAAGTTTGGTTATTATGACTTTAAGTTAGTGAACACCCCTTATGATGCTTCTCTAAATTAAAGAAGAACAAATAATTATTTATTTCTCAAACTCAGTATTCCCAGATAATTGGTAGCTTATTTCTTTTAATGACCTTTTCTAAACCAGACATTGTTTATGGAGTAAGTAGACCAAGTAGGTACACTCAATGTCCAAGTTAAGATCATTGGAATGTACTTACAATAATCATGAAATACTTAAAGAGGTACAATGGATTACGTCATTGAATATCGTGGATTTCTCGTTATGCTAAAAGAGTACAATGATGCTAACGAGACCCCTGATTAAGATGAGACAAAATCTACAAGTGGTTATGTGTTTACACTTGAGGGTGGTGTAGTTACATGGAGATCAGTCAAGCAAACAAACATTTCAAGATCAACAATGGAATATGAGTTTGTTTCTCTCAGAATGGTTGGTAGTGAAGCTGCGTGGTTGAAAATCTTCTTAGCAAACATTCTATTAGGAATGAAATCAACCTCATCTCTATCAATGCATTGTGATTACCAATTGGCAATAGCTATATTTAAAAATAAAACTTACAATAGAAAGAACAAACATATATAATTGAGACATAATTTGGTAAAGCAGTTGTTAAAGAGTGAAACAATTTCCATTGATTATGTCAAGTCAAAGCAAATTTGGAAGATCCTCTAACAAAGTCCCTAGGGAGAAACATGATTTTAGAAACATCGAGGGGAATAGGACTCAAGGCACTTCTAAACAAACAACTGATGGAAACCCAACATTTATGATTGGAGATCTCATGAATAAGGTTCATATGGATAAAAAAATAAGTCACTTGTTAGTTCTGCTAGCACCATAATGGATTTTAATATCAAATTTGTCCATTCTTATGATGTGTAAAAGTGATAGATACCGCATTATGGAGAGAGTAAACTTTGTAGTTGAAATTCTATAAGGTATAAGAGTTTTGACTTCTAATAAAGTTTTTAATGTTTTTCATATCCCTTATGGATGATGTATGATTTACAATATAAACTTGATGAAATCACTTATATGAGTGTCAAGTGGGGCTTGCATAAGATCTTGGCAAGATTTATAGAGCATTCATGAATATCGAGCATATGCATGACCTATTAAGCGCAACATAGTGATAACAATAAGAATTGTGAGGTTGTATTGTGATTGGTAAACCGCTAACACATATTAAGTGTCTTGGTTCATATAGCTTGCTATATCAACTACAATTTGTGTTAAGTTTATTAATCTAGGAATGATTCATATAGCTTGTTATACCAACTATAATGTGTGTTTCATCAATCTAGGTCTGATTTATATAGCTCGTTATACCAATTTTGAGGCACTATATCTTATACGAACTCAAAATTTTCTTCTTTCTTTTGCAATATATGGGGGATTGTTGTAAATCGAACGCATACGAAGATATTTCAAAAGTTGAAGTCAAAGAAGTTTTTGAAGATATCAGAACGTTGCTCTCAAATGCATCCAATGCCACCCACTGCCATCGAATTCACCCAAGCTCGATACTACCACAGTCGGGAAAATGCATGCATTTTTCTGCTCCCTTTTCTCCTCTACATTATAAATATGCGCCTCTAGTTTGCTCCAGACTCCCACATCTCACAAGTTTCTTCTCTCTTTTTCCACTTTTTATTTTCTTTCTCTTTTTATCTATTTTTATAGTTTTGGTTTTAAACTCTTAGGAGTTTACTTGCTAGTTCTTATCCTCAGTTTTATCCGAAAAAATTTTATTGTATCATGGAAGACTTACACAATACATTAAAGATAAGTTATTATACATAGTAATCACTCACAAGAAATTAACTTTTTTTCATTGTTTTCCACTATTATTTACTAGAAGCTTTAATTCAATAATAATTTGTAATAAATTAAAATTTCATAAAATACTTAACACACTGTTTACAGAAATTTAAAATTATGATTTTGACAAAGTATAGACAAAAAAGAAACAATTTCATATTTTACATTTTAAGAGATTAAAAATCAAATTTTCAATAGTTAGAAGTACTTGAAAAATAAATAATTAATATACATAAGTGTGTGACGGTTTTATACAGTAGACAACGAACAACCAGATTGTTATATGGGGAATAAAACTACCAAACGAACCTAACGACAGATTTGATCAACAAAATTTCCATCATCCGAGGAACAATGTGCAGCCACATAGAAATGGAAATATTACAGTGACAGCTATATTAATTGCAGTATAGATTAAGTGAAAGTAGTTACCAATATATTAATGTTGTCTTCATTGATGATAAATAGTATAACTTGCAGTTTTAGGCCCTCTCAATATCTACCACATATTAAAGAACAAACAGAAAGGAAGAGGATCTCAGTGTCATTGAATTTTGAGAGTAGATCCAACGGCTATTTGTTGTAGATGACAGAAATGCACACAATTATGCAGATATTAATTGTGTTGAATTAAAAAAAATAGTAAGTTCATTTTTATTTTTTATATTAATTATCCTTTTACAATATTTTATTATGTCTTTTAATTATTATTATTATTAATAATCATTAATTATATCCTTTTACAAATTTATTTTTTTATTTTATTATGTCTTCTAATTATTATTATTAGTCATTAATTATCATTTATTTAATTTTATTAGGAATCGAAATTTTTCACACACTATTAAATGTTAAATTATATCATATATTCTTTTATTTTTTTAAAATTAAATTTATATAATAAATAAATGTTAAGTAATTATATCATATATATTATTTAAATTATTTTTATTAATTTAATTTTTTTTAAATTAGATTTATATAATAATCTAATCGTTTGACATAATTTATTTTTTATTTTTTACATGTTTTGTTAATTTAACTTTTACCTATATCATTTCAACTATCATTGTTACATCTAATTTTTATTTTTTCTGACTAATTTTTTTATTAACTGGATAACTGATATTGTATTTTATAATAACAGTTATAATTTAAAAAAATGAATACTTTTTTAAAATTGTAATTCAAATTTCATAGATCACGTGCGCGTTGCACGGGTAAATAGTAGTTAAAGAACAAAGAGAAAGGGAGAGTATCTATTGAATTCTGAGAGTAGATCCAACGGCTATTTGTTGTAGATGATAGAAATGTACTTAATTATGCAGATATTAATTGTGTTGTTGGTGTTTGTGCCATAAAATTTAGCTAATAATAGCACAACCATACAACGTATATTGGTTGGAAAACAATTGTATATGCAACCGTCATCCATCTGCTGTAACTGCAAGTTTAAGATTTCGATACATATAACTTCTGTCATAATAAAATACTTTTTTTTTCAGATAAAGTTGTATTATTTTTGTAATTTATTATTATTATTTTATTGGTTCGTATTTATCTTTGATTTTTTATTTTTTAATTCATAAAAATGATTTTTTTTTCTTATTGAAGTTATATATCACAAACACAAATACTATTTTTTTTTTAAAAAAATTATTAATAATTGTGTTGATAATAAAAGACTTTTTTTATTGAGGTTGTGCATAAAATTATGACTTTTGTATATCTACTCTTTTTATAACTTTTTATGTTCTTTTTATAGTTTTAAAAATATTATTAAAGAATAATTAATTACTATATTAACTAAATTATTATATTAATTAAATTCTATATTATTTTATAGATTTAAAAATTATTAGTATAAAAATATTTTTTATCATTAAGAGATTTATAAATTATTTTTTAAATTAATATCTAGTTAACTATTATTTTTTTTTCAATTTTAAAATTTAAAATAATTAATATAAAGAAACACATAAAAAGTTTAGTTAAATTCCTATATTAAACCTCCTTATTAATAAGCATACAATTATTAACAATATTTTAGAAAATTAAAGATTTAATAGGAGAATTAAACTTATCCAAATCAATCTAATCTAGTCACAAGAAGACGGAGAATTAAAAAAGAAACTCTTGTTATTTTCTGAGTCAACATTCTAAAATATTCCAAAGAACAATTAAATAATATGTATTTGAAAAGTCAACAGAAATCAAATTTCTCGAGACTAGACATATAAGATGAAAGATGAAATAAAGACCAACTATTATCATCCCAAACCCGACAACGTTAATACTTTATTTTTTTTTATTAATATTTATTTTAAGGTTTTATGCATGCATATTTTTGTTTGTTTTGTTTTAATCTATTATACCCTTATATTGCGGAAAAAACAAAAGATTCCACAAAATGAAAGTGAAGCCGGAAATATATATATAAATAAATTATTAAAAATTTCATTCTTTTTAAAACCATAAAACCATTAAACAAAAATAACTACATATGCAGCTGTCCCATGCCGACAAAATTTACAGAAAATAAAAGAAAATAGAAATAATATTTGTTATGCTCAACTTTTTTTAAAAAATAGAATTAATTTACCATCCATTATTTTAGTTAAAAAAATGTGATATTCATGCATAATTTCAATAAAAATAATTAAAAATTGTATTATAACATTGAAAAATAATAATAAATTATATAAATCAAAATCGAGTATGACTAACTTTGATAAGAAAAAAAAAATCATTCATGTCAGGTACGATTTCTTCACAGTTGAAAAAATGTTTCAACTCATTTATAAAAACGCAACGTTTTTTTTATAAAACACAACTTTGTTGAATATGAAATCATGTTTTATAACAATGGCTTACCTACTCTCATAATAAATTTAATTTTTTTCCATTTAATAATTTTTGTAAGAAGTTATAATGATAAAATTCACGTGATATATATAAATTCAGCTATTTTTACATATTTTTCGTTTTCTTTGAACTATATACATGTTGTTTAATAATTTTTAAATTTATTTGTCACAATAAGATTATCTTGTTTAAATTTGATTAAAATGATAATGAAATAGAAGATATACCTTGTGTGAAAAGTATTAACAAAAAATAGTATAATTTATTTAGGAAAATTTGAGGTAGTCATTTTGATTTATTCTTTTACATATTTTTTCACAAGAAAAACAAAATTAAGAATTAGGGGTTTGTTTCTAAAAATTAAAAGTTTTCTTTTAATTGTCAAAAGAACTTAACAACTTTAACTCTTAAAAAATAAGAGAGATATAAAATATAAAAGAAGAAATATATTCATTGAGAACTTGAAATATCTCCCCTTGATTTAAAATGAATTAAAGTATAAAGATATTTAATTCAACTAAAAAAAAACCTTCATCGCTTTATAAGAATAAATCCATTTAATAGAAACTAGAAATGTGTGATTATTTCCTTGTAAATTTTAGTTTGAATGTATAGTATAAATAATTATCAAACACAATTTTTAATATCTTGGTGTTACAAAACATTCCAAACAAAAACAAGTTAATCATAGTGATAGAATCCCTCCTTAATTATTAATTAATGAGAAATTATAATTAATAAATTATGATAATTAATCTATTTAGTATATTTAATTATAAAAAAATTTAAAAGTTTGTAATTATATATTTCTTGAATTTTATATGAAGTTTAACCTAAAAAATTAGTATTTTCAAGATATTTTGAAAATGTGATAATATTATTATTATTTTTTTTTATGAATAGACTTTCTCTCCATATAAAAAGAATTTGTGAGGATAAAAATAAATAAAAAGAACAACATTAAAAGTAAATGAAAAAATTAATATCATGATAGTGTAGCGAGAAAATAGAAAAATATTTATTTTTCATTCAGAAAAAGAAACATCGTAATCATACTTATATAATATAATGCCTAAATTTTTACTTATCAAGTTAAAAAAGTTTTTCATTTAAATATTCTCTGTATTATTATTTTATTTTGTTATATTTTTTTACTTATTTATTACTTTTGTAAGTAGCCATTTTATCTGTACAACAAAAGAGGAATAACTAGTTCTCAATTTTTTTTAACAAGTGGGAAGAAAATTAAATGGTGCTGTACTCACTATATATAACAATTTGCACCAATTTGGCTCCTTTAGCAGAAGGACTTTTATATGTCTGAGAATGGACAAACTTCACACTTAAAGGTTAAAGATATCAATGACAAAGACTAGAATGCAGATCCATTCTCAGCTTTAATCAGAGAAACCGAATACCTGCTAAATACAGTTTTATCATTAATACCAACAACAGAATCTGTGTCCGTTGATCCTTCACAGGATTTTAAGGGATAAGATTCAAATTTTCTTTCCGCAATTAACTCATTTCAATTTCTTTTTTCAAAATATTTTGGCCCTTTCCAATGTTAGGCAGCATTTTTATTTTGTAGTGGAATTCGACTTCCTAAATTTCGACTTATTTTTTATATCCAACAATATTGTTTGTAGTTGAAAATTCAACTTTCCAAAAATCGAATTTCGATCAAAATAATGTTATTATATTACGTTATAAATTTAACTTCTCAAAAATCGAATTTTTAACATGAATATTGAACATATCTATTTTAATAAATAGTGTTTGCATAAGAATTTTTTAAAATGAAGTTATTGAGAAAAGTGTGAGTTGAAGTCATACGGTGTATAAAACAAGTTAAATGTACAATTATTACTAAAAGATATTTTGCATAGAAAACTTACTATTTTGTGGTCACGATGGTTTATGAGCTAAGCTTGAAGCTTAGGGATGCACAAATTTTGAGGCTAGTATCTCTGCCTGTACTTCTGGTTTAACTCATTATCATCAGGGAACAAAACGATGCCTCCTCTTCACGTCTTCTGTCCCTTCACGTGGGAGTATCACTTTATACGGAATATTACAATCAGTTATGAAGTAACCAAAATATAGATATTTATTATTAATTTATTTTAAATTTAATTCAATTTTATAAAATTAATTTATAAATTAAAATTGTAAATATTTATATATTATAAATATTTTTATTTTAATTAATGAAAAATTTTCAACATATTTTTTCTGTTGAGTCTTATTAACTTGTGTTTGATATATATTTATGAAAAATCTGATACAGTCCAACAATAGTAAGTGGTCGTGTGATGAATCTAACTTTTGTTAAGATATATATTATTTCATAAAATAAATTTTAGTTGAGAATTCCTTCTTAATATAATGGAAATCATACCAATGAATCTTATATAATTGATTCATTAAATATAATGATAGTCTTTATAAAGCTTTGAAATTATATTTCTATTGAAGACTATGAAGTTCAACCTATAAAGTTGAAGACAGTATTTTTAAGGTATCTTAAAAATGTGATAAATATTGATTATCTATTATCGCTTTATGAAGATTTTTTCTCTCATTTTCTATATAAAGAGAACTTGTGAAGGAAATACAAACAAGTGAAAAGAGCAACATAGAAAATAAATGAGAGTTGATATCCGTTATAATGTGAAATTAGAAATCTTACTGAGATGCAAGAGAGATATTATATTTCATCATTGTTGGATGAGATTAACGGTTATTCTTAGAGTAAGAAACAAATATTGTAATCTTACTTTTATAATTAAGACATTTTCTGAATTAGATCTTGTAAATTTTTATTTATTGATATTATAATCCTATTTTATTTTCTATTATTTATTTATTTTTTTCACAAATATCCATTTTATATTTATGTTAAAAAAAAAATTAATTCTGATTTTTTCAACACCTTTAAATCTAATTTAATTTTACAAAACCAGATGTTAAAAGGTAAAACTGATTTCCACTTATGAAAAATCATTATTTTCAACACTTTTTTAGGTGGGATCTCAAACAATGTTACCTTTAAGAAGATGCAGGGCACTTAGGTTTATAAGTTAGTTCAGAAACATTGTCTAAAAGCACCCACCCTGTCAAATTTTGATTCAACCACTTTTAGTTTAATGCTGACCTTGATAAGTGCAGTTGACCGAAACCATTATCCCCTTTTGAATTCTTTTAGTGTTAGTGATATAAAAAAGAAAAAGTCAAGAAAAATAACATGTGGTGAATAATATGAAGAAAATGTATTTTTACTTTTACATGAAATAAAAAAAATATTTCATACATAATTATTACATCAATTTTTACTTTTAGATAATAATAAATTAGTCCACATGTATACATACGTTGCTCAAACGTAGAAAAAACAACAATTTTATAAGTGTTCCTTAAAAATTATCGTTAATTAAGTATTGATTATTTATGGCACATTTTTATAGTTGTGGCCTTTAATATGTATGGTTAAACAAGAAAAAGGTGACTTGATATAAGTTAAAAAAATTTAAATTATTTTAGAGAAATAAAATTATGCTAACCTTTAACCATATGTGGAAAAGAGTTTACGTCCTTCCTTAGTACATATTCTCGATATTTCATTACCTTAACTTTTTACTGTTCATAATTCACACCTCATATACGTCTTTCCTCGGCATCGTTTACATTTTTGCTTCCATCGTCTCCCTTTTATCATTGTCTATATTTTTATTCTCCTACATCTCTCACACCTACTATCGATCATGTTGTCCCACTATTTGAATCTCAACATCACACTAGTATATTGTTTTTGAAAATTAGATTGCTCTATTATTATTTTTTTCGATTCTTTTACGATGAATAAACATTATTATCATTACAGCAAAAGTAACTTTAACAATGGTTAAAAACATCATTTAAATATATTTTTATAATTATCGTTGATGCAAACGTTGTTAAAAAGTAAGTAATTTTAATGATAGTTTTAAAATCGTCATTAAACAAAAAATTATGACACATGAATTAAAATCGTCATAAATTTAGAAATCAGAAAAAAATCATTTTTAACAATGATTTTTAACAAATAATCATCATTAAAAGTGTTTTTAAATGGTTTTTAAATATGATATTAGATCAGAACCGTCATTAAAAGTACCATCAGAAGAGTATTTTGAAGATGGTTCTAGACCAGAACCGTGTTAACCATCAAAAGAGGATTTTGAAGATGTTTTAGACTGGAATCATAGTTAAAAGTACAATTAAAAGAGAATTTATAGTCTAGGTCTTAACTGTCGTTAAAAGTACTAGAGTTTTTTTTTTTTTTTCAAATATTGCTACTTTTACCTCCTTCATAATATACACAATTTTTCAAACAAAAGCATGCGTTGTAACAAAATTATGGCTACATATAATATCATAATTTAAACAAGAAATTGTATATATATAAAAAAAAATCATCAATAAACTTATAATGTCATTTTAATCGTTCATGTAGACTAAGGAGGTTGATAAGTGTCATAATTTAGTAATATTTCATGCAAAAAGATAGCCACTGATGGACTTTAATTGTTAAATAGAGTTATAATTCGGCCTCTAAATTAGGAATTTGAATCTTTTTACATATTTTTGGATTATGAGATGAATAAGAATGATTTATTCTCAATTTTGTGTTAGTTTTAGGAATTTAAGGAAAGATGAAGAGAAAGGACTAAAGGAGGATGAACATGTTGAAGATAAGGAGAAAAGATAAAGTTGGAGCATTGAAAACTTGCCCAGGGCTCACTCACTCCAATAAAGTTGTTTTTTTTTTTGTAAAACTAAGCAAGTAATATCTCACTTAAGCGAGATGTCACTTAGCTTAAGTCCAATTAGGTAAAATAGAAGGCGTAAAGCAGAGAGAAAAGTGTGACACAGAAGAGGAACCAAAGTAAAGAAACCCTAGAGGAGGTAGTCGTCAAGGAGAAACGCTCTGGATATTCTTTTCTTGTTTTCAATGCTTGTAATGGCCACCATGAACGACTAATTCTTTCCTTTGGGATTGAGAGTAATCTGTTCGAACTCTTATGTAGATGATATTTATTTATTTTTGTATGAGAGTAGTCTGTTTTTGATTGATGATTGGTATTATCATTTTATTCTCAAAACTTGAAACTTTATTCATAATTCTGATCCTTAAATTTAACTGGAAAGTACTTATAAGTGCCTGACCTAAATGATAATGCTTAACATATTTCAAATGTTAGGAATAAATTAGAAATGTTAATTACTTTATAACACCTATTTGTAATGATGAAAAGTTTTTATAAATATGTGATGAATAGATATTTAGGAGACAATCTTAATAGTTTTGTATGAGAGGAATTGATATGAATGATTTTTATATGTGCATCAATGTCAATCAAGATGAAATATTATATATTTTTTATTCATTAAAACTACATATGAGTAAGAAGGATTAACCTCATTCCCAATTTCTTAATTGATTTCTTTTACTCATTTATTTTTGTTTTCATTTAATTTTCATGCAAACTTATGTCAATATCTTTGAAATCAAATTATTGCACATATTCTTATACTTAGTGAATGCTACTATTAAGATTTTAAATATTTGTTCCTTGTGGATTTGATATCTGTTCTTAGGGACAAATTGTTACTTTTCACTCAGTACACTTGACGTAAAATATTCAATAATGTTATACATTGTTTCAAAATATTTTGACCATGTTGTCTTAACATACTCCAGTGCTTCTGAGTCTAACGGTTGTGAGTCATTGAAAAATTGTAACATTTAAAAATTGTTTGAATTAGTCCATAATTAATAAACACAAAATTTTAATTTAGTTGTGTATTGATGTGTTACCTAATCTAAACCTCTATCAATTTCAGCTCGCACAATGGTTGACATGCACTGCATCACATAGTAACCGCACTTATAATTTCTAGATTACTTATTGCACTACAAGTCAAACTAAATGTTATTAAATGAATCAATGACACACATTGAAGTGAGTGAACAAATTTACTTTAAATATCTTAAGATGCATCCAAGTAAGCTTTTATGCTTTTGCACTTGCCCTCCCACTCAACATATTATATCCATGATAAGCACTGAAATAATAAGATTTCATGTTAAAACGCACAACATTATGTAATGTAAAAGTAATAATATATGTTAAATGAAATTTTCTAACCTATTTATAATGTGTTTAAAATATTTATGAGGTTTCTTATGCAAGGAGCGAAACCATGCAACGATATAATTTTGAACAAATATGATTAGTAGTTGTCAATGATGCTTACATAAAAAATTAGTTAGTCCTTTTTATTTCAATAATTTAGTGTAACTTATTTACTGAATATGGACTTACTTATTGATATACGGAGTAATATATATTTTTTCCTCTATTCTTTAAGGCAGTGGTGATATATGTTTGTGTTTCTATTTTTTTGTTACCCATTGATTAAATGAGTTGGGGGTCTAAAAATCCACATGTATCTTGTTTTCCCTCATTGAAGCATAATCCATAAATATAGATAAATTTCAATAATATATATAATAAATAAAAAGTATAAATGTTTTCATAATTGAAGTTACATCATCCATAATTGCATAACTGCTATGTTAATCTCCTTATCTCCGGATGCAATGTCGAACAAATTAGACATGTGAAAGTACAATGGTTCATCATTGTCCTTGCAAAAAATATTGGCATCCCGTGGAACCTTTACGATAGTTATATCTAAAGTCGTAGCAACTTCCCCCAATGTTGCCACGGGATCATTAGTGGAGAATGTTTCTTCTCATCAACAAACAAATAATTAAATTAATTAGCATATAACATATTTTATATGTAATCATATTAGTGTAAAGATATACTGTAGATTTTGATATAGGTCTCACGAGATGTCTAGGTTTGGAAATGAAGGTATATAGTGCGTTTACTACAATTGTTACCTTTGATGTCGACACAAAAACTAGAACATCACCATAAAGAACCTTCTTTACCAATCAGGAGGAAGAATCATAATTAATATACAACTCATAATGGCTAGTTGAGCCAAAGTCACCCCCGATGGATCAACCGTTGAACAACTCCCTTTAGAGTTGACTCTCTTAATAGGAGGCGACTCGTGCTGCATCATAGCAAGTGGCTGGTGCGAGAGTCCTAAATCCTTCAACTGCTTATCAAACTCCATATCCATCCGCTTATCAAACTCCTACATTAAGCTTTCTTTAATCTCTTTAGTGACCTCAACCTTTATTCGTTTTCCTAATTCTAGCAAATACTCTTAGCTAGGTTCACCGAAGGTTGCGTTGTGTTGAGGGTCCAAAGTATGAGCATATCCCCACACGATATCCAGCAACACAAATACGTCCAAATATATAATGTTTTTAATAAACCAAAAACACATACAAATATATATTCCTTCGTCATGATCATTTCGAGTTGTATGTACAACATCCACAACATCCTTGTACTCTTTATTGATCGTCATTCTTGTATGTGATTCAATCTCATAAATGTCATTATTTGGTTATTCATCTTCTAGGTAATTATGTTGTGTTTTTTTTCATGTAGCACAACATACCAGTTTTTAGACGTAGGGTCTTGGATATAAAAAAAAACTTGGGAAGCTTGATATGTCATTATGAATGGTAACCTATCTTTCAAAAGTCAGCCAAAGTCATTCCTGATCCTCAACTTTCACACTAGTCTTATTGTCAACTCACTTGCATTTGAAAATAGGTACAAAAAAATTGGTATAATTAACCTCCCAATTCTTTACTATGACACCATAATAAGGCATTAATCCCACAACATGATTTTGATCTTTTAAAGTTGAAAATTGCATGGACTCTGCCTCAAAAGTGACTCCACTATTTTTCACTGTACTTTTATCATCTTGAGACTTTGTGTAAAACAAACAATTGTTTACTTTAGAGTTAGAACAACATAAAACATCAAACTTTAGACCGTTTGCAAGTCATGTTAATGTTTTAGATGTTGATGGATCATTCATGATTTGTTGCTTAAATTGTGGTATGAAAAATTTGTTATACTCGATTAACACCCATTTTTATGATTGCCTTGGATTCTTGTATTTAACAACGTATTTGTGTGCAACTAAGTATGGTAACACCTCATCAGTGTTAATAAGGAAATACAAATGTGCATACATAACCTTTTCTCTATATTTTTCTTATTACATGTACACATTTTGAAGATTTACTTATTAATCTAAGAGAGAGACAACAATTTTTAGGAACTTCTATAGATTTTGCTTTTGACATGTACTCAGAATAAAACTCAATAGCTTCTTCTAAAATGTATCTTTCAATAATGGAAGCTTCCGGACGACATTGATTTTTCACATATCCCTTCAAAATCTTCTTGTATCATTCAAACTGGCCAACACAATATGATTTCTCTTACAAGATGAACAACCAAATACACTATGAATATAGTTAAGTTATTGTATGCCTAACATTTTTTGGTAAATTCTATGAATACCCACCGATAGTAAGTATTGCATTAAAACGTGACAATCATGAGACTTTAAGTCAATTAGTTTCAAATCATGCATATGTACATGACTGTTAACATTTGAAAAGTAGTCTTATGGTACCTTAACACCTTTAAGACATTCACATAAACTTATTTTCTCCTTCTTCAACAAAGTGTATCACGCTGCATGCAAGTATATACATTTACCAACTTCTCACGTGCCAATCCTCTCATATATTTATCTCAATCAAATTCAGACGTGCATTTACACCATCCTTCGTTTTTCCTTTAATGTTTAAAATTGTTCTGATTAAGTTGTCACACACATTATTTTCTATGTGCATTACATTTATACAATGTCTCACATCTAACGTACACCAATACGAAAGATAAAAAAAAAAGATTGATCTCTTCTTCCATATTTCAGTCACAGTTTGATTCTTCTTCCTTTTTTCACAAACCACATTAACATTTTTTACATTTTCATAAATTTGAAGGCCACTTAATGGAGTGGTGCAAATGTTATATTCTTGGTATCCGCTGGAAGTTTTTTTTCAATCTACGATACCGGTGATATTTCGTTAGAAATCTACAATGTCGAAGATACAATGTCTTCCTTCCATGTTTAACTGCTCATATGACATGTTTTCTTCATGTATTGGACATGCTTTATGACATTTCACACTATAACCTGATAAGTTTCCATATGCAGGGAAATCTTTGATATTACAAAATAAAATTGCCTGCGATTAGAAAGATTCATTGTCAAATGCATCAAACACATCAATCCCTTCATCCCACAAAAATTTTAAATCTTCAAATAATGGATTAAGATAAACATCTATGTCATTTCCAGGTTGTTTTGGACTAGAGATCATCATAGAAAACATCATGTATTTGCGCTTCATAGACAAAGTAGGAGGTAATTTGTAAATCACTAACCAAACAGGCCATGAACTATGATTACTAGTTAAATTTCCAAAAGGATCCATTCCACCAGTAGTGAGTCTAAGTCTTAAGTTTCTTGATTATTTTCCTAATTCATTAAATTATTTATCAATCTTCTTCCATTGCAAAGAATCAGTTGGTTGATGAAGTAGTCCATCATATTTTCCATTATCTACATGCGACCTAAGGTTTTTAGAGACATCTGTATTTGCAAACAAACGCTTAAGCCTTTAAATTATTGGAAGATGCCAAATGACCTTATCAGGAGGACCTTCATTTGTGACTTTATCATTGTATTCTTTTTCACTAGCTTTAACCTCATAACATGACAAACCACAAATGGGACATCTTCTTAAATCTTCAAACTCATTTTTGTATAAAATACAACCATTAGGACATGAATGTATCTTTTTATATTGCATACTCATCGAACAAAGTATCTTTTTTGCCTCATAATTTTGATTAGGTAATGTATTTCTTTTTGGAAGCATGTCCTTCAACAATTGAAGCAATTAAGTAAAACTTTTGTTTGATGGAAAAACGCTCTTCTTCTATTAGTGATCTTTGTAATTTCTTCTTTAGATGAATAATGAAGGAGATATGATGAGCGGAACCATTAAAGAAACTCAAAAGGAGTTTCCATGGATTGAATTGGAGTTAGGAATCTGTGAGAGTGAGAGGTGAGGCCAACTCACTAGGAAAGAGTCTAGGTTAAGTCTTGAAGGAGAATAACCTAGGGAGAACTTAAGAACAAGTAGAATGGCCAAAATTAGGCAACATTTCATTACTCCAAGTTAAAAAAAATACATGTATAAGAGACTCCTATTTATAGGAGAAAGTCTCTCAAAAACTCTCAAATGAGAGTGTGACAAGTGTCACCACCTTATTGGTGCAAATTCTCTCTATTTAGGAGAAGACATGTGGAGCCTCATGCCTTCCTTGCCTACATTTCTATTTGCACCCCTCTTTTACTATTTTACACTTTACTTTGTTTTCTATTTACATATTTCTCTACTTTGGCCCAAAATACAAAGTCCAAATCTTCCTAACTACTCTATACAATTTTTACAAGGCTAAGAAGAAGAAAAAGACTCTACAAACTCTTCATTAAAGCTCGATCTTCGTTTATCTTCTTGGCCGAAAGTTTTGAGTCTGGACGATTTCCATCATCCCCTCCCTCTTGAAAAGGATATGTCCTTAGATCTGAATGATGCTTACACTACAAGAAAATCATGAAATAGAAACCAATTTTTAGATACCAAAATAATTAGTTACAATAGAAACTAAAATAGAGATCATTTTAGAAACTAAAAAAAAAATTGGTTTCTAAATTAGTTTCTATTATTTTCTATTATTGTTAAATAGTTTCTAAATTTGTATCTAATTAGCAACTAAGGTTTTAGATACCAATTATTTAGTTTCTAAATTTAGTCTCTAAAACCTTGGTTGCTAATTAGATACCAATTTAGAAACTATTTAACAATAATAG
>Ga0123342_1006359_pt1 | contig 16456 bp, 11 predicted proteins | sample Turbeawhitnodule_FD_89960 | JGI IMG/M metagenome (GOLD analysis project Ga0123342, IMG submission 89960) | Root nodule microbial communities of legume samples collected from Mexico - Turtle bean Mexico white nodule | ecosystem: Host-associated > Plants > Roots > Nodule | place: Mexico: Nepantla... | reverse complement strand
TTTTTGTGGGGGTTAGCCTTGTGGGGGTGAAAATATGTATTTGTCTGTCTAAAATTAGAACTTTTTTTAAAAAAAAAAAAAAAAAAAGAAACATAATCTACCATTTGTAGAGAAGGGCTACAATTTGGCTTGGCTCATTATTACATTGTATCTTGTGTTAATTAGGTTAAAGATGAACTTGCAACCATGGGTGTTCTTGGATCTCAGATATTGTCATCCTTTTCATAGGTTCCACATTAAGCATCTTTGCTATCAAATCTCTAGCTTCAGCAGATAGGTAACATGGAAGACTGAAAACCCCTCCCTGTAGAAAAAAAAAAAAGGCAATTAAATCTTCTTTAATCTATAATCATTCAAAGAATAATGTTTTTTTTCATAAAATATTAACTCAGCAAATAAGTTTTTTTTTCATATTTGAAAGGTTATATCAATCAATAACTCATGCCATAAAATTAGAATAAAAATACCTTTATTTTGTCGAAGAGATTTGGAATGGTTTCATCGTCAAAAGGTAGAGCTCCACAAAGAATAAAATATAGAACTACACCACAACTCCATACATCAACTTCAGGTCCAGAATCTAATTTTCCACATATAACCTTTAAAAAAGCAACAAAAAGTAACCAATAAATAACGTATATATGTTACCAGCATCCCATTTTTAAACTACACATTTTCTATTATTTACTAAATTTATCTTACTTCTTACTCTTTTTTTTTTAATCAACAAACAATAAATAAATATAAATATAAAAATGGATATTTCAACCCTTATGCGTAAAGGAATCTAAACTATATTTCTAAGTATCATCTGGGAAAAGCAAATCTGTTAAAGCAAAACACAAAAATCTTTTACATCACAAAATAGCGTCATGCAAAACAAAAAGGTTAAACAACTACACATCAAAGAAGAATTGTGCCTCTCAAACAAGAAAAGCAAAAGCAAAAGCAAAAAACAGGACACTCACACACCTATCTGGCCGAGCAAAAGGAATAGAAGACCAACCTCTTAATCCACACGACTATCTTACTTCTTACTTAATTTACAAGTCTTATTAACAATATGATTTAGATCACAAGATTTCAAACCTCAGGAGCTACATAGTTAGGGCTTCCACAACTTGTCTTAAGAAAGTGACCACCATTCATGATGTTGCTCCAGCCAAATCCAGTTATCTTGACATCACCATTGAAGTCCAAATGTATGTTTTCAGGTCTCAAATCTCTATGAACCACCATATTATTGTGACAATACTCCACTCCAGAGATTATCTACTTACAAAACATGTATATAGTGAATAATAAATAATTTTAAGGACAAATTTCTCAAGTTCAAAGAATAAAGAAGACTTAAAATTAGTTTAACATAGAAGTTTGACATAAAGATTCAGAATCTCTTACCTGTTGAAAAATATTACGAGCTTCATCTTCTTCTAACCTACCCTTTTCTATTACGTAATCAAAAAGCTCTTTAGAAGTATACTCCATAACAACACATATGTGACTTGGAGTTTCTATGACCTCATAAAGTTCTATAATGCGAGGATGCTTGAGCAATCTTAAAATTTCAAGTTCTAATTTCACTGCAACACAATTTGAAGAAAGGAAAGGAAGGGAAAAATATGGTAAGTGTACTTAATAAGAAGCTAAACCATATCAAACATGCAGGTTTTATAAACAAAATCATAAGAAAATCAGTAATATTCTCCCCCAAGTACATTTAAATTAGTTCATGCTATGCTTAAACTTGTTAAGAGAAGAAAGGCTTGATCAACATATTAGATAGGTTTATTCTGTAACATCTCACAAGAAATTCATCTTAATTGTCGCAAAATTAAATCAAGCCTGGTTAAAAATTGCTTATGATAATTAAGTTTTAGTTATTAAGTAAATAGGTACAACAAAAAAGATTGAAATTTACTAAACATGAGTTAGAAGCATCTAGAGAATTTTCATTTTGTTTTTAAAAGAAATATAGAGAGTTGATATATTTTTAAAAGAACATTATATGGTTTGATCTCAAAGTAGATATAGCAAATTAGATTTTAATTATTGGAAGACTTTGATATATAGCTATGTGAGTACTCGCAATATTTGAAGCTTTGTTAGATATTGGTTCACAGTGAGAAATCAATTAGTATTATTGAAAATTTACTAGTGGGTAGTTACTCAATAATTTTAATTGCAAATGTTAAACCAAAAGAATCATGTGACGTACCATCTTACAAGGGAGTAGAAAATGTCCAACAAATCAAAGTTGTTATCTATGAAAAAAAGAATATAAAAGGTACAAAATTTCTAGTTGTAGTGGAACAATATTTTTCAAGTATTACAAATTTAGTAAATAAAATAGAGTTGTATAAGAATGACATTGAAGTCCTCGAGAAAATGATTTGGGCAATGCTTATGAAATTTAATCATGTGCGGTGAGTACAATAATTGAGTCTCATAACATAAACATCATAACCGTAGTAAAGTTGCAAAGAAGCATGGAATGTTATGTTAGTAGAATTTTTTAAAAGATGGAAAAAAAATGAAAAACCTTGATAAGTCATGTGAATCTCAACATTGTAGCAAAAACTACTCAAATTCATAAGGAAGCCTAAAGAATCATTTCCAACTAATGTATTGGAGAATGAAAATTTTGTTAGAAATAATTCATTCAAAGAGTATAGTTAAACATTTTAGCTTTCAAAATTTACACATTAATTCAATTCTATTATCTATAAATGAGCTTTCACTTCAAAATTTACATATTCATTTCTACTATCTCCGAATGAGCTTTCACAATATTATTCATTATGTTTGTCATACCATTTAGCAAAATTTTGAGCTACAAACACTAATAAGTCCTATCTCCTTAGCTTATAATCAATACCAATATTATCAAATATAAAGTGGAATGCTTATCTTATAATCAACACCATCATTATCAAATATAAGCTAAAATGTTAAAGTATCACCACATAATCAACTTAGATTTTTTTTTCATATATAAAAACTACAACTTTTAATATATTTAGATATATAAAGTAAGTATGCACTTTTTTCCCTCCAAATTTTTACTACAAGAAAATCATTAAATAAATTTTTTTATAAAAAAAATAATAATTTTGTTACTATATTAACTAAATTATATTATATTTTATAAACTACAAAATTATCACTATCTAAAACCGTTTATATTATTAATAAAAAATTATAAACTAATTTCTAATTTGATATCTAATTAATTATCAATTATTTTATATTCTAAAGTGTGTTATATTGTACATATAGTTATACACCAAAATACACTATAAGAAAATCATTTAACAATAACTAACGTAGAGACAAAAATAATTAGTTATTATAGTGACTAAGTTGGATACCATTTTACAAACTAGTGTCATTATAGTCTTTGTAACTGTTATTAATGAACTAATTAGTACTAGTGATTGTTGTTACTTAAGGTGTAAGTCTAACTGAGATGTCAACATAGTGAGTATCAATGTTTTAGCTGCTAACTACTTTACTTTATAAATTAATTTTTAATTTTAAATTAAAGACTAATTTAAAATATAAAATAGTTAATAACTAAAATTTTGATAACCAATATTAGATACTGAAATAAAAACTATTTATAAATTTGTAATAAGATACAAACTAGTATAGATACCAATAAATTTTGAGTTTATAAAATAATATCTAATTTATTCACTATACTTATTTTTTATCTCTAAAATTAGTTGTTATTAAATGATTTTTTTATAAAAATATTTATAAAACAAAATTGCAAGAAAAAGAAGAAAAGTAAAAAAAAAAAAAACTAAGACGAAAAACAGTATAAACCTTGTTCTTCCATTTCCATGCTCTTTATCTTGCGACGATTAAAGATCTCGATGATAACCTTCTGCCCAGTCAATACATGTTTTGCAACTTTCTTCTTGCCCAACATGGATATGCTAACTGTTTTCCCCAATTTATAATTTGTTAAAAACAAGAACATGCCTGCATCACTACCTTCTCCTGCTCCACCATCCATTTTTGAAATCTAGAAGCAAAAATATTGATGAAACAAAGCAAAAATTAGACACCTAGACATAATATATTTTCACAGGCATAAATTAGAAAGTCTTTAAACATCCCCTAAAAAAGAAATAAAATTTGAAAAAAAATGCTTTATTTGTAACGAATCTATACTGAAAAAAATAAAAAAAGATGGCTTAAAGTACCTAGTATGGTGGTTTGTAATAACAATCATAAAAAGAGAAAGATGAAAGAGAATTGTGTTTGGAATTGAAAATGGAAAAGAAACTCTCACCAGTTATGGGGTGTTGGTAGAGTCAATGGAGTTTGGAACTTCGGAAGTGACGAAGATAAGATTAAGGTCTATCGTTATAGTTATACGGATTAGGACTGAAAATAATTATTGAAAAATAACGTGTTCAAACAAATCTTCGTTTGAAAGTTACGTATTTTTTTTATCAACTATTTAATAATTTATTTTTGGTTTTGAATTAATGTGTAAACGATTGTTTAAACCAATCCAAACACATCATGACACTTTCCTACAATGTTTATCTAATATTACAATATACTAACAACAGTTCCAACGGTGTAATTAAGGTGAAATTGTTTACTTAATTGTTTGACTTAATTTTAATTAGCATAAGATTTAAGAATTTAAGTATTGTTTGGGTTATATAATGATTTAAAAGTTTAAAACAAGTTTCACGTATCTCACTTCGCATTTCTTATATTTATTTATTTTTCAACTTAAAATAATAACTCATATTTTTTTCTGACTAATAATTAAGTAAATAAAATAAAATATAGAAAAATACAGGAAAATGATTTTAAATTTCTTATAAAAAAATTAAAATTATAAGTAACATGTAACATTATATAATTAAGACAAAATTTATGCTTAAAAACATGTTTTACTAGGTCTAATTGAAAACTAGGAGAAGAACGAAGTGATGTTCAGGAGATCAAATTCCACTCTTGCTGATCTTAAACCCTATAAAACAATGGAAATGTAGGGTGGTGATGGAACCATGAAAGCAAGGGATTTGCAATTTTTACTAGTAACAAGGTAGCCAACTCTGAGAAAAAAATTAGAATGTGGTGAGAAATAAAATTTGGATCAATATATATGTATGTATATATGTGAAGTATTGATTTATGAGTTTTTTTAGCTGTCTAAAATTTTATAATTGACAATACACTAAAAAATTATTACACAAAAATCAATTTTAAAGATAATAAATAAATAAATAATATATTAATTAAATTATATATTATTTTAAAAATTACAAAATATTAATGTATAAAATATTTTTTATTATTAATAAAATTTATAAATTAGTATCTAATTAACTATGGAGATTTTAATTATCAATAACATTATACTAAAGTTACATACAAACTTTTAATAAGTTACCTATAATGCATATTATGTATGATGTTGCAAGCTAAAATATTATTGAATTATTGTTTGTCGGTAATTTTTTTACGGACAAATAACAATTATGCAAAAATTTGCAAAATAAAAATAAAAATTAAATATAAATCAATATCAGTTGATAATAACTTGATAATAAAAAATTACTAAAAAACATAAACTCGTCCGTAAATTTTTGTTAGTAATATAATATTTTTTTTAGTGTTAAGTTTGATAAAAACATAATTATCAAAAGGGTTGAGATAAATATGGCAAGGCTGATTTGTAATCTAGAAACATATTAAAAAAAAAATATTCAAAAAGAGGTGAAGGGTTATAAATAATGAACCCTATAAAAATCTCATTTCCATTTATAATAATTTTAGTATTTATTCTAAAATTAAATCAATAAGGCTATCATTTTCTTTAACACAATACAATCTTATTATCTATTTAATTTATTGCAGTATGATATTTACACTACACAAATAAAGACTAATATTTATACTACACAAATGTATAAATGAAGAGTTATTAAAGGTCACATTGCGAGAAAATTGATATATCTCACGCTTCCCAAAGTCAATATATAACGGCTGCACGGAAACTAGATGTTACACTTAGAGTCCTAAAGTACATCAAAGATCATCAGAACAAGATTATTACTGTCATCCAAGAACATTAACGACTTATTGCGACTGAGGAGGTTGCCAGTAGGGGTGGCAAAGCGGGCTAGCCTGCCCCGCCCTTGGCCCGCAAAGTTATTGCGGGCTAGAATTCCCAACCTGTCTCGCATAAGAGCTGGCCCGCGAGTTTGCGAGTCAACCCGTGTTCTTTTTTTAAAAAAATTAAATATATATTTTTTACATTTTGTTCTTAAAAAATTGTCAAATTAAACATATATATTTGTTACTATCAAACCTAAATATTTTTTTTTCTTTCCTTTCAAACATAGTCAAACATCAAAACATTAAGATAAATATCAAATATCATTATTCTTCCACTTCTAAAACATTAAAAATACCTAATTTCAAAAACATTAAACATAAACATTAATTCAAAAACATTAAACATAAACATTATTTAAACATTATTGACATTCTTTCATTTCAATAACATTGGATGTCGCCTTAGAAGAACTTTCATACATTTTTTCAAACATAAACCTAATTAAGTTGCCCTGTTGCTACTAAGTGCCAATTTTTTTCTCTTGCGGGTTAGCGGGTCAGCCCTCCTCGCCCCGCTGCTAGCCCGCGCGGGCTAATGCGGTTGAAAAGGTCGCCCGCCCCACGTTTTTTACCAACAGGCCGCGGGTCGGCCCGCACGACCCGTCCCACTTTGTCATCCCTAGTTGCCAGACAACTCAAATATCAGTATCTGACTATTGCATTTTTCTTAGTTCTTCTATTATCTCATGAAAGTCAAAAAAACATCAAGATCATTTGCGGAAGCAGAATACTGCACTATGGTCAATACTTGTTTGGAGATAGTTTGGTTACGATATGGTGTCATGTAACTTGTCAGCTCGACTTTTCTGTGACAATCAAGAGGCCTTGCATATAGTAGCAAACCAAAATTTCATGAACACGCTGAGATAGACTGTCACATTGTGCGAGAAAATTACAAACCGGGATAATCAGTCATTCGTATGTATCACACATTACAACTCGCAGATATTCTTACTAATGCACTGGTAAGGAAGATTTTTTGACGTTGCCGACGCAAGTTAGGGTTCATGATCTTCAAATTATATGCAAATTTAATTTGATAATGATAAAATTTCATGATTAGTGGATGCAGAGAAAGTCTTCATACACATGTATATATCTCATATACATGAAGTAATTACCATTTTTCTTACCATCTTCTTATATATCATTTTCTTAGTTGACTCACTCTTGTATAAACCAGTATATATCATTTTCTTAGTTGTCTCACTTTTGTATAAACCAGTAAATGTGACTAGATTTACTTAATCTAAGGGTTTACAGTGGATTATCAACCTTTTTTAATTTTTAATTTGTAAATTTACTTTTTCTCCTTTTTTAATTTGCTAATTAGATATACATTTTCTTTATATTTTAATTAAATTTAATATTCTTATTCTTTGATTTCGTTATTAGGAATTACTATGTTTTAAAAATTAAATGAACAAGGATGATTAGAGTGACTTGCACCAAAAATGGAAATTACTTATCTTACCAAAATGATGAAAAAGACGAAGAATCTCCTTCACCACGAGGTCCTTATTCATTTTCTTTAAAATAGTTTATAGTAATTAATGCTGATAAAATGTAAGAGACTGTGATTATTATATTTTGATAATGGATTGCATGTTTAAAAAGTATAAATGACGGGAAATGATGATAGCCACTTAATATATGTAAAAAATGAAGAGATATTGGAATAGGAAAACTTATGAAAAAGGATAACAATAAATATAAAACATACTTGTAATCTTTCATTTCTTTCTTCTTTTTCATCTTTTCTTTTACCATTTTTCTTTTTCCCCTCGTTATATAACCTCTCCATATTTTACCATTTTATTATCTTTCATTATTGTCATCTAATTTTTTTCCTTTCTGTTTATGTCTTTCACTTAATTTAGAACTTATACCGTTCGACCCGATCGTGTGATCAGATTTTATGGCTGAATAGATCGGATCCAATAGTTATAAGTTGGTCGGATTTGATCGCTAATGAGATTAAATTATTTTATTTTTTCTGTTTATTACACGGTAAAAGGAGCACATGTTTAGTAAAAAAAAACATCATATAAAAAGTATATTTTTTTTTAGCAATTGATTACAATTAATAAAGTTAATTGATTACAATTAATAAAGTTGTTATGATTTTCTAAAAAAATCTAAGAATGTTATATGAGAATCACGAGTCTTATACAAATATAAATATTATTTTATTTAATACATATTATACTTCATCATTAACTTGATCATCGATAAAAATTCCCTTACAACTCATAACTACAATGACAAAGAATCACCTCAAAAATCATCTCCAAGCATCTAACCCAAGTTTTTGGTGAGAACAGAACTAATACCATATTCTTATAACTGATACCATATTCTTATAATACTATCCTATTTTCTTACAACTAAAAGCAAAATTACTTAATTAAAAGTGTGTATGTGGATGACGTGATCTATATTATTCAATGATATAAACTGGAATACAACGTTAACTAACTAGAAATTTTCCCTTCATTTTTTACAATAATCGTACAAGAATTATTATAATCTATATGCTACTCAAATCTTCAGCCAAGCCTTATTCCCATAGTTTTGTCTATTATGAAACCTCTGAGAGCATCTTCTTCTTTTATTTATAATAAAATAAGAATAAGTAGAACAATAGAATATGATGATATTATTGGAAGAAACATCATTGATGGATCTTAAATAATAAATAAATGCATCCAAAAGATTGGTATCGGAGCACTGATTGAAAAGTCCACACAGAAGTTATTACCTGTAGTCAAAAGATACAGAGAATCTCTGAATAGAAATAAGACGACAAGTACAATAATTGAGGGTGTTCAAGGTGAATTGTTACCTGAGAATTTTCTACTTTTCTCTCTATTAATTGTTGACATGTGCAGTGGTGATGTGATGCAGAGAGCGTGTGCACGGTGGCTAGGGCTGTTGCATTGATCCAAATAAATTCTCTTTCATGTACGTACGTGGTGGTGCACGTGCATAACTGCACTTGCATGTGAAGACAGATCCTTCTTCCATCACATATTTATGATGCCCTTGAAAGTATAACAAAGCTACCCTATTCTATGCACTAATTTATTATCTCCTGTGCCTTTGCCTCGTTCTTTGCTCTCATCTTCAACGGGTATATGCATTCTTTTCGGTATAGCTGCCATTGGTAATGCAGAACCATAATATAATGCAACACACAAGTTTTCAGAAAGCTTCAAATTAAACAAGTAGTGTTACCTGATTAAATATGCAAAATGATGACAGTTTCTAATTAATGTCTTTGTTTCATCTCTAAAAGCTTAACTGTGAAATCTCATCCAATCAATGAACTAGGAGAACATATATATAACAGGAAAAAGAATAATATACATTAATTTCTGAGATTATCAATTTTATGGTGAATTAAAATAGTTTTCACTTAACTTAGTGTCAATTTTGTCCACATTATGCATGTTAATTTAGTTTGTCTCAGTTTCTAAATTTGGTCAACTTCATCTTAAAAGGAAAAAGTGGTCACCTGAAATAAAACATCAAGTTTTACTTAATAAGTAAAGGGATAATATCCAAATTTGAGAGAGGGAAAATAGAATAATTAAGATGAGAAGAGATCGTGCGTAGTACAACATGGCTGCTAACATAGGAACTTTTTGTTGTTGTTTATGTTTCATTGGATAAATATCCAGCTAAATCTCGTGCATGAAGAGCTAAACTCAAGGGGAATACCACGACCGAACAAACATCAACACCATTCCAACTTCTCATTATTATTATCATCTCACGGAACCTTCCACTTTTGTGAATATATATATATAGCTATTATCATCCGCACTAAAGTTTCTTCAAACCCCTTCATCTGTGCTTTTAATTCTTTCTTCAACATTATCAATGATTGATAATTAGGTGGTTTGTAACACAGCAATTATTGCACAGGAAGACACATAGAAGGTGTTGTGTTTTTGCAACGTTCTGGATCCGACATAGCCTTTGTCGGACCCACCTCCACATGTTCTTCCCTCTCCCTCTCTTTTGAGTTCTTCATATTTTTTTCCTTGTTGCATGGAGAGGAAGATCATATCCCACCCAACATATCTCTCATAGAACAGGTAATTCTTTGTTGTTATTATCGAACTATGAATATTCAACATCAACTTTTAGGTTGGTCTGAATAAAATTAGGTATAGATCTGTTAATCAAAGTTTTAAGTTCAAGCCTGATGGAAAACATAATGGAGAAAGGAAATACGTCACTAAAAATTATTAACCAGATTTTTTGACATAGAGTAGTTATAAGCAAAGATGAATACTTTATTCATATAACACGAAGCAAAAGAAAAATTATTAACCCCAATTCTTACATAGGCCGGTGTCAGTCGACTTACAAGTTTGTTGGCACCATTCATGTTGTTTTTTTTAAATTTTTTGTTTCTTATGTTGAATTGGCCGGTCACTTATCTTGTCTGCTACAGTTTATATAACTTTTCTGCTATGAGTGTCAGCCATGATGACATTTCTTTTGGCTTTATAGACTCTCTTTTTTTTATATTTCTTCCTTCACAAGTGATTAAAAAAGGAATTCCAGAAATCTTTTGGTGTGTGTATTTTTTAATCAGATAACATTTGAAGGAAGGAATTTCAGTATGCTTTAGATTTCCATGCGTTGTTGTCTTCTTCTTTGTTGTTTGTGAAATCTGCGTGTTCTTTTGCCTGAGCCATTATCTTGTGTTCCACTTTTTTATCATACCTTTTTTCTTTTCACATAATATTTCACGTTATACGAACAACCTTTTATGTGTACAACAATAAACGTTTATTTTTTAAATCTATACCATATCATATTATTATTTTTTTCTGTATAGATGCATTGTACACAAAAATAATTATAACTCTTTTGAAGGTTGTTATTATGTCATTTCTCTTTACCATTCTTTGCATGCTTTTTGTTTGTCTGAGGTCTCACATGAAGATCTTTTTGCTTTTCTTCAGCCTTTTCCATATATCTATGTATGTGTATTTTGCTCTCCCTTTAAGGAGACAGTAGCTTCCTTGAAACATCCTCAAAAGGAAAACCTCTCTGCATCCATGACTGTATATGTACTATAAGTTTGTTTTGGTTGTGGCTATCTTCATTTATCAACCTTCCTTTTTCAAAGTGTTGAATTCCATCTTTTCCTTCATTTCCTCCACACCTAGCCCAAGGTAAAAAAGCAACCTTCATTTCTTTCCTTGTTATGAAAGCTTGTAATGTATTGTGTTATATTACCATATATACTATCTCACGAAAATTCTTACTTAAAAAGTTTTCAGGGGAAAATTAGTTTTAGAATATCACTGCATTTCAAAATGTTATGTACCTTTTTTAATGGTTCCCTTGTTCAATACTGTTTTCGTGAAAGCTGTAATTTTAGTTGATCTTCATTCGTTCATTGTTGGTATTAATTATATGGTACTAGTGAAAGATAGAGGGTAGTATCTGTTTGTCTGCATTTCTTGGGGTGTGACACAAAAGAAGAAGTCATTGAGGCAGCCATGAGTGGGGAAATTAAAAGAAGAGGAAGAGAGAGGAGGCTGAATAGAAAATGGGAAAAAAAAGGATGAGTTATTTTGTGCAGTTTAAGGGTAAAATGTATACACCAAATTGCCTTCATATACGTGAAAGATTATAGATATAGATGATCTTATTTGTCCACATGTTGTTTTCCAACATTGCTTTCTATAGAATTTCCTTTCATATATTCGGCAGCTTTTGAGGTTTGTCATTCTTTGAAAGACAGTGCTGAGGCTTTGAAACTGGTATTCCTAACAAATACAATGGGGGGTTGCGTGTCAGTACCTTCTAATGCAATAAAAGCACCAAGGAATCTCCGTAGACGGATAACAAGACGGCGTCAAAAGATCTCAAGTTCTATTCCTATTCCTATTCCAGATGATATCATCCTGAATAGGAGTAGCAGCGGAGGGGGGCGTGTGACAGATTATTCTGTAAGTGAATTTGTTCATATGGACTTTGAAAATGGTGCAACTACTACTTGCAGGCGCTCAGAAGTTTCTAATTCAGTATTCCATCTTACTCAGCTTCAATGGCAACTCAGTCAATATGACAATGATGCAAACTGTATATTCTTTTGACTTTACTATTTTCAATTTTTATCTTTTTGGAATTGTAATGAATTTGTTATGTCACTGCTTGCAGTAGTGAGTCAAGAAGAAACATATTTTGATTCCCTCAGCATTCTGGAATCTGATTCAGATGAAGACTTCAATAGTGTTCATGGAGGTAATGTGTTACCTGTTAACATATATAAACAATTATTGAACCATGTGCACACAAATTCTAGCCTCTAAGAATGGCTATTATGTTGGGGCACTAGGCCACTGATGATTTTTACACTTTATACCATTGTATATTCGCTGTGACTAGAGTGTGTAGTTATGCCAATGACCTACCAGTGTTGTGATAAAGATTAGCCTTAGTGTGTGGATTATAGATTAATTTGTCTTTGTATTTATTATTGTTGTTGTTCTGCACCATATAGATTGTTGTTTCTTTCTTGGGTTGCAGATTTATATGCAGATGGTTTTCCACTTGGAAACATCCCATGTGGTCAAGTGCTCCAGTATGGAAGATCATCATGTTTTTCAGAAAGCAAATGTCAGTATGAAGAATATCATAAAAGCTATCTTAAAGTTGATGGAGGAAATCAAGACAACTTAAAGGGAAGAGATGAAAGTAGTTTTGGCCTTGTCAGTACACCAGGTTGTGGAGTGTCTCGCTTAAGCAAGACTCAGGGAAGCTTCAAAGGTATAAAGGAATATAAACATGGTCTGGAAGAGAAAACTCCAGAGAGTGCACGGAAATCAGGCCTTCATCGGTTGGCACCCTCTGTTAGTTTCAATGACAAAACATTGAATCGGCAAAGCAAACGGCTGTCACAGATCTTCAAGCTTTCTTTCAAACGAAGGTCCAGTGATGTAGAGGATGCAAATGAACTTAGTAAGTGATGAAATACTCAAATTTTCATTGCATGAAAATAATTTTAACAGAATAATGGTCATTTTCTAACACTGCATTGGTTCCTTTGGGGCTGCACTTTAAACTTCCAACTATAAAGTTGAATACTGGTAAGTGTTTAACTCGAGTACTTTTTCAAATATTCTAAGTAATGCCTCGTGTTGCTTGAATCTGTTGCATGTAAGTATGCTACATTAATATATACTATTATGCTAATTAAGCTCCTTAATATTGTATTCGTATGTAAGGTCGTTCAAAAAGATATTTGTTGCGACCCAGAGCAGGGCATACAATTCCATGCCAGAATGGAGAAAAGCCATTTCGTGGATGTTGGTCTGAAATTCCACCCTCAACATTTCAACTTCGAAGTGAACACTATTTCAAGTATGCTGTTGACCTTCCTTGCTTGATGTTTTCATTATATACACATACAACCAATTTTAGTTATGTTTAAGATCTCATCGACAAGAGATAAAAACGTTTAATAATATATAATTAATGCAACTCTCATCTTATAAACTGTTATAAACTTTTTAAAGGTTGAGTTACCCTTGAAATAGATTTCTTAATAAGTTATATGAAAATATAATTGTCTAACCATTCTCTTTGTAGGGATAAGCGCAAGTGCCCTGCACCGAATCACAGTCCTTACACTCCCATTGGTGTTGATCTATTTTTCTGTCGAAGAAAAATACATCATATTGCTAGACATCTAGAGCTTCCCAATGTGAAGACCGATGGAAAAATTCCCCAACTTCTTATTGTGAATATCCAGGTATAGCTTTTTGGTATTTAATTCAACAACATTCATTAAAAAAATTCAGTACTAGTGTTGGCATATGTATCATTAATTCATTGTCAAATTATTAGACTGTGTACTGTTGATTGGTTTCACATACATCATATTATTTATGTGCTTTGTGGCAGCTGCCCATATATCCAGCTGCAATGTTCCTTGGTGATAGTGATGGAGAAGGGATGAGTCTTGTACTGTATTTCAAAGTTTCTGAGACTCTTGATGAACAAATTTCTTCCCAGTTTCAGGAAAGCATTATGGTAAATATATTGTCCATTGCTATTATCCCATTGTAAACTATTTTCATTTTAGTCAACTTATGTCACCAAGTTACCTTAGTCTATATTAAGTAAATAGTTTAGTGTTCTCCATTTCACGTCTTTTGTCGCAGTTGGATTTACAATATTGTGTTCACATTGTAGGTTATTGTTCTAAGATCTCTATATTTAAGTCATTTAATTGATCAAATAAGAAAGTCTTGGAGAATGTAGATTCTAGAATTTGAGTGTTTATTTTAACTCCTATAGGTCAACATTGAACTGCTTGAGTCATTGTGATGCGATTACACCAGTTTTTTTAAGGCTTCTCTGCAGTTGTTCCATTTTTAACCCAGTTTGAAGCATTCATGCTAATTGCTGCACATACTTTGTGCCAGCAGTTCTTCATGGCTCTGTTAGGAAGTGCTGTTAGAATATTTTTTCTCTCTCTGTTCATTTAGGGTAACATATTTAAACTGAGTCAGACACAACATATTATATTTTAATACGTAACAATCAATATTATTAACATGGTTCATGTTTCTTGTTTATGCTACAGAAATTAGTTGAGGATGAAACAGAAAAGGTCAAAGGATTTGCAAAAGAATCTACTGTTGCTTTTAGAGAAAGGCTAAAGATCATGGTAGGACTCGTCAATCCAGAGGATATGAACGTGAGTGCTGCTGAAATGAAACTAGTAAATGCTTATAATGGAAAACCTGTACTCTCACGCCCACAGCACAACTTTTACAAGGTACATAGAAGTTTAAAAATAATCATATTTCTACCATATTATACAAAACAATATATCAAAACATATAACTTTAACTAATGTGATTCCTTTTTCCAAAGTTTTTGCTCTTTTTTTGTCATGACTTAGGCTGTTTGAGTACCCTTTACTCAATTTTTTTCTCTTTGTATTGCAACATTTATCCTCTATAGGTTATCCAAACATTTGTTGTTGCACCTTACATGGAATTGAATTATGTTTATTCCACTCCTAACAGGGTTCTAATTACTTTGAGATTGATTTGGACATTCATCGATTTAGCTACATATCAAGGAAAGGACTCGATGCATTTCGGGATCGTTTGAAAGAGGGCATTCTTGATTTAGGCCTAACCATTCAGGTATTGTATCATCAAAATAAAATATAAGGCCTAACCTTTTCTTCACCTGGTTTCAATTCAAAAACACATCAATCCTTCCTAGCCTCTGCTATGACATGCATATAAATTCCTATGCTTACCATATATGTTGTTTCTCAACCATTCTCAGCAGAATAATTTGAATAACCAAATCAGGCATTTAATAATACAAAATGCATGAAGATCAAGTCTTAAATGAATTTGAATATTCTATTATGAGACTCTTGCAACCCTTTTTCCAGTATAGTTAGACTTCTACTAAGATTGACAATCTATAAATTTGTAATACAGGCACAGAAACAAGAAGAACTTCCAGAGAAAGTATTGTGCTGCCTGAGATTGAACAAGATTGATCTTAATGACAATGGTCAAATACCCATGCTAATGACTCTTGATGGTGAATGCTAAGGGTTTTCAGTTGATTGGAGGGAATAGCATTCAACAGTATAAATAAACATATGTATGTATTAGTTACTTTGTATAATTCCTCGGTCTAGGAAAAGTGGGAGTGTTTAAGTTGGATATGCAACTCCTGCAGTTATGTTTTCTGTTCATATGTACATTCAAGGAAAAGAAATTTAGAGCATGATTAACATGTTTTGCCAAATGAATTAAAGGTAGAAGTGTTTCTTCATTAACCATTGTAATGTAACCCTGTAAACAAGTGAAACACATTTTGCATTATTGAAATGACAAATGTTGTCAATAGATGTTTCTCCCATGTGGGTGCATGAGTTAGTTCAGCAATATTCTCCTCCTATATTCTACAATATCTATAGTACGAGGATAGTGAACAGAGCTCTACCATTGGTTTTTGTGTTGACATAGATTTAAAATAAAATGTATACGGAAATAAATATAACAGTGATTTGACAAAAAGAAATTGAAAATGTTAGATACATGCAGTCTAACAATAGGTGTGAACAGAATATTAGTAATAGTTTAATCTCTTTTCTCAAACACTGTTCTTCTTTCAGTTTCACTGAGTTGACAGCAATGCACATAATAAGGTACATTTGGATACTCTTATAACATCAAATTATATAGTGTTTACACCTAGTAAAATAGAATCGTTTTTGCATAGTATTATAAAG
>Ga0123342_1006358_pt1 | contig 16457 bp, 11 predicted proteins | sample Turbeawhitnodule_FD_89960 | JGI IMG/M metagenome (GOLD analysis project Ga0123342, IMG submission 89960) | Root nodule microbial communities of legume samples collected from Mexico - Turtle bean Mexico white nodule | ecosystem: Host-associated > Plants > Roots > Nodule | place: Mexico: Nepantla... | reverse complement strand
TATTCTTTATGGGGAACACAACATTTTCTTGGCTTTCAAAGAAGCAACCGATTGTGACGCTATCGACGTGTGAAGCTGAATATGTGGCAGCATCTTGGTGTGTATGTCATGCGATATGGCTTATAAACTTGTTGGGCAAGATGGAGCTAAAGCAACTAGGTGCAACTGTGGTTCAAGTTGACAACAAATCAGCAATTGAGTTGGCAAAGAACCCAGTGAACCATGAAAGAATCAAACACATTGACGTTCGTTTTCACTTTATTCGTGATCATGTGAAGAAAGGAAGTGTGGAATTGGTGCATGTGGAAAGTCAGGATCAAGTTGCAGATATCTTCACAAAACTGCTACCGAAAGTCTTTTTCGACAAATTCAAGAAGATGATTGGCATGATGGATGGTAGAAACATTTAAGTTTATGGGGGAGTTTTGTTGAATAAACTTTAACGTAATTTGTGGGTTTTAAAGTTAGAAGTTACTAGAAAAGAGTAGAATGGGAGTTTGGATATGTAAAAGGTCAAAAATTGTGAGTGGAATTTTAATTATGTTGTTAGTGGGGTTTTAAGGCCATAATGAAGATTTTTCTAGAAGAGCTTCCTAAAGCCTATAAATAGGATGTTCTCTCAATTGTAATATGCACCAAAGAAAGAAATACAATAGAGAGAAATTTAAAGAAGAATGTTTTCTATAGAGAAAATTCAAGTGTGAGTGATTGCTTGTTTTACATGTTCCAGGTTGAACTAGCTACTTGTTCACGGGAGTTTTAATTGTAAAAGAAAATTTTTCTAAAGAAATTACTTTGTATAAAACTCTTTCAAACAGTGAGATCTATTTAAGCAGCTAAAAATATCTAAATATTTGTTATACATATCAGGTTAGAAATTACACTCATCCATGTAATATATCAGTAAAAAAGCTTTAGCAACATACATTTTTTTCTTTGGAAGAGTGAAGTCATGGTAGATGAGTTTACTTGACTCAACATTACCGTTTTGAATAAATGGAAATTGGAGAATTACCATATTACTTTTACAATATTTTAATTAAGACTCTTGCAAGTGTGAAAGAGTTTAGGTTACATATACAGAGCTTAATTTTGTAATGTGTGCTATTATGTTTTCCTGGAGACATAAATTATAACCAGGATCATAAGTTCACATTGTATATATTTGTTGAGAAAAATAACTTTCCATTTAGATTTGGGTCGTTTATTTATACGGATGAATATGAGAACAAAAATGTTATGTTTTCCTTGAGATAATATTGTTTGAGTTAGTTGCTTGCTATTTTGATAGAGTGTTTGCACCTTTAAACAGAGTAACCAATCGGTTAAAAGCGGTTGCATTGGAAGTTATCTGTAAATCAAATATTACATACATTAATAATAAAAAAAATTATTTCTTTTTTCTACAAAATATAAAGATGTTCAAATATTAAATACACTAATAATAAAACTATTTCTTTTCTGTACAAAATATAAATATGTGAGTGGGTAAAACTAAATTTAAGTTTTTCAATGATTAAGTAAAAAAATATTTAAGTTTTAAAATATAATATGACACGAGAGGTGTGTTTAAAGCTAGAGATGTAGATAGGGGTGTTCATGCATGATTGTGTTTTTCAAAATCCATTATAGATACAATCTAAATCCAATGAAATTGTAAAATTCATATTCATTTTAATCGCATCAAATTGATTTAGATTTTTTCAATTCAATTTAAATTGGATTAAATTTATATTAAATTTATTTTTTCAATTAGATTAAATTTGATGTGTGATTGACCTAATTGATCTATTGTGTGTATCGATCTGACATAGGTCCAATTTGACTTGGCCCGACTTGGACGAATCTGTCTTGATCCCACCTAAGTCCTACTCGATCTTCACCTAGTTGGACTCAACTCGATCTTGGCCCAACCTAACCTAATCTTGATCGAATTCTACACAATTTGGCCCAACACAACTCGATTGAAAGTGGGGTCAAACCAACTCAGCTTGACTTGGGAATAGGTCGACTTAACTTGACTTAACATGGATCAAATCAACTTAGCTTGACATGACCCGAACCCAATATGGGCTTGATCTCTTGACAAAAAATAGGCCCAAATCGACTTAACCTGACCTGGTCCAGTCCATCTTAGTCTCACCTAAACCTAGATCTGACCCGACTCAACTTGACCTACATTCAGCCCGACTAGACTCGATCTTACCTAAGTCTTGCCCAATTCGATTGAATATGGCCCAACTTGATGTAAGCTTCATGTTGTAGGCCAATAGGGGCCCAACTCAAATTGGTCATACCTAACCCCGTTTGTCTAGACCTGGGACCGGATTGACTTTTCTCAACGAGGGTGTGAGCTAGATTTGAGCTTGAAATAACTTTGAGTAAACTCAACTTGAGTTGGGCTTGGGCCGACTCCACTCGATTTAAGGTTGAGTTGGACTTTAGCTCGAGGTGACTCTAACTCAGCTCAACTTGGACTCGGTCTTAATTGGTTCAACGTTGGTGTAAGATACACTTGTGCCCGAGCTGACTCTGACTCAACTCGACCTGGTCTTGAGTCGACTCGGCTCAACTCGACTTGAGCCCAAGCCGACTTTGACTCGAGTCATCCCAGCCCAGGCTGACTCGACTTGAGTTGGGTCTACACCAAATCGACTTGACCTAGGCCAAGGTTGACTCTACTCGACCTGAGTTTGGATTGATTCGGTTCAACCGACTCCTGGGTCGACTTAGCTCGATCTAGGCAGCTTGGGATGACTCGGCTCGACTTGGGCCTGCAAGGCCGATTTGGCTTGACCTAGGCTCAGGTTCACTTAGTTCAACTTATGCTCTGACTAACTCAACTTGACCTAGATCTGGACTAACATAGTTTGCTCTGGGCCTAGGATGACTTAGCTTGATTAGACTTGGGCCCATTCAACTCGACCTAGGTTGGCCTAACTCCACTTAACCTAGGTTGGGCCAACTTAGTTTGACCTAGGTCTAGGTCAAATTGACTCAAATTAGGACAAGGCCCACTCAGCTTTATCTAGGTCTGGGCTAACTCTGCTCGACTTGGGCCCAACCAACTTAAATTAACCTGGGCTTAGGCTGACTCAACTTATCTAGAGCCTGAGCTGACTCGGCTCAACCTAGATCTGAGTTGAACTTGAGCTGAGCTGACTCTAACTAGACTCGACCTCGGTCTGGGCCGACATAACTCAATGTGTGTCCAAGCTGAATTAACTTAACCTGGGCATGGGTCGACTAGCGTGGATATAGCATACTCAAAGGTCGATCCAATACAAATTATCAAAAGTTGACACGGTTGAACCTAAGGGTTTGTAATCTTTTATCTCCCTCTATCTTCATTGTTTATCAAAATATTAACTTTTAATTTATATTGAAATGTAGTGTAATAAGCAATCAGGAGGCTATGAGTGTGTCTACTACATTATGCAATGGATGATTACCATTATAAGTGTAGGCATTCGACGAGATTAGGAGCAGGTAATAATATTTAAATTATTCTTTATAATAAAATTATATGTACCTTAACATTAATTTAAACTTATTTTGTAATGCAGTTTTTTATCGATGATCAACCACTACCTTTAGAAGCAATAGACTATGTGAGAAATGCTTGGGCCACATACTTCATTAATTTCTATAACTCTAGTATATATGTTTAAATGATATACCATACTTCTAATGTATAGGAATTAGATAGATAGGAATACATATTGATGTTTGTAATTGATTTATCAATATATATAATTCTATTGTTTGAAAGAATGTGTATCTATCTGAATTTGTATTTGTATAGGTTTTTAAATGAACAGGCTAATTAAGAGGAGGAAATACATAAAACAAAATGAACTAAAAAAAATATCATAATAGATGGCGGAGACTACGATTTTGGCAACAACCATTGTCTATTATGGGACCATTAAAAAAAACAGAGATCACATAGAGAAGGTATAGACTGCGATTTGTACTGAAATTGTCGTTTATACCCTTCTTTAGATATACTTTGACCATATTTGATGTAAGTTATAATCGGCGGTTGGTCAAAATAACCGTCATCTAAATGTGTATGTCTTATACACTACAATTTTGAACCGTCGTCTATAAATTAATAGTACAAACTACATGTTGATAGATACAACTACGAAATCGTTGTCTAAGAGTTTTAAAAACGTTGTTTAGCAACTTTTCTGCATTAGTGACAAGACTCGACTTGACTTTGAGTTAACTCGACTTAACTTGGATTATCCTGGACCGACACGATTCAATATATGTCTGAACTTACTCAACTTGTCTTAAGCTCGATCCAATATTACCTTAATTGGATTTGACTAAACCTACCATTTCATAAACCTACCATTTCATAACTTGAAACAATAGAAATGTATCTTATTTTGGATTTTTAAAATTCAAAATATTATTCCATCTATATTTCAATCAATATTTTGGTAATTATAGATTGGAATTGAGAATTTGGTTATTTTGGCCGCACTTATATGTAGCACTCTGTGAGATATGTACTGTTTGCTTCCTGCATATTAATTAATTTATTCCCCTTTACTTTGTTTCTTACATTAATTAATATATTTCCTTTATTTTTGTTATTTTCCTGCAATAATTAATATATTGGCTTTATAGTATTTGGCGGAGCAAGAATAGGGTTAACTAACTTTAGGACAGTAAACGGTACACAGTTTTAACTACCAGCATTTAAGAGAAATACCAACTATTCTGATACACGCCTTAAAAGTTGGCAACTATTCCATTTCAATCCATCTCTACGTACCATTCCACACTTTTCACGTGAACTAAATTATTTTGATGCAAAACTGGGAATTCTGACATTTCACCGAGGCATTGCATGTGCCTTGGTGTCTGCCTGCAAATTTGACTAACGTAAATGCTATGTCACACTGCCTGCTATTATATTATCCATATTTATCCATTAACTAACAGCATGTTTTTTAAAACAGCACACATCGTAATCAATTACTATATGGTTTTGAAAATAAATAACTCAACATTGTCGTACACATCATCCGAAGGGCAAAAACTACATGGCCTAAACATTCTTGGAAAAATAGAGATGGTAAATAACTAACTAAGCATGCATGCAGTCAAGGCTTTTCATTATGAATGGGTGGTTTCCGATGAGGTTGAGCATAGTCCATCTCAACTATGTCCTCTGCACTGTCACTACCGTTTGTAAGCATTGTTTCTTCAAGGTGATGACGCTGACCAGCTCCCAGCATTGACCTTTCACGCCTCCTCTCATCCTACACAACCATATGTCTCATTGCTTTCTATTAATTCATAAATATTCACAAGCAACTCTCCCACCACAAATCCTTTTTCACAACAACGATAATCAAAGATTCGCCACACATAAATAAATGAAAGACATAGATTCTTTATCTATATTCATGGCCACATCATATTTCAAATAGAATTAAAGTTTTCTGTGCAAATTTCAGAAACTTTCTCGACAGATTTTAAATAAAAACCATTTCCATTACATGGCCCCTCTCATTTGGGAAGCATCTTCTTGGCACTAGAAATTGTGCATCAATCTCTGACATTCATATGCATACTACATAAAAAGGTTTATTTTGAAATTGTTTATGTATCATTGATTTTAAAGAATAAAATAATTGATTTTTTAACCCAATAAGAGAGTCAAATAATTCTATCAACTAAATTTTACTGTATATTACCTCTGCTGCGAGAAAGGATGGCGAATCCATTTGAAAAGATGTCCCTGCATACCCATGCCACCACCGTCACTTAGTTTATTGTTATAAAGTAATTTATAACAATATTACACAGCTATAAATATATATTCTGAGCCAGAAGGTGATAAAATGGCATACTATCTTGTGCACCTATACATATATATACATATATAACTCAGTTACACGGCACCTCACATATAAGGTAAACGTACGTTAGATCATTTTCCTGACTGGGAAGATAAAGGCAAACTTCATTTGTTTTGTATTAACCGAAAATGACTAAAGTTCTTTACACAGTAATAAACATTGGAAGTTTCATTCCTCTATTGCTGGAGCTCGTGACTGCTGTGTGTGTTTGGGAAAGGAAAGATAAAATTAAGCACCTGAAGATGCCTCTACGATCAGTTCCTTCGAAGTGGATGATATGCTACAACTCTCACAGGTGTTCAATTCATTATTTGCTTGCTGCTGTTGATTTTCCTGTAGCCTGTAATCCTTCATACCACTAGAGGCACTTAATGTCTCCAATAATTTGACCTTGTCTAGTTCCTGTAGATAATCACAAATCTTAGTCTCTATCAGTAAATAATTTCAAAATGCTTCAAATATGGTGAACAAAATATTTTTTGTCCCGTTTGGAGAACTAATGCAATGTGATCTTATATAGCATACAAAAAGGGAATGGTTGGTATTAGGAACCCAACCTTATGTGGGGTGTCTTTTTTAGTAAGACTAGGAAATCGGGCAGTGCATGCATGCACAGAAACACAAAGGAGAAGGATCATAGCAAGAGAAAGAGAAGTCATGCTGAGATGAGTTTGCTGGTTCTAAGTTAGGAACAGGGGAAGAGTGAGGTTTTTATGAGTAGACTTATAGGGTAAGTTTTCACAAATATGTAATGGTATAGAATAGAGGGTGCATTAAATACAGATTTTGTATGGGATGGAGAACGTTCTTTATGAGAACATGCATGTGTTTGGGAGATGAACCTTGAAAACGAAAATGAAGATATCAAGGGTCCACATTTGTCTCCTTACCCCTATTCTCGATCATTTTTAATCACTCCAGACAGAAACCCCATCGGCAATCCCTACCACAAAGAGTCTTATTCTGTATAACTGAACTATTAGCTATTTGTTGGGGAATTAAGATTGTAATCAAAATGATTAAGGGTTATGTTGAAGAAGTAGTAGTATGTTGCCAAAATTGCAACTGCATGAATGCATTAGTTACTTGCTTCTTATTGTTTTCTTGAACAACATTAATTAAGGAAGAGACGAATGATAAATGAAGTTTGGTGGTATTCTCATTGCATGAAAAAGATGCCATCACAAAACTGCTTAGAGACAAGCCAAAACGAAGTTGGTTTAATGAAAGCGAGATCAAGTAGTTTTCTGTTAATTCGGACTCATAACTAGACTGACCAAAATAAATTTCATTACAAGACTTAGACTAGGATGAAATGCTTTAGATGTTAAATTAATGGGGGAAAAAGTAAAAAATCAAAATTGCTTACATAGTTAGAGTTTGTTGAAGAGATAAACATATATTCTTTCAGATGAACGTCTTCAAATTTCTGTCCTTTCATGTTAAAAGTATTCTTAGTTTTTAGGAAAATATAATTTGAGAACTTTTAAAATTATATACTACTCTAGGATAGATTTAAAAATAAATATATATAATAAATAATAAATTTCTAATTAAATAATAAAAAATATTAAAATAATAATATTGAGAATTATAAGGTAGTTATATAAAAAATTGAGATTATCGATGTATCATTATTCTTGTTTTTATAATATCAGTTAAACTTCTCAAAAGATTTTGTACTATCGTATGAATAAATCAAGTTCTCAAACTTGAAAAAAAGCATATAGATTTCGTCTCTTTTAACATTAAACAACATAATAAATCCAATAGAAATTAAATTCATATATTTTTTAAGTCGACATTAAATTCATCGATCATTAGAAAATTTAAAGATTTAAAAACAAATTTTTTCCGAGTTTTGTTCATTCCGGTTTTCAGTGGAAAATTTGGACTCTTAAGGACCCAACGATTTAAGAAAAAAGAATTATTATTTAAAATCTTATCAATAACTATGAAAAAAATCATAAAATAATGTGAGAAATAATAAAAAAACTTATTCTCATAATTGAAGTACTCACTTATAAAAACAAATTTTTTAATGAAAACAAAACAACACTTTTATAGTTGTTTACAATAAAATAAAAGAATTGAAAACATTATCTTTGAGTTGAAGGGTACTGATACCATATCGTATTTTGCTCCTGGTTGAAATTCTCTTGCATTATTTCAAAGCTCAAGTGGCATATGACAATGGCAACATATGGGGCCTACAGAGGAGTGGGGAATGGGGACGAGGAGTTCTAGAGACAACGGAGCATGGCTAAACCGTCACCTTCAACTCTCTTCCCAGCAGCCAAGGAGCATGCCACATGGAACGTACACCATCTGCCATCAAAAGCAACGCATTGTCACAATAACCATTGCTCCCAAAGGACCAAATATCAAATTCTAGGTTCTATGTAACAATACAATGACACATCCTTCGGATTCTACTGTCTCCAACGTGCATGCCTCTCCATGTTCGTAAACCAACATGACTCTAATTGTAAATGTAAATTATGTGAAGTAATATGATCAGCATAAGTATTACATTTCACCGAGGTAAAATAAATAAGCACTAGTTTTGTTATTATAATTTCACTCTTTTCTTGTGCTTATTGAAAGATAAAATACATCATTACGAATGAGCCCCATATTCTGCCATACAAAACTCAATTCCCTGCTCCTAGCATATTCCAATTAACTATTTATCCACCGTTTATCCAGATAAGAAGGGGAAACAAGAGCCAATGTGTGGACCCCCTCCTGAAGATATTTAAATCCAAGTTTTGTACTACTAATCCATTGTATCAATGAACAATCAAAATGAAAATTGAGAATATATGCATGATGCTAACCGAGAAAGGAGTTGAAAGACTGAATGGGAGAACTTTTGATATTAATCAAGTTCAAGGAACTTCTATACAACTGTACAAAACATTGAGAATAAGGTTCTTGACAGAAGTACTATAACGAATTTATCTGACAGACCAATGAGACCTAATCATATGCTGTTAATTTGTAAGGGCTGCTCAATGGAATTGAAATCCCCAAAGGTGTTCTCGCCACTGTATGTAACATAGAGAAACCCATCCTCATCCTTCTTCTCATTATATATGGCAGACATAATTGCTCCTGAAGATATTGAATTATCAAGTCAAGCAATAGGACAAGGCTTATTATACATTAGAAATCTAGAGAATCATATATACTAAGAAAGAGAGAAAAAGCATGTGTTTGCCTCAATTCACCTGTAGGAGGAAGGACGTTGTCCACAAATATAAAGATTGCCTTTTCTGCACTTAGTTTGATCCTTTTGCGGATGACGTAGACTAACTGTCCAATAGTCAGGTCAGCAGGGACAAGGTACCTGCAATGTAGACATTCAGATTCATAGCATAATACAGTAGACGGCTGCCATCCACGTTTGAAATTTAATGCGTTGTCTGGCGTAAGACAACGGCCAATTATATATTTCATTACAACCAAGCTTTCAGAAATAGAAAAGCAATTCATAACGTTGTTTACCCATGTTAAAATTCAGGTCCGTTTACTAATTGAAGCTACCAACATCAGTCAATTCTCTCTATTGCAGTATTGCTAATAGTCACTGATGCCAAATTTGTAGGTCATTCTTATCAATTTTTGGTCTGATAAATTCTTATAGGCTGGTTACACACAGTGATTAATATGGCCTTATGATTGTGTATCACATTTATGCAACACTTTACAATAGTTAAACAAGCATAAGATCCTGCATTAATTGTTAGGCAACCAAATGGAATTATGAAACAATCCTAACAGGTATGCTCTGCACAGTTAGTAATCCAACAATAGTAAAAATGTATTCATTTGTCTAAGCCAAAATTTAAATTGCATACATCAGAATGAAAATAATTGATAGGATCTTACTAAACTGTGTATGAGGACATCATTTAAGAAATCAATAAAGAGAAAGTCCTTAGGACACCGGCTAACATTTGTCTAATAATAATATGGCATTTTCCACATTAGAAGGAAAATATAGGCAACATCTTACTTTTTCTTGTCGATACTTGGAATGTCACTTCTTTCTGCCTTCTCCACAATAACCTTCAGGCATATCCAGAATAATTTAGCACAAAATTTCAGATATATCAATGACATGCACTTCCGAGAATGATAGTTAAGGTAAGCAAAAGGTTTAAGTTTAACACACCATACTTTGACCTGTATAAAATATATTTACCAGTAAAATTAAAATTGACCTATCTTTAAATATGGATATTGATATTACTCTCTAATCAAATTTAACCTAGATGTCTGACTATGCTATTAACATAACAGTAAAATAAAATACTTATATAGATTCCTCGGAATTGTACCAATGCTTTTTATAAGGAACGCAACTATGTTTACAGAGATATTATATTTTACCAAGGGAAAGGTAGGAATAGAAACACCTGGAAACAAAGTAAAACAGGGTAAGGGGAAATGACGACACTAACAGGAACAACACACTTATGGTGAGAAGTTCACTAAACTAAGCATACAAAAATGCCTAACTAAATTACGTTCACCAAATAGGACTCACTGAGCAAGACTAAAATCTGAAAAACAAAGTATAAGCTATCCAAATGCATTGATCATAGTTAAACAATTTTCTCCCCGTTAAAGATTGTAATGAAGATCAAGGACAACCCATCGTGTAAGGAATTTACACAGAAGTTAAGAGTGAGTCTGTTATTATACTGCCGCGACGTGACTTGAAGGAGACATTAGACAAAATAAATGCATTTATTTATAGATAATAAACAAGGTTTCATCAATATTTATACAAAAAAAAATAAAGACTACTCAAGCAGCAAAAAAAACAAGAACAGATAAAAGAATAAATCTTCTTCTGCAAAAATGTATACTTCACCTATCACCAAAAATTGCAGAAGTATTTAGACAGTAGCAAAGAAAAATACAATTGCCAATTCTCACCGGGATCCTGTCTGGGTATTTTTCCCTAATCTTGGCAGCCTCTGCTCTTCTCTTCTCTGGAAAGAAAACTATTATTAATATAATACCTACTTACCTCTTAAGTACAAAACAAAAGTTTCAAGCAATTGGGCGAAAAAAGAGGAAGCAAAAGGTATACCAAGATCATGCTCTTGTTTGAAGTAGCTCCTTGACATTCTTGCTGAAATTAGAATTAACAAAATTCAATTAAAATAAAATATCCATGATCTCACAAAAGAAAGGTACTTCGCCAAACACCAAAATTAAAAATCAGAAAACCCAAACAAGAAAACAAGAAACAGGTTAGAAACATCATAAAACGAGAAAACCCAATCTTGAGACACTTAAGTCGGAAGATAGTAACACAAACAAAAAACAGAAGGGGATACAGGAAAAAATCATCCGAAAACAATTCTTTTTTGGATAGAGTAGAAAAGGAAACCCTAATAAGTTCTAAAAAGATTATCATATCCTACCTACAGTGTCTTATGATCAATTTAGAGAAATGGAATTCAGAAAAGCAAGAAAAAGAACAAAACTGGCAGATAATAGTAAAATATTGGTGAATACAGAGAAGTAATGGAGAAAAACATTAAAGTGGAAGTTTGATTGATCGCAAACCTGATAAAATTGGAGATGAAGAAAACCAACAGAGAAGTAACGTAGTTGATCACACGTCCAAGAAACAAGAAACCCGTGAGTGGATTACTTCGAGATAGCAATAAACAAAACTATGACTTAAACTATTTATACTTATTTAGAAAGAAAAAAAACTTATACAAACTCTTTTTTAAGTTCCAAAATCCTATTTAATTAGAATATACTTGACGCATTTCTGTCTAATCACCCAAATCATTGTATTAAAAAACCAATTTTTGACTTTAAAATTATTATTTCAAAAATAACACTGAGAAGTAGTTCAACATTGACTGCTAATATAAAATAACAATAAATGACAATTGAATTATTTTAATATCAAATACTTTCGTAATTAATAAGCTTATAATTAGTCTCTAAGGAAAATTTAAAAAAAAAAACATTTTCTTGTCATTTTAAAAGTAATTAATAAAATAAACAATTATTTTCATGAAATAAAATAAATCAAACACACTTAATTTTTTAGGTTGTATATGAATTCTGGAAGAAATATGTAAGGATTTGAGAAAGTGAATGTGTTAGAAATTTAGAGAAAATTATAAGAATTTAAGTGTTTTTTAATTGAAATAAGTTAAAATAGATTTGTTGAAAAAATTATAGAAGTCTATGTGATAGTTATAGATATTTTAATTTTTTTAAAATATGGAAAAAAATGTGTAACTTTACAATTTTACTATTATATTTAAATAAAATATACGATATTTTTATATAACTTTAAATTAATTAAAATTTTATAAATTATTTTCAGTATTGTTTGAATAATTTATTTTGATTTTCAGAAAATATAAATTACTTAATATTATCAAAAGATAAGTTAGAATTAAGAGTAGGTTACCATCATAACTAACTATATTAATACAAAGTTAAAAACTTATAACTAAGTATAAAATTCATATTCATATCAACATATTTATAATACACAAAAATAAATTTACAACTAATTATAATACACAAAATAAAATTATAACTAATTATAATACACACTAATAAAATTTTAACTAATTATATTACACATAAATAATTTTATAACTATATAAATGAACAGAAATAAATTTATAATTAATTATAATACAAACAACAAAATTATAATACACAACTCAAATTAAAACTAATAACAAAACACAATATATTAATATTATAATACACACAAATATAACTAATTACAATACACACAAATAAAATTATAACTAAACATAATACACAAAAATAAATTTATAATACACACACAAAAATTATAACAAATTATAATACATAAAAATTAATTTATAACTAATTCCGTAATACACAAAAAAAATATAACTATTTATAATACACAAAAATTAATTTTTAACTAATTATAATACAGAAAAAATAATTTATAACTAATTCTAATACACTTCAATAAAATTTTAAGTACAGGGTTAAAGGCCAAAAGACTCACTGTTCTCGAATAATAAGTTAACCAACAAAATTATTTATCAAGAACTTAAATCAATTATAGAACCAATTACATACCAAGCATAAATCTACACAGTTTCTAATTATTAAATAAAATATAACTTTTTAAAACAAATTATTAACAGACATTAATTAAATATTTTAAAAAATAAAACACAACCACAAACCAGTAACACATAATTATTTTTGTTCAGTTGATGAACAAACACATCACTCTACACCAAATAATTTTCAAACAGAGTAAAAGGGTTGAACATACATGCACTGCAAATCATTTTCAAACAAATCATATACACTGACCCATAAAATTAAATAAAACACTATTATGAAAGAGCTTCACAATAGTTAAACAAATAATCTGAGATACAAAGCTTACTGCTATGAACAGAGGGTACACCTTTTTTCTTCTCTAACTTTCCCTTTGATCTTAAAGAAACAGATTTATGGAAGATTTTTAGAAGATGGGGGAGATGTAGGGGCTTACCGTTGAAGTTATGGAATATAGAGTGCTTCAAACACATTGCTGCGTTATTAGGAACACTGGTTGAAGTAGATGAAGCAACGATGGCTTTGGATGAGTTAGAATACGCAAGGTTTAAAGTTGGAGTATCAATGGGATGTGAGGCAAAGGTAACCTCTTATATGAGAATCAACGAAGTTTTGTATCAGATATTAGTGGAGGAAGAATGCACAGTTCCTGAACACAAACTTTGTCAATGCCATTGGGGCGAAACATCTGATGGAGCAGATAGTGAAGTAGATTCAATGGCGTCACAAGTATCTGCGCGTTCAGGGAATGGGGCTTTTGAAGATACAAGAAAGATTGAAGAGGAGGAACAAACAGTGGAAATGAGCAATGCAAACTCACCGTGTGTACAAAGATCACCGGCGATCTGAACCATCAATACCGCCACACGGTGGCGACACTTTTTCGGAAAAATCCCTAGAAGCTACACCTGCACCTAATCTGTGCCTATCCACATGAAAGGAAAACATAGGGTCTGCAACTTTAACAGCTATAAGCAGGGCTGACAAGGCAAAGAAATATGAGCTTTCAAAAATGGCCCAATGCGTTTCGAACCAGACACACTTCGCGGATGAAAAAGGGAGGTGCAAATTAAAAAATCACATTGAGATAGATTCCAAATCTGGCCCAAATGCTGAAAGGGTGGAGGACTCAGCCTGGATTGAATCGCTAGGAAGCCCACCTAACGTGGCAAGTATGAACGATTTGGAAGAGACAGAACAGAGTGGGCAACCTCGGGACGATGTCGTCTTCGCACACCGTGCTCACGGCCAGCCCCAGAAAGATCACACATCTACACACCACGATCACGGGCTACCTTGGAACAACGACGCAACCATCACACTCCAATCCCACTCAATAGAGGAATTGGAGGAGAAAAAGAGTCAACTACCGCATTCGTGGAAATTGGCAGCTTAAAAGGGAAGGGTTTGCATCCTACCCATGTTCGGTCGTCGGCGGGAGAAGAGACTGTGAGGGAGGCGATCTCAATGCAGTCAATTTCGAGGGTGGAGGATTCTCTTTGTACGACACCCTTGGGGGAGGAAGGGCGATCTCCTTCACATCTTTCTCCAGTCTCCGCAAAGCACAATCACACGCAAAATCATCTTCATTCTGGGTCTAGATCGTGTAGAATAAATGACAGATATCTACCTTTCAATGAGCAAAGTAAAAGGGAGTCTCAATCAATCTTGGATGGAACAGGAAAACAAAAGAAGGAAGGTAATGAACTGATGTCATTTAATTCAATCGACACAATGGAAAGAAGAGTTTTCTGGATGGGTGAATCAAGCAAAAATAGCAAGCGAAAAGGTCGCAAGCATATAAGGTCAGTTTTATCTCAAATTAGTAATTCTGTATCTGACATGGCTATAAAAAATTGTAATCGTTTATTTTGGCTAAAACGTGGAAGTTTAGAAACAATTAGATTATGGGAATTGGGTAAACAGTTAGGTGCTACATGTGGGGTTGAAGAAAACATTATGGTAAGTCTAGAAGAACTTGAAAAAAGGGATAGGATTTTAAAGTTACAAAGGGAAGAAGGGGAAAATATGGGTTATAAATGAGAATTTTATCTATAAGTGTGAGAGGTTTTGGAAGTCCTGTGAAGTGGAGATATATTAAGGATATCATTAGGAAGGAAGATTCCAAAATGGTATGCTTGCAAGAAGTGAAAATGGCTAGTTTCAGTTTAAATAATTATTGTCAGTTATGGGGGGACAATGATATAGATTATTTTTACAGCGAACCAGTTAACGGAGCAGGTGGTATTCTTACAATTTGGCACACAAAATTCTTCCAATGCACTAAACATATTATTAATAGATGGTACATTGTTTTTTTTTTGGAATCTTTAGGGAGAGTAATATTCCTATTATTATTGCAAATGTGTATTCTTCATGTAATTTACAATTGAAAATGCAAATGTGGGAGGAATTAAAAGGAATCAGACAAAGGGAATCTTGTAACTCATGGTGCATTTTGGGATATTTCAATTCTATAAGAAATGAAGGGGAACGAAGGGGGATAAGTCAAGCCAGAGGTAACAAGCGAGAAATGCAAGGTTTTAATAATTTTATTGATAGCATGGAGATGGTTGATATACCCTGTATTGGAAGAAAATATACATGGTATAGACCTAATGGAAAGGCTAAGAGCAGACTTGATAGGATCCTAACCACGTTTGAATGGTTGCAACATTGGCCGGGCAGCAAACAATATGTCTTAAACAGACAAGTATCTGATCACTGTGCTTTGGTGCTAAAATCAAATATAACAGATTGGGGACCAAAACCATTCAGGTTTCTTGACATTTGGCAGGAACATAAGGAGTTTGACAACTTTGTTAAAGACAAATGGGGAAGTTATTTGGTTCAGGGAAACAAAATTCTAGTGTTAAAAGAGAAACTGAAAATGCTAAAGAGCGATTTGAAAGGGTGGAACAAAGATGTTTTCGGGTATACAGACAAGATCAAAGCGGACATTATGAATAAAATACAAGAGCTTGATATTAGAGATGATGAAGACGAACTAGATGAAAACAAGATCAGGGAACGAAGAGAACTTTTGAGCCAGTTACAAGATATCAATATGAGGAATGAATCCTTATTACAACAAAAGTCAAAAGCATTATTGATGGAGGAGGGCCAAGCACACCTCACCATGGAAGCCAAGACCCAAGACTAAAACGTGATGAGCGTCTAGACTCAAGAAGGGAGCGTCTAGAACATGATGAGAGAAGGCTACACATGGAGCGTCTAGGAGGAGGCCTAGACCGTCTAGGCCCTATTACAAGGTCAATGGCTAAGCACATTCACGCCCAAATGGATGAAGCCACAGATGGAAGAGAGAAGGCCTTATACATGTTACATGGAGGCCCATTAGGGGTGGCTTAGTAATTAGTGTAGTGTTAGAAAGCACAAACTTGTCTTATATGTGATTTACCCTAGATTTTGTGCACATTCTAGAACCTTAGCACACATGAC
>Ga0123342_1006357_pt1 | contig 16457 bp, 10 predicted proteins | sample Turbeawhitnodule_FD_89960 | JGI IMG/M metagenome (GOLD analysis project Ga0123342, IMG submission 89960) | Root nodule microbial communities of legume samples collected from Mexico - Turtle bean Mexico white nodule | ecosystem: Host-associated > Plants > Roots > Nodule | place: Mexico: Nepantla... | reverse complement strand
TTTTCATATAACTCCAATTTTCACAAAAAGTTTGGGATTCAAAATAATTGATCACTTGAAATCTTTTGTTTGGAACTTAAATCTACTTCTACTAAAACAAGTTTCTAATTACTTATAAACTTTCACAATTACAAGCAACTAAGTAGAGGCAAAAATATAAGGACTCCTAGAACACTAAAGAACATATGACTCAAGGCAAAGAGGCAAAAACAATAAAAGACATAAAGGAACATTCAAAAAGCGAAACAATGCTATTGAATAAGGTAAATGCCGAATTTAAAGCAAGAAAGTAAAAGGCTGAAAATAAAAGTGCTTGAAAGTAAAGACAATAATTTAAAGGTGTTTGAATGTAAAGATGTGAGACAGTAAAGTGTCAAATCAACTCAAAGCAAAATAAGCTCAAGAACCTAAGCTCTGATAACCACATGATGTGAGTTGATTTTTAGAAGTTTTCATTTATGGTGAGACTTTTACTGAAGGTTGGGATTTTAGAAATTAATGGTGAGGACCTAAGGAAGATTCTCACTGGACACGAACTTAACCAATTGGTTAAGTAAGTGTGAATGTTCACTTCACAGAGACAAAAATGAAAAACAAGATATGGTGAGGATGAGATGCAATTTGCGGAATTGAAATGGGCACAAGGTAAACATAAATAGTGGTCATGGCCTCCCAAACAACGCATCATTCTCATAATTATGAGTGAAACCCAATAGCAACAAATAAGAGAACTAAGTGACCAAAAACATAAATGGAGTGGAGAAATGGAAGAAAAATGGAATGAGAAAACTTATGATGCTAGGTGATAAATGTCATGTCACTTGGAGTGTAATGTGCTCCAAGATGAGTGTGTTGGTCGCCACTTGAGAGCTTCCCAAATCACTCAAGATAAGACCTCAAACTTAAGAGAACATAAGCCTCACTAAGAGCTCACACAATTTGTGCAGAGTTTCTTTACTTCATTCAAATTCAACTTGTCCATACAATGAGGGAGGCCAGAGGGGCATGATTGGAAAAGGAGAAATATGGTGCGGCTAGGGTATTGACCTTGGTCAATACCGCACCATCTTCTTACATTTTAGAATGTAGGTTAAGCTTTCTACCCTAAAGGACTTCTCATAGGCCCAATTTGATAACTACACCTCCTATTTATGCTTTATGGACCTACTTTAGCTTATTATACTATTTGGACCCCTCAAGTGAGCCCAAATTATTTACAACATATTCTATCTTTGAAGAAGACTAGAAGGAAGAACAGTTGGTGCTCTGGTTTATGCCCATCTCCTCTGGTTGGGTCCATGAGATCCTTGGTGGGGTCTTGAATTGTTTGCTGGGATGACTGCTCACCATGTGCTTTGTCTTTTTCTTCTTTGGTGATCCTCATAGCTACTAGGTTTGTATTAGAAGGTGCTCCCTGATTTTCTTAACATCTAGTCTCCTTTCGTTCAAAAAGTTAACACACAAATACCTAATCTTTACTCCACCATGAGCACTATTATTGGCGTTACTCTACGCAAATTGTATAAATTCTTTTACTCCTCTTTTGTACTCATCACTTATGCGAACAAAATTAATCCAATTTCGATCCATTATGTTATGTAATGGTCATTCAGATATTTACTAATGAGTGTTAAATCTCACATTTGTCGAGGGTCGAACACCTTAGACTCAATACCAAAACGATAATTCTATTCTAACCTAACAACTAACATAATATAAAAAAAAAATACAAATTATGATAAATACTAAATATACAAATTCAAAATCAATTAATTAATTATAAATATTAAATAATATAAATCTATCTACAATTTAATAATTTAATAATTCTATTCTAACCTAAAAACTAACATAATATAAATTTAAATTTAAAAAAATAAAAATTATAATAAATAAAAATATACAAATTAATAACACTAAAAAGTTATTAATAAAATTTAAAACACCACCAACTTGTACGTGAAGACAACGGTGGTGGTGAAGAGCGGCAACAAACAGTAGTGGCGGCGGCGAACGACAACGCCGAAGAACCAAATGGAGGCATAGTGAAAACCCAAAGAAAATAGCGTGCAAGGCAATGAAACATTAGGAAAACCTTCACCAACAATGAGAGAAAAGAAACAAATAAGAGAAACAAAAGAAAAACAAATAAGCAATGGCGAAGAAGAAGCAAAGACCTCGAAAGAAACTTACACAATGGCTCGAAGATGACAAGGGCTCAAGATGAAGAAGCAAGAGATCAAAGAAGAGGAAAACAAAGCGTCAAAAGACAAGGAAATACAAAAGCGTAACTGACGCATTATGGATTAGGGTAATAAAATGACTCTAAAACGGCGGCTATGAGGTAAATATGTCATTTTAGAATAAACACTTTGGTCTAAAATGGCGGCTATGAGTAGTATGTCATCGCATTTTGAAGGACAACGTCTAACCGTAAAAGCATTGTGAATATATTGTCATAAATGGGCCTTTTTGTACTAGTGGAAGAAACATTACTGAGATAGTATTATATATATTCATGCATATGAGTTTCTATAACCTGATCGACAAAACGCATTCCCTTTGACATCAAATCTTCCATAACAGATGCCCAAATACGTTGTTCTTTGAATTGCAGTTCAACAATGTAGTTTTTACAATCAGTCATTACCATAATCAGCATAGTCATACACAACAAATTTCACAAATTAAGAATCACAATAGATTTCACAAATTATGAACCACAATAGATTTCACAAATTAAAAACAATCCAACAATAGATTTTGAACCTGAACAAACGATGGCAGACAGAAGTTTGAAATCCTTGCGAGGAGGCAACGATGGTGAGTAGAAGAAATGATGAAAATCGCGGACAGTGAAGGGCGTGCGAGAATGAGAGAAGACGCGTGAAGGCGAGTGTGAAGAACTAACTTAGGTTTCACGAAGAGAGTGAAGGCGAGAGTGAAGAAAGGGTTTCGTGAGTGTTTAGTGAAGAGAGGTTTCATGAAGAGTGTTTTGTAGAGAGAGAGGGAAGAGAGGTAGGGTTTTATGAGTGTTTAGTGAAGAGAGGTTTCATGAAGATTGTTTAGCAGAGAGAGTGAAGAAAGATTTCGTGAGTGTTTATGAAAAGTGTGAAGAGTGTATTCGGTTTCCAAGATTCAAAGGAGGTTTTCAAAAAATATTGGGAATAATGAGGAATGGTATGGAGGGAAGGAAAACGCGGGGATTTCATTTCAAAGGAGAATTATGGCAATTCAAAATGACACGTTCTGAAGGATAATTGTGGCGGTTATTAATATGTCGTATTATACGGATACTTGTGGCGGTTATTAATAACCACTATATTAAAACCACCACTTCATACACGATTTTTTGTAGTGTATTACTCAAAGATTATTATACTCTTACTGACTCAAGCGTTGGAAACTCTTATGTGGGTGGACTTTCTCTCAGCATTTGATGATAAAGCTTGAAAATCCTCTAAGGATAAGCTCGGTCTTCACCAACAAGTTGGATTCTACAACTTAAAATGCCCAACGCCAAATCCAATCCGTAGAAATGTTATTATATTTCACATGTTTTAGTTATTTCAAGATCTGACCTCATTGTTTAAGGCATAAATGTTGAAAAAGCGACAACAATGGGCATACTATATCTTCAACATGTTTAGTTTATTTGTTCAAGTGCTTTTTTTTATCAGCGTTCAAGTGCTTTAGATAGTTTTGCAAAGTACTTTACATTGAAATAGATAATTTTATTATTGTTATATTGATATTGTCTAACTACAAATGATTAATTGAATTACATGTTTTGAGTTTAGATGCATAACAAGGTTTGTGTACATCGTTTAAGACTATAATCAAGGTAGAAAACGTAAATTTAAGTTGGTTATAGTACCAATCGACATGAAAAAACATACTAACAAAGAAAACCTATTTTCTTAAAAAAAAATTATATTCAACGTTTAGAAACCTATTTTGTTCAAAAAAATATATTTGTTTATTCTTAACTGATATAAAAAATCAATTTTTACGTGAATGAAAAGTCCTAACCAAAATAAAAAAAATTCTTTTAGGTCACGTCTCTCCCTAACGAAAAACAACTATTTTTTTATCATCTAGTACATATACATTAGATTACAAGCAATTAAAATATAAAAAAAAAAAAAAATTGTGCACTAATATTCTTTTGTTTCTTTGTAAGTTCAATAGATTCTTGTGCTTTATTAGGTTAGACATTTTCTTTCGCTTTTCAGTTTGCTAGATTTTTATATTTATATGTTCATTATAATTATTTTTATTTAAAAGAAATTATCTCCATGCACCACTTGTGACGCCCATTTGGTCTCCAACATAATGGTTATAGTGAGTATTTTGCCATTTGAAGATATTGCCATTTGACATTACAGCTTAGCAAAAGTATAGCCTGGTCATGCAAGTGGGGTGTGGCCATTCTATATGTTTACTCAAAAGCTCATCAAAGTTTCTTGTTCTAGCTAGTGGATAATATTATTATATGCTTGCAGTATAAAAATCCAAGGATTTTTCTATGTGTGGTGGTTGCGCAATTTAAGCTGGAAAAAAGTTAGTCAATGTGGAAAAGGGTGCATACATACTCACTCATCATGGGAGACAAACAATAAAACACATACAACAGAGAGGCAAGGCATTGCAGAAGCACAATGATAAGGTTGACAGGTGAGTGATGCAAGACCATCATGATTGAGGCATGTCTATGAAATCCATCTAACCACCACTTTCTTTGCCTTTACGTGCATGCTTCTGCTTTCCCTCTATGAGGGTCCTCCTCATCCCCACATAGGTGCTATCAATAATCACTCTTTCTTTCAACCCTTTTTTCAAATACCACTTTTTTCTAATTCATTCCAATACAATATTGCTAATAGTATTGTGACTGCCATTCATTTCACAAGTTTTTACACCACTACTGTAACCATCATCCCACACCGTGGAAACGTAGAGTACATTTTTGAACCTTCACTCATTTTGTATTCTTCTTTTTTCTTAATCAATTACTAGTTTGGTTCATTACGCTACCTGCTAGCGATCATGTCTTATCATGCGCTCTCATCTCTCTCTGTTGTGTTGTGATTCTTTTGATGATCACTTTTCTCATTAATGGAGTTCTTTTAGGAAGCGGAGAAAAGTTTGATTGAATTTATCAGTCCCTTGACTGAATGGAAGGTAAAAAGTAACGGTAAAATATATGTAAAAATTTATTGAAAATGAAATTTAAAATTGTGTTTTACAAAATTTACAGAAAAAAAATTAAGATTTAAATTGATGTGTATATCGTACTGATCAGGAGTTAGGCACGTATGATAAGTTGATCTTTTCAGTTGACTTTATCGTCGATTGACACTAGTGAAAATTTTTAGAATTTGTTCTACGTCTTGTTGCACTGGAATTTGGCTCTGTTTGAAACAGAGGGAACCCTACTTGTTGATCACACTCCGACGATCAAGTCAGTAAGAACTTACTAAAATCAAATAAGTGTTCAATTTTAGACTCAGAAACAACGTACCTTAACATGGGGTCTCAAACTCCTTTTATAGTTTATCTCTTGTAACAACTTTCTCTCATAATAGGAGCATAAAATAACAACAGAACAACCACTTGTCAACAAGACACCATCTTAGGTACTAACAGTAAGGAAACATTTTGTCTATGTAGACACCCTTACTCATGGTGCAACGTTATCTTTCACTATGCATACAACTTAACCCCTAAAACATACATATAAATTAAAATATATTTACGTAACTTAACCAATACATGTACTAACATGTATCTTTAGGTTAAAAATATCTTTTATTAATAACTTTATATTAACATATTAAAAGATTATTTTAATTATGTTCCAACGAGCTTACGAACACACGAAACTCATGACCACTTTATAGAATACCGTATGCATCCCGATAATTTATGATTAAACTTTTAAAAATACCGAATGCACCCGCATAACTTGATGTTAACTACCGTTCAAAGAAATCATTTAAAAATAACTTATGTATATGAAATTCAATAAGTCGCACTAAATTGGGTCCACTACACAAGGATCTTCTTTTTATCTTATAAATATAAAATCAACAAGACAAGAGGTAAACATTTCATAACATTTATTATTTTTAATCTATCATATATCAAATTTTAACTTAAACATCAAAATGTTTTTTCACGTACTTACTTATCTGAGATTGAATTTGAATTCGAAAACCAAGACGTATCAAGAATGTATGACCGAAGTCCAAAGACGTATATAGAAAATCAATAGTAAGTGTCCGGAAGATACTTTCCAACAATATTTGTCTTAAAAGAATTTCTTTCTAAATATTTCTTAGAATCGAGTAGAAAAAAAAACACTTAAATAAAAGTAGCAAATAGGGTTTAAACTAAACAAATAAACTTTTTGATCGATTTTACTAATATCTAGAGGGTTTTCTTTTATCATCTGTATCTTACACTTTTAGCGTACAATATAGTTTGACCCCTGGTCAATATCCAAGCCATTCACATTTCCCTCCATATTTCTTAGTAGGCTTCAAATTGATCTTAGACTTCTTGAGAATGACCATTATTCATTCCCATCTCTTGAAATAGGGTTATTCATAGATATAAAAACTTTAGTTTATTCTGTCTACCGACAAGTTTTTAATCAGAAGTTTCTTCTCTGTGTTCTTATTTGAAGAAAATTTGAAATTATAGAATTTACTTTATATATATATATATATATATTAGTTAAGTGTTTTGGGATTATATTTGTGACGCAGAAAAGACTTTCCCATCTCGTTGACTATTTCCTAAGCTTATGATTGGATTGATAGTAAGTAAATGGAATAAAATATAAGGGAATAAGATATTAGAATGAAATGAAAATATTGTTTACTGTTTGCATATTTTATAATAAAACGAAATAAATATTTCACTTCTTCTTTAAAAAGAATGAAACATAATTTTTTAAATATTTTTATCATTTTATTTTAAATATATTATTCTCAAGACACTCATGGTTAGAGATAGTTTTTAAATATATAAAATAGTCACTTTTTAATTTATAAATTATTTTCTATCGGCTACATCTCAAACTTGGAGAAAAAAGAATAGGATTAATCAACATAACCAAATGAATCATAATTTCATCTTGTCTTCATTCCACTTTTTATATAACCAACCTAGATATGAATACTCAATGTTCATCATGAAAAAAAAAATGAATCTTCTTGTATAGACATATATATATATATATATATATATAATAGATTTTATAGAATCACATTTTTTTTTATTTCTTTAGTTAAAATCTTCCTTCTTCTTTTTTTAATGAGATATCCTTTCCTCATATTCTTGTTTGGAAAAGTGGGAAATGTCTTTAAAATACTCTTATTTTATGCTCAAGTAAAAAATCACTTTAGGTGAGTAATAAATAAATACGCAATAAATCACTACAAAAGAATCATTAAATAAAATCACATGAGACAAAAAATAATTAGTCAATATGTTTACTAAATTAGATATTACTTTAGACACTAAACACAATTATTGGTATCCAAATGGTTTTGTACCGACCAGTTCTCGGACTTGGGCGTTGACCAAAATCATGGTGGGGCCCCGAAGGCAGGGTCCACTGGGAGGTTGGTGGGACAGGCCAAAGTCTCAGTAAGCTTGCAGGTAAGGGTAGCCAAGGAGGGGGCGACACCAAGGCGCGAGGCGTGGAGGCCTTGGACCTTAGCAATCCAAACAATAAAGATGAGCCGAAAAAGGGTGGTTTCTAAGCCACATTCCAGCACTCAGTAAGGGAGAAGTCAAGGTCGCAGAAGGTCCATGCATGGGGTGTGGACGAGGCGGTAGGGCGCGTCACAATCAAAGATCCCCTGGGAAGGAGATGACTGGTAAGGGTCACATCCCAGGGGTGATCTGCATGCATGGCACGTGAATAAGACAGGGCACTCCCAGGGCAGATGACCCAGAGATTGGGTGCATGAGTTGGTACCCAAGTGGTCATCCCGCGGAGGTTGCACTCCAGTAAAGGGGGTCTTGCACACTAAATGGCCCTAAGAGTGGGTGATAGTGATGCTAAGACGCACCTATAGTAAGCCAAGTCACAGTCAGTGAAGGAAGCAGAAACACTAAAGAGTATATAAAGGGTAACAACCAACAAAATAAGGTACGCAATTCTAATGCGAAAACACACACAGAGCTCTCAGAGTTCAGAGTGTTTTGGTGTTTCATTGCCCAGAGTTTGACTTGAGCGTCGGAGTGCAAACGGCCGCGAGGGCGCCCTTTGTCTCTTGTTTTTCAGGTGACCCACTAGGAGGAAAGCACCGTGAGAAGATGAGGGAGTCCTAGACGCGAAAGTTGTTGAGTGCACGAAAACGTTTGTGCTAACCGGCGGGAACAGGTTTCTATTATTATTAAAAATTTATAAAATAGTTTATAATTGATATCTAAATTAGCTACAAATATTTTAGATTCTAAATTAGTCTCTAAAAGTAATAGAAACTGTACTGGACCAGAGCGCTAAGCTTAGTGCTCAGTGGTCGGACATCGGTGCCTGAGTGAAGCAGGTCAGCTCGGTGGTCTGGTCGAGTTAATGGGCCTCAGAAATGTGTGCGTTGAAGTTCATCCATTTATATAAGGCTTGATTAGCGAGAAAGTGCAGGTGGTGTGTATAGTACATTCGGGTCTAGCACAAGTAAATGTTCCCCAAAGACGCTTAGGACCAAGAACACTAGGGTTTTCAGGGGTACGCTGCATGCGTGATACGTAAAGACTAGAGCGCCTACAGTAAACAGATGGGCCCCATGATGCTAGTACATGAGTTGGTACCCTGGTGGCCATGTTGTTAAGATTGTGCACTCAAAGGAGGAAGATTATGTGCGATTGTTGCACTAAGATTGTGCGACATTGTAACGGACTATCCTCCCATCAAACCTACTTTCACTCGAGATAAGGATCTCGTGAGAGAAGGATTGTTACAATGAAATAACCTAAAAGTAGTCTATAAAAGGGACTCAAGATCACTGGAAAAGGTACACCGTTTCTAAGACTGAAACTAGTTGCTTACTTCCTCATTGTTTCCTAGCCCAGTACTGACTTGATCGTCGGAGTGCAATCAACAAGTAGGGCCCCCTCTGTTTCAAACGGAGCCGCGTTCCAACATCCCAGGGAAAGAGCAAATCCAGCAGAGGCAGACGGAGTTACAACCTGTTCCCAGAGTCAACCGGCGACCAAGTCAACCGGCAATAACATAAACTAATTTAGAATATAAAGTAGTTGGTAGCTAAAACCTTGGTTGCTAATGGTTAGACACCAATTTAATTAGAAACTACTTTATAAATTTTTATTAATAATAGAAACTACTTTAGATAATAATATTTTTTTAGTTTATAAAATGGTCTCTAATTTAGTCAATACAGTAACTAATAATTTTAGTCTCTAAAATTAGTTTCTATTTAATGATTTTCTTGTAGTTAACACTAGATACATGAAAACATTATATATTTATAGTATTTTCATGGATGTTTTACCTAGATGAGGGTAACACTTTAGTTCATGGTGTGGAGGTTATTTGAACGTTGAGACATCATCATCATCTCGTGCTAATTTGATCCAGGATAATGTCGTCAACAACTTCAAAAACTTGGTTGTGAAAAGCAAAGCAGGATCTTCCCTTGTGTTCACGGTATGATTGGGCATATTCACATGTCATTGAATACTTTTCTAAGTATTAGTGGTCACAAACTATCAATCCTTTGTCACTAGCATGGTCATGTTGGATAGTATGGTGTAATTTTGGTATTATCCTTATCGATTGGTGTTGCATGAATGATAATGTATGTCACGATTGGAAAACGTTGGTGAAATCTAGCTTGTGATGGTTGTAAAGTTCCAGGTGATCTATCACTCATTAGACTAAAAAGTCTAAGAGTTTTGATGATAACAAAATACTATAAGATGTTGTTATATGTATAACCATGTTCACTCATGTACAACATAAGAGAAATGATACATCAGACCACACATGAGACACAACGTTACATGAATTACATAGATACAAAGACACACTAGGCGATGGAGCTGTGAGCACAAATGAAAAACAAAATAAATGTTAAAAAGAACATTTCAAAAAGGTCACTCATACAATGACAAGAATGACTACAACATCAACTAGAAGTGTCAAGATGAATTTAATAGAGAGATAAAATAGAGAGCACAATGTGCTTGTGAGATTACAAGATAAAATAGAGAGCACAAGATGATGATAATACAAAAGTGTACTTAGATGATGAGCATAGAAAGTATTATTCATGATTAGCAAGACCAATAGAATGAGTGATAGACGAATAGTTAAAGGAATGAATCACTCAAGGACTTTACAAAGATTAGTAAACAAAGTCTACAAAGACCTCAATGGACCAATAGTCATATAAACTTGTTAGACGAAGTTTAAACACAAAGTGTTCAAAAGGAAAGTACATTAGACATTGTTGTTAAACACGTTACGCTGCACACAAGAAAACATGAGCCTTACACAGACCAAACGATGATCGAACGAACGTAGTAGACGAAGATCATGTGTTGGACGAACAAGTGTCAGGGAAGTTTCCATACTTCATCCTTTTACTTTTACATGTGCTATTCAAATTTTCTAAACTTGTTTTGATTATGTTCAGTTATAAAAATCATATTTATACAATGCAGTGTTTTAATGAAGACCTTAGAATGTTTTCAAACAAGTTTCAACAAATATATCTTGTGATAATTTTGTCCAAAATATTGAAAATATTATGAGCTTGATTGATACATGTATATATAAAAAGATATTTTGTAAAGGCACAACTATACTTAATTGAGATTTAAATTTGTGTATAAAAGGTTTTGTGGAATATATTCAAGAGAAATTATGATTGATAATAAAAGAGATTTAATCTGGTTAAATTAACTTGAATATATTGATTATGTGTTTGAATTAATGTTTAAGAATAGAATGTATTCATAATTCATTTAATAATCTAAGATATTAAGAAATTGTTATTTAGTGACATAATTGCTCTGAAATGTTGAAATATTAATATCACGGATAATCACAAAGGTTTCCTAATATGATTTTAGTAACCATCAATACGCAGAGGAGAATGACAACAAGTTTCCTTATCAAAAGTCTAATGACCAAAACAAAGTTATTGCAGAGCGAGATTCAAGGAAATCAGGGATGAAATTTAAGTTGTTGCACATGACAAGAACAAGAGAACCTTGAAAGAGATTGAATTGAGAAGAGGCCAAGTGAGCACGAGCATCGAAGATGGAGGCTATAACCTAGTTAGTACAACATTCATGGTGAACTGAGTAAAGAAAGTTATTCAAAAATGAGTATGTGACAAGGTGAAGAATATGGTGCAGAGTTTGAAAGCGAATTAATGCAAAGACGTATTTCAAGCAGCACATAACGTGATTCAAGGAATATCATTATCATACATCAACGTTCACAAAGTTCAAGTAAGAGAATAAAAAAACAGAGATGCACAGTAAATGGTAAAGCAATCATATCCATAATTAGTGTCTAAGGTAATTACAATGAAGAAAGAGACGAAGATATGATTGAAGATTCAAGTCACAAGCTTTAAAGGTTTAACATTCACATTAGAAGATCATAAAGGAAAAAATTAAAATTGTTTCATATGCTCAAAGGTGCAAAGAATATAATCAAAGCAAGACTTTCCATATTTAGCGTCCGACGTAATGAATGATGAACAATACACAAAAATGAACGATATCCAAAGATTACAACATAAATGAATCAATGTTCACATCGGGACTGAAAGAAGAAAATTTTCAAATACAATTGAAGTCCAAGACACAAAAGAATCAATTAAGAGCAAACATTTCCTTATCCATCATCCAACGACTATGTGAACAAAGAGATGATCTCAAAGCTTTAACAATTATCTAAAACACTTTATAAAGACCTTGATGATGAAAAACAAAACAACGAAGCATACAAGCATAAAAATATTATTACATATGAGAAAATATTTCATATATGCTATTTAGAGCACTCATAGTTTGGAGAGTGAGCCTTGTATTGTAAATCTTTCATTGTGTGAAGATTACCCTATGAACTTTCACTATTTTCTCTCTTGTCGAGAGTGCTTTTCTAACTTGTTGAGAGGTTTTAGACTTAAGGGGAGATTAAGACTTGTTACGTAGAGAGGTGTAGAATGCTTGTGTACCTAGAAAGGTGGAGAATACTTGTTACCTAGAGAGATGGATAATACTTATTATGTGGAGAGGTGTATAATACTTAAGGCTCTTAATTAAGGAGCTTAAGGGGACTTGATGTAGACCTAGTGTTTAGGATCAACCAGTATAAATCCTTGTGTATATTTTTCTCTATCCCTTATCTTTTATAATCTGAATTTATCGTGATTGATAAAAGGCGAATTGAGTTCAGGCTTCGTTCAACCCCATCCATATGCATAAAACAAACAAAAAATATCAAAAAACATAGACAAATATAGAAAATAGTGAAGGGAAGGTTTTTAGTTTATGAAGAAGTTTTTGTAAACATGGGCCGATTTTATTGGGAATATTTTGTTTGAATTTGCCCAACTGACAAAAAAAAAGTGCTTTTGTTTTGAAAGTGTCAAAAAGACAATTAATTACCATGATCAAGGGAAGAAGTCAAGAACATACATATCTTTTGTGATGTGAGGATTATAGACTCTTATTTTTGTTTTTTTATTAGTGTTTTTATCTTCTTTTTTCAATTTTAGCTTTTAATTTAATTTCATCCTCACGTACTTGATGGGGTGTGAAAGGGGTTAAAGGAATATTAATCCCTTGGTATGTAATCATAATTTTGTTGGTATGATCATCATAGATGTTGCTATAATCATATTGTCATGGTCGTCCAAGTAACGTGCCCAACATCTATAGGAATTATGTCATATAAAATGTTTTCATGATATTTTCCTATGGTGATGGGTACATTGACTTGGTCATTGACTACTACCCACCATCATTGTTGATCCAATCAAGTTTGTATGGTTTAGGATTGGGTGTCATAGGTAAGGCTAATTCACCAACAGAGAACTACAGTAGTTGCAACCAGACCCACTATCCACAATCAAATAACACATGTTGCCCAAAACTTGACAACATGAGTGGAATATGTTTTATCGTTGTGATTGTGATAAGTCCACATGTTGATTGTGTAAAAGCCTTTGTACCAATAATAAATCACTCTTACATGGAAATATTTCTTCTTTAGAAAGTAAAACCTCATCCTCACTAGGTGAGGAAGATGAACTATCCTGTTTTCTATTGTCTGTTGATTTTAACACCATAGAACTTTTCTGAGGACACTTAGAAGAATAGTATTGTACCGACCAGTCCTCGGGCGTCGTTGACTGCTAGTAGACGCAGGGCCACGTAAGCTGGGTCCCACGGGCGACAGGGGTCAGTGCCTTGCAGGCGGCATGCCCAGGGTGTCGACGAGTGGACAGGCCTCGGTCATGTAAGGTGGGTCCCACAAGCAGTACGCCCAGAGGGCCTCGCAAACGGTACGTCCAGGGGGTCAAGGAGTGGTCAGACATTAGTCATCAGGATATGCTGACGTGTCCTCGGACCTCGGCAAGTCAAACAGTAGAGCTGGGCCTCGAGGGATGGGTCCCAGACAACACACCAGCTACTAGCTAGGGAGAAGCCTAGGTCACGAGGGTCCATGCGTGTGGTGTGGATGACGCGTTCAGGCATAACACGAATAAAGAGCCACTGGAAGAGATAAGGCCCGTAAGGGTTACGTTCCAGAGGTAAACTGCATGCATGGCACGTGAACAACTAGGACACTCCCAGGACAGATGGCCCCAGAGACTAGGTGCACAAGTTGGTACCCAGGTGGTCATCTCGTCAGAGGTTGTACTCTAGTAAGGGAGCCTTACGCGTTAGATTGCCCTTAGAGTGGGTGATAGCGGCGCTAAGGCGCACCCTTAGTAACCCTAATTGCGGTTAGCGAAACCGCGGAAACCCTAAAGTATATAAGAGGTAGCATCACACCTAATAAGGTACTCAGTTTTTTACACAACCATTATGCAAGTTTTTACGCTACACACACGCAGATTACACACAGAGCTTTCTACAACTAAGTTTTGGTGTTTCCTAGCCCTAAGATTGACTTGAGCGTCGGAGTGCAAACAGCCTCTAGGGCGCCCTTTGTCTTTGCATTTTCAGGTGTTTGATCGAAGAAAGGCACGAACGAAGGCAGAGATAGTTGGGCGTGTGATCGTCGTAGACATACGAAGGCAATCGAGTCAACCGGCAGGAACAAGTACCCCCTTCTAAACTCTTGAAGCACTTAATAGTCTTGGTTATAATTTCCTTAAAAGGTTCTTTATAATTAGGTTTTTCTTTATCTTTTCCTTTATCCCTTTCTTTTTTGTCTTCTTTATTTTTGGAGGAAGAACCTTATCTCTTATACTCTCTTATAGGATAGGTTGAATTAAGGTGTCGTGTTTTTCTTTTTAGTTGTTGTTCAACCCTATTACAAAGTTGTACTAAATCATTGAAATCATTATAGGGTGGTAATTCAACCTCCCGTGATCTCATAACTTAGGCCACTTTGGAACCTTGCCACAGTTATTCTAGGTTCTTCTCTTACTCTCACCCTTAACATACGTAACTCCAACTTCTACCTATATTCTTCTATAGTCTACCCCCGTGCTAGAGTTATTGGAGTTAATACATCAACTCCCTATCATAGTATGAGGGCAGACCTAAGCTCATTCCAATATCTTATCTAAGAGTGATTATGAAGCCTAAAGTCTTTAACTAGTGATGTCCATTAATACATGGTTTGTCCCTAAATGCTAAGTTTATCCAGGGACACTCTTTTCTCTTCATCTACCTAATGACACTCAAAGAGTTATTCAACCTTCATTTCCCAATCTAAATACTTGTTTACATTTTCTCGTCCATGAAAGGGAGGAAGGTCAACCATAGGTTCTTTAGGATAATTAAGATAATTATGATGATGATGTCTAGGTTCATTTTTCTAAGGGGGCTATTAGTAGTAGTCCATATTGTGTTGGCTACTAAATTGCCCCTCACTATGGGAGTAGATGTCATGAACATGCTCTTGTTTCTTACTATACCCCTCACCATGTTTGTTTCTAGGCTTGTCATGGATACTTAAATACCTAAACAACATATCTTTTACTTCAAATATTTTTTTTCTTGTATTTTTTAATTCTTCATGAAGATCTTCCTCATCATTAACCTTAAGGCTACCATACACACAAGTAGAAGTTCTAAGTGGTTCAACATTGAATTTTTTTCTCCAAATTCACTCCCAAAAAAGAGAGGTGAGCCACGAGGATTGCTTAAGTATCAGGTATTTCCTATCCAGAGGTCTTTCAGCTAGTTCTTCCCTAAAGTTCCTTAAAGATACTTCAAAAACAGTTTGTATGACCTTATGTGAGTGTGTGAAGTGTCCCAAAAAGCAAAGGAGGGTCTACTATGTGTTGGAGACACATAAATTCCTAATGTATCACAGAAACCTAAAAGCAATAACAAGGAAAAATGAATAAAAGATGCAAGAATGTAAATAAAAGTAATAAAATATAGACGAGTCCTAAGTGAAAGTGAAAATGACACTTAGAGCCACTTGATACACTTTCACACTAAAACATTGAACTATAAAGTGTGATCTTTTGGATTAAATTGAAATCTCGCACACATGCACACACTAAACCTTATATTAGGTCTACTTGGAATTAGATACAACATAGAACCTAAAAATCATCTATACATAGTAGAATCAAATGGTTTACCTTTTTCATCTGCATCAAGTAACAACTAGTGGTCACATGAATACTTGTTTTTTTTGCAATTATCGATATCAAACTTCTTCCAAAGCTTTTTACAGTATTTGGATTGATTTAATAATGTACCATTCTTTATTTCTTGATGTGTAATGTTAGGATCTAATTCAATTCTTCCACATTGACATTCCAAACTCCCCCTATATAGGTACTAGAAAATGCTCACATAATTTTTTATTTATTGCTCCAAAAAGGATATAATCTAAATATACTTGTAATAATATAACATCATTCATAGATTTTCTTATGAAAATAATTTTATCAACTTGTCCTCTTTTATAGTTTTGAGAAATAAAAAAGTTACTAAGTCTCATATACCATTGTCTTGGAGCTTGCTTCAACCATATAGAGCCTTCTTAAGCTTAAAGACATGGTTAGGAAACTTATGGTCAATAAAACCAAGTGGTTGAGAAACATAGATTTCTTCATTTATGTATCTATTCAAGAATGTCATTTTTGTTGAAGCTGGAGGAAGCTTCTTCCCTACCAAGGCTTGATGTGTGTTTGATGAAGAAAATGGCTTGAGTGCTTTGAAGATTGTAATAGGTTTTTAGATTCATTTGTAATTAGGCTTGT
>Ga0123342_1006356_pt1 | contig 16458 bp, 5 predicted proteins | sample Turbeawhitnodule_FD_89960 | JGI IMG/M metagenome (GOLD analysis project Ga0123342, IMG submission 89960) | Root nodule microbial communities of legume samples collected from Mexico - Turtle bean Mexico white nodule | ecosystem: Host-associated > Plants > Roots > Nodule | place: Mexico: Nepantla... | reverse complement strand
GATTCGAATGGAGAGAAGATGTGAGAATGTGAGTATTGCTGAGGAAAAGTGGAGTGAAGTGAGTATTGCTTCAGAATTGAAAAATGAAAGAAGAAAAAGAAAAGAAAAATAAAAGAAGAAAAATAAAAGAAGGGATTAAAGTAAAGAAAAAATAAAAATTAATTATTTGTGTGTAATTTGCGAGGGCTTAACCTTCATATTATTTAAATTTAATTTTAAAACTTTTAGCGTTCAAATATTTAAATTTTAATTATTTTTATAATTTTAATAGCTGCCATTTCAGCAACACAACCATTATTTTTTTTATTTTTTTTATTTTTTTTTTAACTTTACGTGAGAATAACTCACGCTTTCCTCACACCTTATTTAATTTATTTTAATAATGAAGGTTTAATGGACACTATTTAGTGTCCACTTATGAATATTTGTTTGCAGCTAAATTAAGATTTCCTTGTAGTAAACAACCTCACCACACGAATTCTTTTAGAGTTTGATTGGCTAATTTTTATGCTCATTTTTTTTTGTTGACAATGTTTTTCATGTCTTCATCTATATGTGCTACTCGGCTAACGGTTTAACCTTTTTGTTTTTTCATTAACTCGTTGTCCTTACCCATCATTTTACCAATTGACCCTTTCACCCCATAACATTTCCTCTGCCGTCAAAATCAACATTGTCCTCAAGGTTGAAATTTGGATAATCTCTTGTGATGACATTGATATCTTCCCAAGTATTGTTTGATGTAGTGAGGTCATCCCATTGGATGAGGAGTTGTTGAACATGTTTGGTACCACATAATATTAAGCGAAGTGCTAAAATGTGTTTTGGTTGTGTGAATGGACCGTCATATCCAAGGAATTTATGGAGTCACATTGGTTCTAGTGTTTGGATAGTTTGGTCCAACAAGCATTTGATGCTTTTTTTGTTCAATTCTGAGATTGAACTTGTGGTCGAACAAGAAATGTTTAAATGTGGAAATGGTTGTTGTGATGGCATACAATTCTTTGGTGTTTGTCGATTGCTTTTTCATAGTGGGAGATAGTTTCTTGGAGAAATATGTAATAGGGTGGTGGTGTTGCCTCAGGATTGCCCCAATACCACTTCCTGTGGCATTAGTTTTAACAATGAAGATTTATTAGAAGTTTAGGAGTGACAGGGAAGAGGCGGTTGTGATTATCTACTTCAATTATTCAAAGGAAACAATAGTTACAAGGTTCCATTGCAAATTATCTTTCTTCAAGAGATTAGTCAGATGAGTAACGATAGAAGCATGCCCCTCAATAAATCTTCTATAATAATCAATTAAGTCCAAAAAACCCCTTAATTGTTTCAGAGTTTGTGGAAGAGGCCAATCCAATACAGCTTGTACCTTTGGTTGATCCATTGCCACTCCATTGCAAATACTGTGTGACTTGGGTAATCAATCTCAATTAAGCCAAATTGACATTTGCATAGTTTAGCATAAAGTTTTTTGTGCTACAATAATTGTAAAACCTCAAACAAGTCGTGAAGATGTTGCGAACAAGAAGAAATAAAAACTAGGATATCATAAAAAAAACCTAGTACAAACTTTCTTAGCAATCCTTGAAAGAGCTGATTCATCACACTTTGGAAGATGATGGGTGCATTCGTGGTGCCAAAAGGCATAACAAGCCATTCGAAATGGCCTTAATGAGTTCTAAATGTCGTTTTTGGATCTATCTTCAAGAGAAACCAAGATTTGATGGTAGCCCGATCATAAATGAAGTTTAAAAAAAAATTGGCACTGTACAACTCATCCAATAGTTCATCTACTGTGGGGATATAGTAGCTATCTTTGACAGTAATAGCATTCAAAGCCCGATAATCTGTACAAAAGTGTCATGTTCCATCCTTCTTCTTAACCAAAAGAATAGGAGAGAAAAAGGACTAGTATTAGGAGTTATAATACCTTCCTAAATCATTTCGACAACCATCTTTTCACTTTGTGGTTGTGGGGGTATCTGTATGGTTTCACTTTAACTGGTTGGCTATCAAGAATGAGGGATATCACATGGTTTTGGTTATGATCAGGTGGTAAACTTGAAGGTTTCTCAAACACCTCCTTGTTGGTGTGCAAGGATGAATATTTGGAGGGAAGGTTGACCCCACATCTTCTGAAACATCCGGAAGTTGGAGCTGAATGACAAATAATTTTGCTCTGGCCTGGATGTACAAAAATCTTCTTGTGTGATGATATTGTGCTAGTGTAAGTAATGTGGATTTTTTCTCTCCACATAACGTAATAAATGCCCCTCCCAAATAAAACTTCAATAAGAGAGTACTGTAGTAGAAAATATGTGGGCCTAAGGTTGCCAGCCATGAAGCTCCCAATACCATATCAACATCCATGACAAACAGTACATAGACTCGTAGTGTTAGTTTATGGCCTTGCACCAAAACTGTGACTTCTTTCATTAATTCTTCCACCAGCAGTGCATTACCATTGCTAACCAAGACATGTAAACTAAGAATAGGTTCCATTAATAGCTTTAAATGTTGACCGATTTGAGGTTGCAAAAAATTGTCAGAGCTACCACTATCTAATAAGATTTGCACATACACCATTGATCTGTGGAATCTCATAGCACATATCCTGTGAATCCTTTTAAAGCATTGTATGAAAAATGATCTTGTAGTTCACTGGTTGGACTGTTCTCATTAGAAAAACTAGGGGATTGTAGGTTAGGTTGTTGAGCCAAAATATAAGAGTAAGTATTGCTTGTTGGAACAATTATGTGTAGGTGTGAACTTGTTATCACAAGTATAACACAAGCCTTTTTCTCATCATAATTGCATTCAACTGGGGAGAATCTTTGGATATTGGGTGGTTTAGCATGTGGTGGGTTTGGTTTTTGATTGGGAAAAGGGAGAAGGTTAGGAATGTTAGTAGGTTTCTAGTGGGAGGTGACAATTTTTGTGAAGGGTGAAAAGAAGGTAGTTGTATCCTTGTCTTCAAACAATCTGGCTAGGGCTTTTAATAAGGAGTGGGGACTTTGGGATAATATGTGTATATGAATATCCAACTTTAACCCACTGATGAAACAGTCAAGCAAGATCAACAGTGACTCTAGTGATTCTATTTGCCAACGTTGTGAACTTCATATAGTATTCAACAACAAAGTTTCGTTGTGTCAATTTAAATAGCATAGATCATGGACATTCAAATGGGGAGGGACCAAATTCCACCTCTAAGGCGCGAGTGAAACTCTGCCAAGATGGAAAGAGGTTGTTCTTCTACATCATTTGAAACCACATAACAATATCTTTGTAGAGGTGGAGGGCAATTATAGTAAAGCATGGTAAATCTGGTGTTGCATAGTACTTAAAAAAATTGTTCAGCTTGGAATACTCACTAAAATACATTTGAACCATCAAACCTAGGGAAATCCATTTTTATGTTGCGGACCTGGAATGGTGGTGTGTGTGAGCTACTTCTGTCTGAATCAGTGTGTGAACTACCACTAGTGTGCGTCATCGAGATTTCTTTCATATCAAATTCCAATTGCTAGAAGTGATACTCGTAGTTAGCATTGCATGTCGAGTTTTGAAATCTTCTTAACATAATTTCTGAACTCTTTTAATCTTGTATCGTCTGTCATTATTATGATGAAAACACCAAATGTTATAAATCATGTACAATAACAAGCTAGAGAGAATGAAGAAAAATAGTATTTGTATAATATTATTGAAAATATACATCACAAATTTTTTATAATGAAAAAGGAAAACATTCACTGACTCAGTCAATGCTGATACAGATACTAGAATGGAAAAAATCCCTTGATGGCCAGAGAGAGAGAGAATTCCAAAATGGATTCCCCTTTTTCTGCTACCATTGTTACTCCTCAAAACAACCTCACCACAAGAATTCATTCAGGGTTTAATTGGCTAACTTTTTACATTCACATTTTCAATGGAAGTGTTTTTTGTCCTCATCCGTATGTTCCACCTGGCTAACGGTTTCACCTTTTTGTTTTGTCATCAGCCTGTTTTCCTTATCCACCATTTTATCAACCAACTATTTTACCCCAATTTATATTAGTTTTCCTTAATTTTGATTATGTTTAATTCTCTTTTGCAACTTGTAAAGAATTATATTAATCATAAATTATTATATGTAATGTTCTTTACTCTTGACTACTTTTGCCTTATAGGAGTACATAAAATCTCTTCATATTATTTGTTATTTTTTTTCCCTAAGACTAAGCACTACATAACCATGTCTCTACAAGATAAGTATATAAGGCTATACAACAATAAGTTGTTTGGTGTTTAGAAAGAAACTCTCGTAAAGAAACATTCTTTCGTTTTAGAGTCTTAACTTTACTTGATGAAGGATTTACAAAAATGAGTTCTCTCTAAGTGGTCTATCAACATACTACAATTTTTTAGGAATTAGAAGCTTTAAGGCTTAGCTTTACATGCAAAGAATCATGTAGAACATGCGATTTTCACTTCAATTCATTACTCATATATTCATGTATATGTTTCCTTTTATAAACATCCTAAAAAGAACTAGAGACTTGTGTGTTTTTTTTTTCCTTTTATCAACGTCTTATAGGACCATACTTGACTTTTGGTTGACACATTTTGTTGTGATACTCAAAAGTTTTATAAAATGTCTTCAGAGTTTTTAATGAAATGAGTTCTTACAGTAAGATTAGATTGTGTTTTATATTTTTTTTTTCATATTTAAACAAGTAGATAGATAAATCAAACTATGTTATTATTTGTTGTCAACAAAGTATGGGTGTGTGAGCATGACATAAGATTAAAACTTACTTCATATCATAAGCTCATATCTTCTTAACACTGACAATATTATTGAATCCCTCAAAATATCAACATTATTAAATGTCAAATTTTTAAAAGAATGAAACAAAAATCAAAGCATCACAGATGCTGGAGAATGCATATCAAGGCTATAAAAATAAATATTAATGAAAGTTATTTGTAAGGTACGGCTAGTTAAGATGTGTGTTATTATGATTATGAAATACGGGTTAGAACCTGTAATTATCCATATAAATCTTAAGTAAGAGAAACAATTACAAATAATTACAAATGGACAAGTTAGTACAATTTTCTCAACCATTTTATTTAAATTATTTACATTTGAACACTTTATGGCTTTTTTGTTAAAATATCTTTATTTCTAAAGATATTTATAAATATTCAATTTATTAAAATTTAATCATAAAAAATAAATCTTTAAAAAAAAGCATTTATCCCTTTCCTCAAATATTTATGACATTATTTTTGTTTTTGTTGACAAAACTCAACGAGCATAAACTATGTCTATTTTTTTTCACTATTATACATATTTATAGACCTAATTCAACAGATTTTTGTTTTTTTACATTACTAACTACACGTAACCCCTATAGTAATCTGTTCGGGGTCTATTTGTCCCACATGTAGCAGCATGTATCCACAAAGTGTTTTGTCTCTCATTTTTAACTTTCCTTGGTCTTTGTGACCTTTATTTCGATAATAGTATAACTGGTATGCATCTTCTATCCCAATTTCTTCAAAAATAACTTCTCTATTTTTTTTTTATATAATTTCATTGAACCGAGAATAAACATACAAAAAATTCTTAGCTTAGTATTTTTCTTGGTGTAAAAATCACAAAAATCTTCTTCCATGAATGGACTGAAGTAGTTGCTTAGATTCTTTGAATGAGGGTTAGATTGGGCTGAATCCTTGACAAGTGGCATGGTAGTTGCTCCACATGTTTTGGTGTTGTAACTCCAGCTTGAGACATGTGCCTCCAACAAGGGCCCTAGAGTTCATTGGAAGTAAATGTCCTCACATTTTCTTCCCCATTGGGCTCACGTGGGCCGTAACACTGGGCCCACATATGTTTGCTTGTCAGTAGCAGCCCAAGCAAGCAACTTCAGGTATCCTTTCACTGTTTCAGATTGGGCTGTGCTAAAAAGCATGGTGTTGGGGTGGTTGTTGAGGAGTCTTCTGGCACTGTCACTGTCAGTTTGTTTCCCACGGGTGGTTGAAGAGATAACACTTCCAAGTGATACTGTTGAGGGAATCAATTTTGGTGTTGGTTGTGGTTTCAGTTTTGATGTTTTTTTCTGCTTGCAAATTGGACACACCCAAGTGTTCCTGTTCATAAACTTCCATTGCATGCTGCTTTCATTAAACATTGAACGAGGATTAGTGTAATAATTAAGGACTTGCATATATACAAAAATAGCACCTTCTATTTCTTAATAAAATATGTAATACCGGATGGCCGGATAGCCGACTAGGATTACAGACAAACACGTAATTAGACAAGAATAAACCAGATTAAACGCAAAGCATGATTAAGGTGCAATTGAGTCTTCAACTGGACTCAAAAACAGGTTCATAACAGTCAGAACACATCTATAGTAGTATAAATAGAGGAAGAGGCATAACACTCTGAGGTAACTATTTACTCCCTACTCCTCACAAAAATTTGTCTATAATTATTAATATAGCTAAATGCTAATATTTTCATTAATTTTTTTTAGAATAAAAAACATGACCCCTTACATACTGTTAATTAAGGAAGCAATAGGTTTAAGAATATTTAAAATATCGTAATTATTGAAATATATATATATATATATATATATATATATATATATATATTTTGTCTGAATATCTTTAATCACATTGATTTATCTCAAATTAAATCCCTATTTCAATTTCCTATATATTTATCAATCAACATTTATGATCAATTGGTATGGCCTCACATATGAAAGATGGCTCCGACTCAACAAGTTTGAAGGGGAACTATGAGATGAACAACCCAATTACACAACTCCAACCTTAACGCAATAAAGTCATTCCTAAGTATCTATAAATTTATGTCACTAATTAGTTGCAATGTTATGACTTGAGATACAAATGGTGGCTCAGATTCAATGAGTTAGAAAGACGATTGTGAGATATAATAGAGTCCGAACCAAGTATCAAAAACACTATATTACTAATTAGTTGGGAAATGGTGCATGATATGGTGCCGAATAATATCTTTTTTTTAAGTTTTTAAGGATATATTTCCGTGTTTGAATCCATTGATATGCAACAAAATGAGTGATGAAAAACGGGATATGCTAAGAAAGACAATATATGTGCATGTTAAAATACAATTTTAACCTTTTTTTTCTTTTATATGTGTATATGGCAGCGAAAAATACACAACATCGATTATAACATCGATTATTTAAGACATATTGAAACTATCAAATTTAATTTTTAAGGATAATCGATTATAAGTTGTTTTTTAATAAATAATTAATTATATAAATTTCATAATCGATATTGTTGTATTTTTTTAATGAGGTAATCAATTATATATAGACTCCATAATCAATGTTGTCGTAAGAGAATCAATTATGTTTCTAAGAGAATCAATTATGGAAGATAATTTATGCTCTTAATTCTAATTAGAGTTGTTCAATTGAAGAAGAATGACAGTGGAAGGGAGAAAAAGAAAAAAAAAAAAAGGGAACGGTAAATTTTTTATATAATAAAAAACTTTAATAATATTATTAATATACATAAACAATAAAAGCTAAAAATAATCATAATATATATTATTATTAATTATAATAAGATAAATAAATATAAAATAATAATTCTAATAAAATTAAGATTTAATATTTAATTACTCATAGTAATAGAGATAATATAATTATTTTAAATAATAATTATAACAAATAAATTATTTAAAAAATTATTTCAGATTTCTATTTAAATATAACATTAAATAATTTAGAATTTTTATTTATTTAGAGTTTTGAATAATTTAATAATTTTATTTATTTCATATTTTGTAAATATGAAATTTAATAATTTAGATTTGTATTTATTTAAGATTTTAAATAATTCATAAATTTATTTATTTAAAAATTTTATTTAAATAGAAAATTAAATTATTTAAGATTTGTATTTATTTAAGATTTTGAATAATTTAGATATTTTATTTATTTTAAATTTTTTAAATACAAAATTAAATAATTTAGATATGTATTTATTTAAGACTTTTGAATAATTTAAGAATTTTATTTATTTCATATTTTTTTTGAAATATGATATTAATTAATTTAGGATTTATATTTATTTAAGATTTTGGAAAATTTAATTTTTTTTATTTATTTCAGATTTTTATTTAAATAAGACATTAAATAATTTAAAATTTGTATTTATTTAAGATTTTGAATAATTTTTAAATTTATTTATTTCATATTTTTTTAAATATAAAATTAAATAAGATTTTGAATAATTTAGGAATTTTATTTATTTTAGATTTTTATTTAAATAGGATATTAAATAATTTAGAATTTTTAATTATTTCATATTTTTAAAATATAAAATTAAATATTTAAAATTTTATTTATTTAATATTTTGAATAATTTATAATTTTTATTTATTTCAAAATTTTATTTAAATAGAAAATTAAATAATTTATATTTTTTTATTTATTTAATGTTTTAAATAATTTAGGAATTTATTTATTTTATAGTTTTATTTAAATAGTACGTGAAAAAATTTAAGATTTATGTATTTAGAATTTTGGATAATTTAGGAATTTTATTTATTTCTGATTTTTAAATAGACATTAAACAATTTATATTTATATTTATTTAGGATTTTGAATAATTTAAGAATTTTATTTATTTCATATTTTCATTTAAGTAGCACATTAAATAATTTAAAATTTGTATTTGTTTAAATATTTAGGAATTTTTTTATGTAAAATATCTGTCAAAATTTGTAAAATATTTTTTAATTTCTTTATACATAAAACAATTTAATCATATTTCATTTTAATTTAATTTTATCGAAAGGTTAAATTTGTAATCTTATACTTTTATCTATTTATAAAAATTATTTTATCAATCACAATTTGTTTTATTGACATTATCAAGCACATTTATCACATTGACAAACTTTTTCTTCATTTCTTTTATAGTCTTTACCTTAATCCAAACAAAGTATCAAAGAAACAACCTTGATATATCAATCATAAGTGGCCAGGTTTGTGTAATAAGGAAGAAACAATTAATTTATAATAAATGCATTTAGATTAGAAATAAAATTCAAAATCAAATCATTTCTCGTTTTCTAATTACAAAAGATTAGTTACATATAATGGAAAGAGAGGAAAAAGGCTTTATTTTTTATCCACATACCATCTCATACGAATGCTTATCAACAATAATGCCGTTTGTGAAAGGGTTGATTAACTTAAATAGAGTAAGACATTGCCTCCTCATTATACATTTTTATTTATAAATAATATAAGTTTTAATGTATTATTTTTTTAAAAGTTCAGTCTTTTGTTTTTCTCATACTTTCATATCTTATTACAATGCAATTTAAAGTGTAAAAAAACATATTCGTTATTTCTGTAGGGTTATTCTAAAAAGACTTCCTTGCATTTATTTTTTCATTATTGGTTAACTAAATAATAATTACTTTCGCAAAGATTATTAAATTATTTGAAAGAAAAAAAAATAGACTGGTTACGATAGTAGCATGTATAATTGGCAAACGTTGCGCTTTTTAGAAAGCCACAACTAGTTTAGGCATTTGTCTTACCAATTGAAACCAGTCCTTATTTAGAATCTCATTCTCTATTTCATACAGTTTACACTATGAAAAATATTTAAAATATATGTTAATGAATATTTTAAGGGAATCAACTAAAGAATTAATAAATATAATGTTTTCATTACAAATTACCATGAAATTGTTTTGAAAATCACAGTAGGGGTATTAGATTCTTTCATTAATAAAATTGTTTTAATTTTAAATTTTTAAGCAGTACTCTAAAAGTAGCAGCATTGTCCACTAAAACAAAAAGAACATATTAAAAAATGTGTTAATAATATTGTTGTAATCGTTGACTGAGAACACATAAGTTTGTATTTGGAATTATTTAGATTAAAAACTCTTCTTTCCTAAAATATCCAGCAACAAAAAGTTAGAGCATGGATGCACCTTCAACATCAAAGTGCATCATGTTTTACAGATACAGATACATGGAAAAGGTTAATAGCAATATTGGTTTGCAGATAAAGAATCAAAATAACAAATATTTCATATCCTACTTTGTGTCAACTTCCAGTCTCGGGACACTATTTGCTGTTGCAATACTCATAACAATACAACTAATGCTACCTGTGATCACAAATGTTGCAAAGACTATAGAAATCTTGGTGTTGTAAGTGGTATTGTGGTACAATCTTGGCATCATCCAACCATCCATGGCAGATGCAAAGTACTGGAAATAGAAAATTTACTTTGGAAAGAACATTTAACAGACTGATATTTTAGCAGGAAACAAAAACAAGACAATATCTAACCTAAAATAGACACGCAAGAAACAGTTCATCTATAATGATTCATGCAAGGCAACGTACATTTCACATCTTACATTTAACAGAATGAACACTTTTCAACCACGTTAATTTTTACAACAGATATTCTCCAGGTACTAGTATCAAGATTCATTCATCCTAATCTAATCATCCACTACTATGAAGGATAAGATTTTCTAGCAAGGGCCAAATAAGAGTGTACAAAACTTACATCAAGACAATGAAAGATGGGGTAAACTGGTCCCGGATTCACCCTCCACTACCTCATGTTTAACACTTAAGGATAAGGAAAGGCCTTCCATGTCATCATCCTTAGGTGTGTCTCCCCCAGAGCTGTTCGGAAATATCATACATTCAGAACTCTCTGATATCATCAACGCAGAACCAGATTGACTAGCAGCTGGAGAGTTTCTTGATGATTCCTCAGATAAAGTTGAAACTTCAACGTTGGAGAAGTTGAGGCGTGCACCAGAACCATACATAGCCCTAGCTGCTTCATCATAAGCCAGAGCAGCACTAATGGCAGTGGGAAAAGTACCCAACCATAGCCTACTCCCTCTGTTTGGCTCCCGGATTTCAGCAACCCATTTTCCCCAAGTCCTTTGCCTAACTCCTCTGTAGTTACAACGCGAGTTCTCAGGCCCACCTTTACCTTTCATACACCCCTTCTTTGATCCTTTGGCAGGAACTTTCCTAACTGCCTTCTCAGCCTCATTGCTAGATTCAAGCCAAGCATTATATTCTTTCCATCTCGCCAGTGTATCGGCCAGGGACTTGGATCCATCCCCTTTGTTGTGGTTTTTCACTAACATGAGTATGCAAGTTGCACTCCTTACCCTCCAGGAAAAATGCTAAAACAGCACTTGAATCACAGACCTGCATAATTAGAAACAAGACCAAACATTATACATGTAATATACTATATTCGTCTGAAAAGAGAACAGCAAATAAACAAGTTTAATTTTCATGGACTATCAGTGTAAGGAGTTTTACCCTGTCTGTCAATCATAATCCATCCTAGTTATGGTTTAAAAAATGGTAAGCATAAAAGTTAACAAATTGACCGTACATATTGAATTATTTGTGAATAATTTGCGAATGAATAGCACTCTCAAAAACATCTACACCAACACCACATCCAAACTATATTCTATATAGATAACCCAAATGGCTAATCTAGTTACAGTGATTAACAAGGAATGCCTAATTACAACGCAAGCACAACCATTCCAAAGCCCTTTCCATATCAATGTTTAATCAACTCTTAAATGTTTCACCCATGTAATTAGTAATTACTAATTATAGGTTCATCAGTCCTAAAATTTAAAGAAACATCACATTCACTGAGAAAAGAAACAACGCATGTAATGCAATGCAAACCAATGTTAGTGAAAGTAGTTTGAAGGTCAACAGTTGAAACAACATCATCGTACCCCAAAAAAAAAAAACAAAAAGTAACCTTCTTTCTGAAAGAGTGAATATAATTTGAGGAGTAAAAAAAAACTGGGATGAATAAAGTGAATGAGTGACCTCAGTGGCGACAGAAATCTTCGTAATCTGGATCTAAATAAGAGCGACCCAGATGGCATTTGAGGAAGGAACTTCGGTTTGTGCGTTCAATTTGGAAACTTTGCGATATCCAGTTGGTGTTTGAAGAAGAGGGAACCATTAAGGGAAGCGTCAATCATGGCATGATTCAATTGGGGGCAAACCGAAGTAGGGTTAACCTGTCGTCGACTTTGCCAAAGATTCTACTGGCGATACGAACGACAACATCAAAACCTCTGTACAGCATCAGTTATTTTTATATGAACAATTTTGACACCTTTAATTACAAATATTCTATCAATAGATTTTTTTTTTTCTGCCTTTCTTTTTCTACATGTTATAACATTGGAAAAGGGATACTATGAGAATTTCTAGAGTTCTGTAATTATTGATTTGATTAGTTTTGAAATAAATATATATATATAATAAAAAGTAAGTATAGAGTTAAATGATATGAAAATTGAGAATTATAATTTGATTGTATAAAAAATTGAGTTGTCAAATGGCATATAACATTTCCATAAATTATCTTGGTTTTCATATTCTTATAAAAATGTAAACATAATCAATAAAAAATATGAATTTTGAAATGACTTTCATAAAAATCAATAAATTATAGTATATGACAATTTTTATAATTAAATAATAAGATAAACAAACAAAATTTATAATGAAAAATATAAAAATGCCTTATTGGTGTGAAATTAAAAATTAACCTTTTGTGTTCAAAATCTTAAAATAACTCAGTTCATACTATCGATCAAAGTTTACTACAATATTAAATTTTGGCTAGACCAATTGTACTTCAAAATTTTATTAAGAGCATAAAAGCTTGTTATCTAACTAAGGGGATATTTTTTTTTCTTCTATAGAAACATTTGAATTTTTAAAAAACAAAAAAAACACTCAATTCCTTATAATTTACCCTTTAAATAACTATTTTTTTAAAAAATTCAAATAATTCTTTCAATAAATAATCACCTACACAATAAAAAAATTACATACAACAAACTAAAATAAATAAAAATATTTTATAATTTAATAATATATTTTTATTTCAATAATTATTATAATAATAATAATTTTTTGTAAAAAGAAAAAAGTGTACTATATTCAGATTATTCATCTTTAATAAAAATAATAATTTATTTATTTATTTAATAAAAAATATATATATAATAACTTTTATCTTTTAATATTTTATCATTAGAAAATATACTTCATTGATATTATTATTTAATGAATAAATTTATTAACAAAAATTATAAGTAAGTTCAAATAGACCTTATTTAATAAATAAATTCATTAACAAAAATAGTAAGCTTATATAAACTCATTAACACCAATTTTTGTTTTTTTTTTTATTTAAGAATTTTTTTTACAAAATTATAACATACTTTAAATTAGTATTTTCGCTTATATATAAATTTATAATGATATTTTAAATGTACTTCATAAATTAATTCAATAAAATTTTAATTATTATAAATTTATAATACAATATTTATAACAAAAGAAAACACAAGTTTTTAAAATATTTAAAAAATACAAATAAAATATAACAAGATCTTAAAACCTACATTTTAATACTTAAATTTTTATAAGTTGTTAATGTAAAAAGAAAAATCAACCCCAAACTTATGAGAAATAAAGTCTTATAACCGTTATTTAGAAAGTCATATAAATTTATTTTCAATTGTTTGTCAATATACAAATTTTGCATTACACAAACATTTAAAGACTTTAAGTTACATTTTTATAGCATAATGTCCTCGTTTAACAAATTTGGTACCTTCACCTTTTTAATTTTAGAATCTAGTATACATTTTAGTAATATAATTTTGGTCCTTATTCTAATTTCACCTTTAATAATTGGTGAAATTGTTGAAATGTGACTGATTACAATGTCATGTTACTTACTCTATAATGTATGTTAACATTAATTATATTCTTCTGTCTGAAATACCACTGTCTTTGAATAAGAAGTTTTTAGAAGCCAATTATTCTACAGAAAAAATGAAAAAAATTATAAATTTAAAATATTTTTTTGGATATTTCTTTTAAGAAAGATAAAATTATATAACTTTATTAGAAGAATTTAATTATTTAAAACCATAAAATCTTAAATTCTATAAAAGAAAACAAAAACATGAAAATTTCCATTAGTTAGAAGTATTTTCTTGTAATTGTTTCGTTATTTGTGAAAATTTGTTTCCCGTTAACATGTGACTTATTTCTTTATGTGTGACAAATTTTACATAATATATTTCTGTAATAAAGAAATTGTTTTTGAGGAAGAATGTCTTATTAATCGTATTATTCTAAGATACAACTTCAATAATCAGAAATAATGTTCAAACTATTGTTATTGTTAATAAAAAAAATGTTCAAACTATTGTTAATGGCATTATTTTAGAATAAGGCAATAATGACATTATATAATAGAGCAACCTCAAGTCTTATTAAGAAAATTCACTAAAGAACTATATGTGAAATCCTAAATAATTATATTATCATTCTCTAAGAACAAGAGGATGACACAGTCTATGTATGTAAACAAACAAACAAAAATCATTTATGGTCTTCAATGGTGATGTATGATGCGTAATAGCAAACCTTAAACTACAACTACAATTGAAAAGAAATACCATAAAGAAACCTATTTTATAATTGCAAACAAAGAAATTATAAAATATAACTAATAATAATTTTGAAAAAAATATTTTTAAAATTATTTTATTGAAAACTATTTTATATGGATTTAAGAAAATGTGTAACAAAAACAAAAGGTAAGAATAATTTATGTTAAGACTCCCTTAGATTTTATCTAATTACATCGAGACCATAGTATTTTTAAAATTATACAAAAAAAAATGTGGTTTTTACGCTAAAAACTATATATTAGCAACTCTTTTGTTTTTTCTCAGTTTCACGTTCATTTCTTTATGTTTTTAAAAATATTACACTTACATTTATTACGATAAGGGGAGAATTGTAATGGTGTTAAAGAAAAGTAGATGAGTAATCTTATCAATCTTAATGTTAAAATAATATCTATCAATGTTTCACTAAAAATATCTTGATTTGTATAGGGAAAATGTAACATTCCTAATTTTATTTTTTTTTAAATATTATGCGTGCAATATCTAATTAACATTATAAATATATATGGTTTTTTCATATTTTTATCTCAAAATATATCCTTTTTATAGGGATTTAATATATACATTCAATTTAAATCTATCTAATCCTTCTGCTGCTTATTAAGGAGCTCTATTACCTGTAATCTCATCGGCTCCCGTGTAAATACACAATCATCACAGTTAGAGAAATAACACAACCAAATAACAGGTAAGCTAGCCATATAAAACAAAATTCTATAAAATTTCACTTTGAAATTAAAAAAAACATAAATCATAAGTCTCGTACAAATTCTCAAATCATCAAGTGTCATACAAATTCTATATTCATCTTTCACATGTCAGAATTCCACTGACTCATATAACATAGACACTTGACTCTACTCCCGGAAGACTCGTGCGTTGACTTAGACTCAGAGATCGGCACCTGTCATACTATATCACTGTGAAATCCACACAGTTATGCGCATATATAATCTCAATATCATCTCTCTCCTATTATGACAGGGGTAACTCATATAACAGGTCAAGTTAGTTATCTTTCAAACAACTTACCTATTCATATGAACCTCCTTCGACTCTCACCACCTGAATAACTTCATCTATATGATTCCATTATCTTAGTAGAGTCAGGATATCTCTCCTTCTAGACGAATCCCTAGTCAATGCACATCCTAAATAATCTTAACACGGTATTTTCTTTCCTGAAAATACTATGTCTTGATCTTACTTTCACATCATTGCACACTTCTTTCAACACATCAATACACCATACAATCATAACATATAATTTAACTTTCTAATAATCCAATATATCCAAAAAAGTTATTTAACAATAGTAATCTAAAATAAACTATGCTAAAATAATAAAAATAGCAATATTCATATATGTATGCAAAATTTTGGTTTGAACGAAAATAATTTAGGTTGATCGAAATCACACCAGAAAGCACCCAGAAATTTTGGTTTGAACGAAAATATTTTAGGTTGATCGAAATCACACCAGAGAGCACTCAGAAATTTTGGTTTGAACGAAAATATTTTAGGTTGATCGAAATCACCCCAGAGAGCACCCAGAAATTTTGGTTTGAACGAAAATATTTTAGGTTGATCGAAATCACCCCAGAGAGCACCTAGAAATTTTGGTTTGAACGAAAATAATTTAGGTGGATCGAAATCACACCAGAGGGCACCCAGAAATTTTGGTTTGAACGAAAATAATTTAGGTTGATCAAAATCACCCCAAAGAGCACCCAAATTAACAAAGTCCCTGCTATAGCTAAAATTACTCTAATCAACATCAACAACCAATACTCAACAACATTATAATTGTATAACAGCAACCATATATCCAATTTCACCTTCAAAT
>Ga0123342_1006355_pt1 | contig 16462 bp, 13 predicted proteins | sample Turbeawhitnodule_FD_89960 | JGI IMG/M metagenome (GOLD analysis project Ga0123342, IMG submission 89960) | Root nodule microbial communities of legume samples collected from Mexico - Turtle bean Mexico white nodule | ecosystem: Host-associated > Plants > Roots > Nodule | place: Mexico: Nepantla... | reverse complement strand
CACGCCCAGGGGCGAACCATGTGCGTGGTACGAGAGGAAGGTAGATACACTCCCAGGGCGAGTGACTAGAGGTTGGGGCGCATGAGTTGGCACCCAGAAAGTCACCCCTTGCGCCAGATGCACTTCGAGGAAGGAGGACTTACGCGATGGATTATCTCTAAGTTGGGTTACGGCATTGTAAGGTCCTCCACGTAGAATAGCGATCAAGTCAGAAGAACACATGGCAGTAAGCAGTGAAACATCAAGGTATATAAGTTTCCCTAAAAGTTTGCTAAGGTACTTTTTTATTCAGTTTACGTTTCAAACGCTTTAAAGTGCTTTAAATGCTTTAAATGATTTGAACGTTTTAAACGCGTCGAACGTTTCTAAGTGCTTTAAATGCGCTTTAAGACGCTTTGAATGCTTTAGACGTTTAAAAGAGGCTTTAGACGTTTGAGACGGGGGATCGAGACTCAGTTTCACGCACACTCTAGTTGCTTGCTCGCGAACTCGCTGTACGCACAGGCAATTAGGGAGAAATCAGTTACTCAATTTACTTGACCACCTTCAGAGCATCCATTCACGGTGCTCCGATACGGAGGTGTGTCTTTGATGTTTCTCGCTTGCTGACTTAATCGTCGGAGTGCAAACGGCCGCGAGGGCGCCCCTTTGTTCTATCTGTTTCAGGTACTCACGGTGGTGAAGGGTGGAGATTGGGAACAAAGACGAGGGAGTCCTTGATATGCGAGTCTTAGCTACGCACGAAGCACAGTTTGGTCAACCGGCGGGAACAATCTTAAAGGTACAAGTTGTGAAGCCTAAGGTCTAAGCAGTTTCCTTCTGAGGACGCCTTGGCACAATCTAGCCGTCGACAATGTGGTTCGTCGTGGCAAAGGGCGAAATGTCCATCTCAGGATGTTTGCAAACAACCTGAGCAAGGGAATCTTCAAACCCAGCAGCGTAGGCATCATCAACATCATCGAGGAGTTGCTTTGGCTTTCTCGAATTCTTCAACTTGTGCAGTTATCTCCTTTTTGGCTTTCGCAAGGGTTTCAGCCTTTTCAACAAGCTCTTCCTTTGTCTTCTCGAGGGCTTCAGCCTTCTCAATAAGTTCAGCCTCTACCCTACCCAAATGCACCTTCCGCAAAACAGACCGTTCTTCAAAAGTAGCCATCTTTACCTTGTTGGCCGCAACCTCTTCTTGAAGTCCCACCACTTGGGCACGAAGTGGCACAACTTTGCCCAACAAGGTGGTGTACTTTTGGCCTTCGTCGTGAAGTTTCTTGTTGGCCTCTAGCTCAGCTTTTCGAAGAACACCCAACTCTTGAGTTAGTGCAGTTTCCCGAATGAAGAAACTCTGAGCTTGGTTGGCCAGTTGTTCTTTCACTAGCGCCAGTTCTTCTGCCAGGGCCTATTGCTCTTTGGTCTTCAATTAAGACTCGTGGGAAGAGGAGTTGGCACGAGCGAAGAATTCCCCAAGATTGAGAGCCAATCTCTCCTGCACTGCCTCGTCGGTAGAGCTTTCCATGGCCCCTTTTTGGTAACCTTTCAGGATCTGCTGAAGGACCAAGGGAAGCTCAGGGGCAGAGGCAGGGGCTGGCTAAGATACACTCTCGGCCCCATCCTTAAGTGCAAGAAGGTTCTGAGGAGAGGAGGCGCTAGGGGGGTTATCCCTGAGTAAGGCAGGGCGTCTAGCAGAAGAAGAGTGAGAGGTGGCTACTGTTGTTGCTTTCCGCCTCTTCAAGATAGGGCCCTCCATGGTGTCCTCATCATCGTCCGAAGCGATGAGCACCACCCCTTTTTTTTCTCTAGGGGGGCTGGAGGTGGAGAAGCCTTGTCTGTTGCAAGAGGAACTGCAGCAATAGGGGCTGGAGAGGCGGGAGCAGAGTAGCTTGTGGAGAAGCAGGAGTGGGAATGGTTTAAGTGGAAGGTGGCATAAGAGCGGTCTGGGTGGTAGGTGAGGCAGGACGTGTCGAGGCACCTGCCTTAGCAGTTGCGTCATCACGAATAGACAAAACCTCAGCCAACCTAGCCCGCTTCTTTGCGTTTAGCACCATGCCTGCACCAAGGAAAGAAGAGATAAGAACCAAGTAAACAAGGAGAATCAGAAAATCAGTACAAGTGTAGGTTAACAGATACAAAAGAGCAATAAATAGAGTGGTATATGAGGAAGATCAAGAGAAGATTCCTATACCAATGTAACTAGCAAGCCCAGTTGGGTTATATTCGTTTTTTATAAGTTTTGCGGTATTGAAAATCACCCCTAGGCTGGCCAGAACTTGGCATACGCCGCGATCAGCTGAGGAGAGCTTGTCCAAGGTCTTGGCCTTCTTGAGTTTGAGCTTCCCCACCCAGTATAGTGGGAATCCATCAAGGGCAGTGCGGTCGTGCTCAGAGCAGCACACCCTGAAGAACTTTCCTTTAAACCCTTTGTAGGATTGTTGGAATAGGGTAAGGATGACTCTCCCAGTCACCCCGCTGAAGCTGACCCAGAGGTTTTTCCGAGGGTTTCTGGCTTTAAAGAAATGTAGGAAGACGTCTACAGAAGGGGCATGGCCAAAGAAGTTGCAGAGGATGGAGAAGGCCCTGATGAAGTCCCAGCTGTTCGGATGCAGCTGGGCAGGGGCAACATTTATCTCAGTTAGTAGTTCCCTTTCAAAGCTGATGAAAGGGAGGCGCTGCCTAATGTGCTTGAAGACGGTTTGGTAGAAGAAAAAGAATGGTTCCCCGTTGTTGCCGCGGTTGTCTACACAAACAGATTCGCCCTCTACACAAGGACGAACTGAGATGTAAGCGTCACACTCCCTCCTGAACGTCTACCTTTGAAATCGGGTTCACTATCCAAGTGTGCCCTTCAGTCAGCGAGAGAGGTGAGGGAGAAGGTTTCAGCGAGGAGGTCATGGGAAGCCCAGGGGTACAGGAACCTATAGTTGACGCTAGGAGGAGGAGGATTGGCAGTGATTTTTGTTCGCGCCATGATGGAAGAAAGCTAAGAAAAACAAGGAAAGGAAGAAACAAAGGTTCAACAAGGGGAAAACTATGGTGTGAAACAAAAAAGCCCAGAAAACCCTATTCTCTTTGAAAAACCCAGAAAACAGGGGAAGGAAGAAGATGCACAAGAAAACTCGAAACGTGGAAATATAAACAGACCCAGGCAATTATCAATGCGCGAAATCAGAAATAAAGAGCAATCGATGGAGAAAAACCATACCTTTGATGTTTGATGTTTGATGAGCAAGCGACGTTAAGTCCCAACCGCATGATTAAGCCACGTGTGCGTTGATTACAACATGAACAGGAATGCTCTGTGCACGTCCTATCACGGGAAGCCACGTAGGTCAGTAGGGCAAGGCCATAGTCGCTTCGCTGAACAAGTTGACAGCTCGAGATTGGGGGGCTTGTGTACATACTCACTATTAAGGTTCTACCCGAAGATGTTCACAGATTAGACGTCGTGCATTAGCACACATCGCCGTAGATGATTGAGTAACACAGAAACAAGGTCTTGTCGGCCTTTCCCGACCTCGAACGACAGCACGACCTCCACCAATGAGGGTGCATGAGGCAACCACGGAGAAAAAGGGGGCGGGAAAGCCCTATGAACGGACCCACACACGCGCACGGAAGGACCCACCCATGAAGCATAACTTTCGTGTGTAACTCAAGGAGTTGATCGCCATCCCAAACATAACAGCGAAATTGAAAGTACCGGCGAAGACAGATAGGAAGATGGTGTCCAACAAAAACGCTTGGTGCGAGTTTTACCAGGCAAATAGCCACTATATACAAAATTGTTTGGCCTTGACGCATCAACTAGATGAACTGGTGAAGAGCGGTTTCTTGAAGGACTATCTTCAAGAGGCACAAGACGACCAAGCGTTGGTGGCTACGGGAGCAAATCAGGGGCACGAGGTGCCTATCCACGGAGAGGTTAACACTATCTCGGGAGGACTCTCAGGAGGAGGGTGCACTGCCTCCCAGCGAAAGAAGTACGCACGAGAGGTGATGGCAGTAGAAGTGCTACGGACGGACCTAATCCCGATGTCGACCTCACCTTCAGAAAAGCCGACCTCTAGGACGTCATACCTCACGATAATGATTCGGTGGTAATCTCGCTAGTCACAGGCGGGAGAAGGGTGCGTCGTGTCCTTGTAGACCAAGGAAGTTCAGTGGATGTTATGTTCTTGACAACCTTCAACCGGTTGCAGCTGTCCACGGACCAACTAAAGCCCTACACCGGATGCTTATATAGTTTTGCAGGGGATGAGGTAGAGGTTCGCGGGCACATTGAGTTAAGAAAAACATTCACAGATGGCACGTCTTCACACACCACAAGCATCAGATACCTCGTCGTTAACGCTCCCTCGGCTTATAACATACTGTTGGGGAGACCGGCCTTAAACAGGTTGGGGGCAGTCCCCTCCACGAGGCATATAAGGATGAAATTGCCTTCCCTCGAGGGGGCAGTGATCACCATCAAGTCTGACCAAAGGGAGGCTAAGAAGTGCTACGAAAACAGCCTCAGAATAAAGAGAGGAGTGTTTTCTGTCACAACTATACCACCGAGGGAAGACGGAGTGACCCGTGAAGAGATCGTCCGAGATAACCGACCCGAGCGAGCTAGAGGTGTGGTAGAGAAGGAGATCGCAGGAAAGATGTTTAAACTTGGGTAGTCCTTGAGTAAAGAGTTGCAAGATCAAGTCGTTGGGGTCATAGCGCGACACCTCGACGCATTCGCATGGATTGCCATCGACATGCCCGGTATTGACCCTGATTTCCTGTGTCATCACCTCACTATGGACCCCAAGGTCCGGCCTGTCCGCCAGAGAAGGCGAAAGTTCAACGGAGAAAGGCGTCAGGCCATACGGGAAGAAACGGAGAAGTTGCTAAAAGTCAGCCACATCAGGGAAATCCAGTACCCCGAATTGCTAGCCAACGTGGTGCTGGTAAAGAAAGCCAATGGGAAATGGAGGATGTGTGTCAATTTCACGGATCTCAACAAGGCCTTCCCAAAGGATTCTTACCCACTGCCCAATATCGATGCCTTGGTGGATAGTGCTTCCGGATGCAGGTTACTCACCTTCCTGGATGCCTTCTCTGGCTACAACCAGATTATGATGCATCCCAGGGATGAATGTAAGACTGCGTTCATTACAGAGTTGTCTTATTATTGCTATAAGGCTATGCCCTTTGGGCTAAAAATGCAGGGGCGGAATGTCCAAGCATACGTACATGACATGGTGGTCACCTCCCAGCAGAGGGAGCAACACATAGCTGACCTGGAAGAGCTATTCACTACAATAGCAAAGTACAGGTTGAAGCTGAATCCGGAGAAGTGCGTGTTCGGAGTGGAGGCAGGAAAATTCTTGGGTTTCCTACTAACTAAACGAGGAATCGAGGCAAACTTCGAGAAGTGCGCTGCCATAATAGCTATGAGAAGCCCAATCTCAGTGAAAGAAGTGCAGTAGTTGACGGGGCGCATGGCCGATCTGTCCAGATTCGTATCGGCAGGAGGAGATAAGGGACACCCTTATTTCCAGTGCCTGAAGAGGAACAACAGGTTCGTCTGGACCCGTGAGTGTGAAGAAGCGTCCGTCAAACTGAAGGAGTACCTGGCTAGCCCCCCGGTGCTATGCAAGCCAGAGTTAGGTATCCCACTCCGTCTATACTTCGCAGTAACGGAAAGGGCGATCAGCTCGGTCCTATTGCAGGAGCAAAACCGGCTACAGAGGCCAATCTATTTTGTCATCAAGGTATTGCAGGGGCCGGAGGTGAGATACCAGGCCTTAGAGAAAGCAGCCTTAGCGGTGGTATTCTCAGCAAGAAGACTCCGCCACTACTTCCAGAGCTTCACCGTGATAGTGATTACAGACCTTTCAATCCGCAAGGTTTTGCAAAAACCGGATGTGGCGGGAAGAATGGCGCGATGGGCAGTGGAACTGTGTGAATCCGACGTACACTACGAGCCTAAAGGCCCCATCAAGGGCCAAATCTATGCCGATTTCGTAGTGGAACTCTCCTCGGCGGCCACACCCCAGAAAGGGGCAGATTTCAAATGGGTACTCTCTATAGATGGTTCCACAAACCAGAAAGGTAGTGGAGCAGGTGTTATCTTGGAGGGACCGGATGGGTTGCTGATTGAGCAGGCCCTACGATTCGCCTTCAAGGCCAGTAACAACCAGGCAGAGTATGAGGCCCTGATCGGGAGAATGTTGTTGGCTAAGGAGATGAGAGCAAAGGGGTTGTTAGCAAAGAGCGATTCCTTGTTAGTTACAGGCCAAGTCACGGGGGAATACCAAGCTAAAGACCCTCAAATGGCCGCATATCTAGAATACCTCTAGGTCCTAAAGGAGTCGTTCGAAGTGTTCGAGTTAGTCCACGTACCCAAAGAACAAAATGCCCGAGCTAACTTGCTTGCAAAGCTCGCGAGTTCAGGAAAGGGGTGCAGACAGAGGACAACGATTCAAGAAACCCTGAAGACACCTCGAACCACCGCGGGCGATACGACAGAAATCCACACATTGGAAGGGAAGAGAAGGAGTCATCGTTCGTTGATACAAGAGACGGTGAAAACACCCAGAATAAGCAGGTACCCAGTTGTTGGAGAAATAGTGTCGCAAGTTTGCCAGGTTGATTTAGGAGAAACTTGGATGATGGCCTACCATCGCTACTTAGCCGATGAGATACTCTCGTTAGAGCCCACAGAAGCTCAGAAAATCAAGAAAAATTCGAGCAAGTGCACCCTGATCGATGGGAAATTATTCAAGCACGAATTCACCCACCCTATACTGGTATGCGTGGATGGTGAGCAATGCACATGCATCATGGCAGAACTACACGAAGGGATATGAGGTAGCCAAATTGGTGGCCGATCTCTCTTGTTAAAAGCCATTCGTGCAGGATATTATTGGCCAACCATGAGGGAGGATTGCACGAGATACGCCCAACGGTACAAGCAGTGCCAACAACACGCTGATTGGCACAATGCGCCCCAAAGGAGTTGAGATCGATATACAGCCCGTGGCCATTTCATACCTGGGGAATCGATATTCTGGGGCCTTTCCCTTTAGCGGTACGACAGATGAAGTACCTCGTGGTTGCCATAGAATATTTCACGAAGTGGATCGAGGCCGAACCAATGGCACAGATCACGACCCATAAGATCCAGTACTTCGTATGGAAAAACATAGTGTGCCACTTCGGAATCCCGAAGAGGTTGGTATCAGATAATGGTACCCAGTTTCCAAGGCATCAATTGGGATAAAGCAGGTATTTGCATCAGTAGAACACCCCCAGACGAACGGACAGGTTGAGTCGGCCAACCGAGTTCTTCTCAGAGGTCTGAAAAGAAGGCTAGGCAAAGCCAAAGGGACCTGGGCTGAAGAAGTTCCTAGAATCGTGTGGGCCTACCACACTACCGCTCAGTCCACGACCAAGGAAACACCATTCAGCTTGGTGTATGGTTCAGATGCTATGATCCCAGTGGAAATCTAGGAGAACTCACCACGTTTCCAGAACTTCGTGGTCGAGGAGTCGAACGAGGAAAGAAAGGTGAACTTGGACCTACTGAATGAAGGGAGGGAAGAAGCAAGGATTAAAGCTGAAGCCTTGAAAAGGAGGGTGGAGTACAAGTACAGCTCAAAGTTGAGACCTCGGCAGTTCCAGGTCGCCGGCCTAGTGATGAGGAAGGCCCACCCGTACCAGTTAGAAAACAAGCTATCTCCCAAATGGACTGGTCCTTTCAGGATAAACGAGGCCCTTAGGAATGGAGCATACAGGCTCGAGACATTAGAAGGCGGCGCGATTCCTCGCACTTGGAACGCGACCAACCTGAAGTTTTATTTAAGTTAAATCTTGCATTTGTACATGTTTAAGGGGACACTCTTTTTCCCTTGAGAGGGTGTTTTAACGAGGTCACCCGAATAAAATTTATTCAGTTAAATGTGCATTGCAATTAAACGAACCTCTCCCTTGTAGTTATAAGTCAAGAGCGAAAGTAGTATGGTCCCCCAAGTGGACCTCCCTCTTGCGTAAGTTCACCAAGTCCGAGAATAGTACGGTTCGTTGAAATAAACGAACCTTTCCCTTGTAGTGATAAGTCAAGAGCGGAAGTAGTATGGTCCCCCGAGTGGACCTCCCTCTTGCGTAAGTTCACCAAATCCGAGAATAGTATGGTTCGCTGAACTAAACGAACCTCTCCCTTGTAGTGATAAGTCAAGAGCGGAAGTGGTATAGTCCCACGAGTGGACCTCCCTCTTGCGTAAGTTCACCAAGCCCGATAATAGTATGGTTCGCTGAAATAAAGGGACTTCTTCCCTTGAAGTGATACACAGAGAAGTAGAGGTAGTTTGGTCTTCCCAATAAACCCCTCTCGCGTAAGCACACCAAGGCAAAAGGAAGTATGGTTCGAGTACCAAAGTCTCGTCCCTTGACTTTTGTAGCAAGGGTGAGATCAGCTATCCCCTGACTTTATACAGCAAGGGTGACATCGAGAATGTGTCGTTCACTTGGGGTAGAAACATCAAGGGGGGGAAGACATACGTCCCCTCTTGCGTATTAACTCCAAGGTCGAACAAGGAGTGAGTGCTCTTTTTAGCAGCAATGGAAGTGGCAAGGAGGAAGACGTCTCTTAGCCTCCGGGGGCACTCTCTCCCCCACCCTCGAGAGCAACAACTTGAAGCGAGGAGGAGGCGCTAGGGGGATGATCTATGAAGGTCGGGGTACCGGCCGAGGCAGAGGCAGAAGGCGCCACGGTCACGCCCACCCTCGGTCATTTGAAGACAAGATCGGTGCACGTATCTTCGTCATCAGACTCGACCGCCACTCCGCCTCGTACCTCAACGGCGGTAGGGGTCGAATTGGTGGGTTGGGAAGTAGGCGCAACTGAAGATGTAGGGGTTAGGGGCATTGAAATGCTCGCCCCAATAGCAGTTGCCCTTCGCTTAGCCAAGAGGTCAGCCAACTTCTTCTTCTTGTCTTTGTTGAAAACCCATGTTTGTGTAAAAGCAATAAGTTAATGCGGGAGTAAGTAAACAAGACAGGTATGCAGGAAAAAATGGTATAAAATAAGAGGCATAAGAACAAGGGAGTACCAATGTAGGTTTCGAGATCTTCGGGGCCAAACTCACGCTTAAGTAGCTCCAAAGTGTTCAAAGGGGCAGAGAGCCCAGAGAGAAGCTCGTTGTTCCCGCCGATTGACCGGGTGCGTCTTCGTGCGTGGCTTAAACTCGCGAGCTAGGGCACCTTCGTCTTCAACCCGGATTCCCGTCTTTGTGAATACCTAAAAAGAAGTCAACAAAGGGGCGCCCTCGCGGCCGTTTTCACTCCGACGATCAAGTCAACAAGCGAGAAACATCAAAGGTGACACACCTTCGTATCGGAACACCGTGAATGGATGCTCTGAAGGTGGTCCAATAGCTGAGTAACTGATTCTTTCTAATTGCCTGTGCGTACAGTGGGTTCGCGAGTAGGCAACCAGAGTGTGTGTAAACTGAAAACTGGGGTCCTTGTCTCAAACGTCTAAAGCCCATTTTAAACGTCTAAAGCATTCAAAGCGTCTTAAAGTGCATTTAAAGCGTCTTAAAGCGCATTTAAGGCGTTTAGAAATGTTTAGCGCATTTAAAATGTTCAAAGCATTTAAAGTGTTTAAAGTGCTTTAAAGCGTTTGAAACGTAAATTGAATAAAACGTACCTTAGAAAACTTTCAGGGAAACTGATATACCTTGATGTTTCAATGCTTACTGCCACGTGTTCTTCTGACCTGATCGCTACTCTACGTGGAGGGCCTTACAGCGCCATAATCCAACTTAGGGATAATCCCTCGTGTAAGCCTTCCTTCCTCGAAGTGCATCTGGCGCAAGGGGTGACTTTCTGGGTGCCAACTCATGCGCCCCAACCTCTAGTCACTCGCCTTGGGAGTGTATCTACCTTCCTCTCGTACCACGCACATGGTTCGCCCCTGGGCGTGGCCCTCTCATGGGTCGTATCTGTCCCAAGGGTCTCCCAGAGGTGGCGTGGGTACTTCAAAAGTCAGGTTACTCCTCACTGGCACTAGGAATATGGCCTTGAAGCCACCTTTCTCTTCTCTTTATTACTGTTCTGAGGTACTGAGGCCTCTCGTGATGTCGCCCCACCCATGGGTATCGGGGGGTGACACCGTATACGCCTTATCCTGGCGATGCCTCATCCTAGCGACGCCTCATCCTGGCGACGCCTTAACCTGGCGACACCTACACCTGGCAACGCCTACACCTGGCGACGCCTACACCTGGCGACGCCTTAAGCGGTCAACCTGTTGACTTTCTTCCCTGGGCTCCCTGGATGGGTCCCACCATATGTTTGACTTTGACATCAGGCTCTCTGAAGGTTTGGTTTCTCCGTCCAATATAAGGGAAACCCATCTAAAAGAGAGGGATCCCTCCGATTGCTGCGAACTTTGAAGAAGTTCTTCTTGAACCCCTTATATGATTGTTGGAAGAGTGTTAAGAGTACCCTCCCAGCCACACCATTGAAACTGACCCACAAATTTTTCCCTGGGTCTTTGACCTCGAAGAAATAAAGGAAGGCGTGAGGCCAAGGCTGCAGCAAAGAAGGGCAAAGGCCCTCACAAACGCCCAACTGTTAGGGTGTAGTTAGGCGGGGGTAACATGCACCTCGGTCAGCAGCGTGCACTCGAAAGGGATAAAGGGTAACCGAAACCCCAGTCTTCGGAAGAGGGTGGAATAAATCAAGCAGAAAGGGCCTTCAGGGTCAAAAGCTTCGTCAGAACATACTGGCTCCCCCTCGCGACAAGCCACCATCTGCACATACTTATCGTGGTCTTTTCCAAAGACACGTGATGGATGGTAGGATTGCTTCTTCCTATAGGTTGCTATGCTCTTAAGGGAAGTAAAGGTGGACGTTTCCTCTAAAAGGTCCACTGATGCCCAGTGGTATAAAGAAGGTGACAAGGGACGACGACGAAGTCAAAGTGGAATTAGAGTCCGAGGGAGAAGCCGGTTCGGGAACTCATTTGGTCATCTCGGATGGGGAAGCTAAAAATAAGAAGAAAAAGATAAACTTTAGAAGGTCGAAGGTGGCCCAACTCGACAAAATCAAAGAAGCCCCGAAAACAGAGACTCGAAGCATGAACAATAGAAATTAATGTGCGAAGAAATGCAGAAATCATAAACAATCCCAGGCATATATGAGCATGTTACAAGCAGTGAAATCATAAGTGGCGAAATGACCGGGAAATAAAAATCATACTTTTCAGGCGATGAGGTTCGAGGGTTTGAAGTTTTGGGAGAGAGAGAAGAGAGTGTTCTTTCGCAAAGGCAAAGTGAAGATTCGCGTAATCAAAGGTGATGAAACAGTGGTAAGGGCGTAAGGGATAAAGTGTTCAAACAGTACACAAAGAAGTTCAAGCGCTAACAAGGCTCAGCCATTGATCCCGACACGTGTACGTTCACCAATGAAGAAATGATGAGATGTCACTTCGGTGCGCTATTCACACCCGTCACCCTGTGCCACATAGGTCGCCCAGCGTGATCACTTAGTCTCTTCACTGAAACCAGTTATAGATCGAGACTGAGGGGCTTGTGTCCCGACCAGCCCTCGATCATCAACCCAGAGACTGAACTCAGACATCGTACACCGATGCTTGGTAATGGAACGGGGCCACGTGAGATGGGCCCTAGACGCACCTACCAGGGAATTGGTTAGTCTTCGATATTTGTATCCCAAACCCCGATGTTGGAGATCGAGATCGGACCTCACCGGTAGAGGGAGAAGATCAGACATCGGTTGTATAGACGTTGTAGAGGGTCACGTAAGATGGGCCCTAGAGTTTTGCTAAGATAACAGATAAAGACAAGAGATGTGTGGGGAAGCCTAGGTCACGACGGATCCATGCACGTGGTGTGTATGACGTATGAAGGCGCAACACGTGTGGATAATCCTAGGAGGCATTAAGGCCCATTAGGGTTAGGGTTTCCAGAGAAGCTGCATGCATGGCACGTGAATACTTAGGGCACCCACGAAGCAGACGGCGCTAGAGAAGAGGTGCACAAGTTGGTACCCAAGCGGCCGCTCTATTATTGGTCGCACTCCAGTTAAGGGAAGTTCATGTGCCAGATACACTAAGATTCTATGAATAGCAGCACAAGGACATTCCCAAGGAACCCTAGTCAAGGGTAACAACGCAAAGGTAAACCCTAGTTTCAGCCTACATAAAGGGTGTCAAAACCCTAGTAAGGTACGTAGTTTCTAAGACTAAAGCTAATATACACACTTGGTGTTTCTTTGCCCTAATACTAACTTGAGCGTCGGAGTGCAAACAACCGTTAAGGCGCCCCTTTGTCTTTGCAGGTGAGAGGTTTCTTGATCAAGAAGGAACGTTTCTCAGGCAAGATTGAAGGGTGGCAGCAGTTGTTAGAGTCAACCGGTAGGAACAAGCTCCAAGATGAGTGAATATTGAGTCGCCACTTGAAGCACACTCTGCTCAAGATAAGACTTATAAGAAATTTGGAAAACACTCAGGAATTCACTCTAACAGTTTCTTTACTAAAAATTCAATATGATTCACAAGAGGGGAGACACCCTATTTATATATATGAGTTTCTCAGAGAGGAAAAGTGGATGGGTAGGGGCATAAAGAACTACAAGCTTCTAGAAACAAAGTGAATTGTGCACACATGGGGGAGTCTTCTAGAATCTAGGTCAAAGGTGAGCACATGGGAAGCTAGGTTATTCTTCTTCTAATTGGTCCAATGTGAGCCCAATTGATTACAAATTAAACTTGTCTTAAAAAGACTAGAATGAAAAGTAATTTATAATCTGGCCTATGCCCGGTTCTTCTGAGGATCTTTTGATGGATGGTGAGGCCCTGTGTCTATGCTTGAGATGTTTGACCTAGTCTTGAATCTTTTGGATTTGTGGTTAGCTTCTTGTAAAGTTATGTCATATCGTCTTTGCGCTTTCTGTAGACAAATAATTATCTTTTTAAATATTTTTTTATGGGATTGTTATAAGAAGAAGATTTTCTAAAAGATGTTTTTCTCTATATTTGTTCTTATACTCTAACACAAAGTTAAACAAGGTCATTAATATCATTATTGATAGAATCCTCTTCATCCGAATTGGTTTTTCTTGGAGATTGGTGAGATTTTGTGGAAGCTAATGGAAGAGATATGTCAACGAGAGTTCCAATGGAGCTATGGATTCCTTGGAGCTTTTGTGAGAAGTTGGGAGAGTGATTGGTTCAGCCAAATCACTTGGAAAGGATGGAAGAACAGACCAAAGGTGTCTATTCTAGAGAGGCTACATAAGAGAGTGCTTAGGCTTGCAATTTGGCAGCATATTACTCATATATATGATCAATGTTTTCATGAGCCAAGCACTCGAATTTATAGGCTAGAGGGTCGGCCATTTACAAGCAAAAGGAGTTGGAAAATTCAAATGGAAATGGTTTGAATTAGGCGCCTAAAATTAAGTCACAAGGAAAGCACGATCAAGTGTGCACCATGTGACCTAATTAGGTATAATAACCGACCTAGGGTTTAATGTGGGCTGCAATTAAGCCCAATTATACCTTAGGTATGTTTTAGAAATCTAACCCTAATCCTAATCTACTTATGGAAAAATACAAGCCCAAATGCTATTATACTTTTAAGTAAGAAAATTTAAATCCTACACTAGAATTTAAACTAGGTTATGGCATTTTTAAACATATATAAGAGAGTGTCTTTGTCATCAGTAGCAAAGTCCTAATCTTCTTGTCTTTGCCTCTAGTGGTTGGTCCGGAACTGAGGCCTTTTCCATCAATTATAAGGTAAAGGTTTAACTTTATCCCTTATATCATAATTAAGACCACTCTGGAAACGAGTTATTGTAAGTCTATGTTCTTCATAGATACCCGCCCTTAGCATGAACAACTCCATTTTTTTTCTATATTGTTCTACAAACATATCTCTCTGTGTAAGCCTATGAAGTTGTTGCATTAATTCCCTATCATAATAAGAAGGTACATATCTCTTTCTAAGGGTTGACCTATGTTCATTCCAATATCTTATTTGGGAATTATTTTGTAACCTGAGATCTTTTCTGTAAGTTTTCCATCAAGTCATTGTTGATTCTTAAAAACTAAGGGTTGTTACCTCCTCTCATGATCAATTTGGTGGCAGTAAAAAATTTGATCAACCTTCATCTCCTAGGTTAGATAATCATCTTTGTCTACTGAACCATAAAAAGGAGGAAGGTCAATCTTAGGTTTTTTGGGCACATGATGAGTCCTATGTCTAGGTTGTCTAGGATTTTCTCGGTAGTACTTTGTGTTATGATGACCACTGTAAGCATCATTACTCTAGGAAAGACTACGATGATGGACACTCCTATGTTTGTGGGATTCTTCCCCATGCTTACTCTGAGACCTATGGGTTTTGCTTTTTTGAGTTTGTAAAAGTTTCTCTATCATATCCCTTAACTCAAACATTTATTTGGTTTGTTTGGTTAGTGTTTTATGGAAATCAATAGGATCTTGAGCATTAAGATTACCATGAACACTAGAATGATGACATGGATCACTCATTGTTGAATTTGAAAAGACAATTATTCACAAAAGTTTTTAATTAAACTAGAGTACAAAATGGTTTCAATTTTTTTTGGTGAAGTTAGTCAAGGATTCAAGAATGAGTGTTCTCCAAATTCACTCCCATAAAAGCGAGTTGAGTCTCAATGGACTACTTAAGTACCAAGGCATTCCTAGCTAGAGTTTACCTCAGATATTTCTTACAAAAGTTTGCTCAAAGAACTTCAAAACAATTTTGAAGCTTAAAATGTGTGTGTGTGTGTTTGAATGCAAAGATGAACTTAAGACCAAAAGAATCTTACTAAAAAAATAAGGAAAGAAAAAACCTAAGATAGACTTAAAAGCAACAAAATAAAAGAAGGAAGACAATACAAAAATAAATCAAGAAAGAAAATTGTTCCCGCCGGTTGACCTAGGTTGTCTTTATGTGTGGCTTGTCCTCACGAGCTAGGGCACCTTCATTCTGCTCCGTCTGTGAGTACCTGAAAAGAAGTGAACAAAGGGGCGCCCTCGCGGCCGTTTGCACTCCGACGATCAAGTCAGCTAGCCAGAAACATCAAAGGTGACGCACCCCCGGGTAGAACACTGTGACTGAATGCTCTGAGGGTGGTAGAAAACTATACTGAATGACTAAAGCTGTGTTGCCCTAATCGTCTTGTGCACACAGTGGGTGCGCAGCGAAAACAACTAGGGTTTATGGTCAATGTAAAACTACGAGAATTAGGTCAAAACTTGGATCCTTTTCAAACGTCCCAAGGTCCCTTTTTATACACCTCTCGCATTTAAAACGCGTTAAAGCGCATTGAAAGCATATAAAAATATTCCTTGGAACACTCGAATCTTAACTGAATTAACACGTACCTTAGCGAACTTTTAGGAAAGCCTTGATGTTTTCAGTGCTTATTGCCACGTGTTCTCTGACTTGATCGCGACTCTTCGTGGAGGGCCCTACAACGGCGTTACCCAACTTAGGGTTAATCCATCGAGCAAACCCTCCTTTCCCGAAGTGCATTTGGCAAAGGGGGTGACTTTCTGGGTGCTAACTCATGCACCCCAACTTCTAGTCACTCACCTTGGGAGTGTATCTACCTTTCTCTCGTACCATGCACGTGGTCCTCCCCTGGGCGTGGCCCCCTCACGGGTCGTATCTGTCCCAGGGTTTTCCAGCGGTTGCGTGGGTACTTCACGAGTTGGGTAACTCCCTACTGGTACTAGGACTGTGGCCTTGAAGCCGCCTTTTTCTTTCTCTTTGTCGCCATTCTGAGCTGTCAAGGAGGCCCGAGCCCTTCTTATGATGTCTTGACTCGGCTATTGTCTTATCTTGGTGATGCCTTTACCTGGCGACGCCTTTCTTGGGCGACGCCTTTGCGAGGCGACACCTTTACCTGGCGATGCCCCAAGCGGTCAACTTGTTGACTTCCTTTCCCTTCTGTGGGGCCCTCGAGCGGTCCCACTGTGTGTTGACTTTGACTTTGACTTTTGGTCAACGCCCTGGGACGGGACGGTACACAGGCCCCCAGTGTTGAGCTGATAAATTATTTTTAGCAAAAAGACTAAGGCCTCGCCCTATTATCCACGTGGCATTCTAATGACGTGTCATTCTCTAATCAGTTGACATGACATTCTCAGCTGACGTGACATTCTCTGTACCGCTGATGTGACGTACCTTCGAGTGCTCTGACGACGCAATGCTCTCTAAGCGAGAAAGGTGACACTTTGGGTCTTGCTCTAATTTCGTCACACGTGGCTCAACGCACGGTGATGTGATTCCAATAGCAAAGAAGAGAATGATTATTGACATTCTTAGGAATCAACTTGAGTTGGACAATTGTTAGGCACTTTTTCTTAGAATTGGATCAATGTTCTAAGTCAAGAACTCACCAAAACTAGCACCAAATCCAAACTCATATGGAAGTT
>Ga0123342_1006354_pt1 | contig 16464 bp, 17 predicted proteins | sample Turbeawhitnodule_FD_89960 | JGI IMG/M metagenome (GOLD analysis project Ga0123342, IMG submission 89960) | Root nodule microbial communities of legume samples collected from Mexico - Turtle bean Mexico white nodule | ecosystem: Host-associated > Plants > Roots > Nodule | place: Mexico: Nepantla... | reverse complement strand
TTTTTTGGTTTGCTCCGTTGCTGCTTCCCTGTCCGCCGTCGCTTCTGCTGCCGCCACCGTTGTTGGCGCTCCCGTGACTCTTCATCAACGTTGGCTTCACACAAGATTGACGATGTTTTAAAACTTTTAATTTTTTTTAATGATTTGGCATATACAAGTGCGGTTAAAGTAAATAACTGCACTCTTAAATGGTATTTATAAATGCGGCTATATAGCCGCATTTATATTTCTTGATTTACAAGTGCGTGTTGATCAAATGTGGCTATAAAGCCGCATTTATAAATTCGAAATAGCCGCATTTGTTTTATGTTTCTGCACTAGTGAATACTCACAAGATAAAACCTAAATGCTAAGAGGAATTCTAACCTTACTAACACCTCACACAATTTATGCAGAATAACTTTTCTTCTATTAATTTCAACTTGTAAAATACACAAGGTAAGCCTCCTATTTATAGGTGAAGGAGTCTTGGAGAACAAGCTAAAGGGGTAGGATGGGAAAAGGGAAAAAATGGGCAGCCTTAGGATTTGATTAAGTCAAACCCGCATCCTAGGCTTGTCCTTCTAGAAACTAGGTCAAAATGCATTCCAAAAGGGTTAGGAACAAGCTAAAATGCTACCCACACCCCCTATTATGCTAAAGGTATCTTATTCTAGCCTATATTTGCTATTTTGACCCCTAAAGAGAGCCAAAATTATTTACAACATATTTGTATCTTATAAGAAGACCAAAAGGAAGAATAGTTGGTGTGATGGTTTATGCTCAGCTCCTATGGTGAGGTCCATGTGATCCTTGGTGGGGTTATGAATTGGTCGTTTAGATGACTGTTCATCATGTGCTTTGTCTTTTGCTTCCTTGATCATCTTCGTAGCTATTTGGGTTGTATAATTTCTTAACCACCAAACATAAAAAATATGGTGTTTATACTTAATTATAATTTTGAAGAATCTTGGAAAAGGATTAAAGGTTAGTCGATAATAGATGAGAATTTTGACAACCTTTTAACTTTGAGTAAAAGTTTCTCAACTATTTTTGGTGTTATAATTGTGATATTAAACATTTTATATATAGTAGTATCATGACTCAACTCAAATTTTCATTAAATATCGTTTAATTAACTATAAATTCAATCAATTAAATATTTAATTGATTAGCTGTAAACTAGATTAAATTTTGATTAGTTTATTCATCTATTTTAACCAATAATTATGGGCCATGATATAGATTTTTATTTAATTAAATTTTATTAATGTCATTGTTTTTAATTTAGATAATAAATTTCTCAATATTTAAATAGATAACTAAATATAAATGTGTTCAATTTTTTATAATAACTTATTTACGTGTGATCATATATGATTTGTGTGAGATTAGATATATTGATGGAGAAGGACAAGGAGAGAAGCTTTCAGTCAATAGAACTTTGATGGAAGGTGGTGGAAGTTTGATGGAGAAAGTGATCTAATGCGAGAAGTGGTGGAAGAGTGTATGCTATGAGATAGGTTCGACCAATTCTCAAGAAAAAGATTCGGTTTCTAAGTTTTTGGATACTAGCCTCAAGAGCCCAAGAACAAGTTTGAGACGCAAATTTTGTATTATATCAATAATCATCCCAAGTTAAAAATACAAAGAAAGGAGAATGCTATTTATAAGAGTGGTGGACGCCTAAAAGGAAGAGGAAAAATGAGGAGAATTCAAATTTCAATCACTCATGTGCTCCTAAAAAGGCGACACAAAGAGTGGATTAAATAATACTTGTCTACTCATGATTTTCACATTTGAAGATGTGCTCAAAATGAGGAAAGCACACACCTTTTCTAGATGATATATGTCATATGGTTTCTCATGGGCTTAAGTGAGTCCAATTGAACGCCTAGCAAGACTCTAACCCTAGTCTACCCACCTACACTACAATGCCTAAATACAAGTACAAGCACGTAGTCTACTTGGCCCAAATACAAGATCCAAATGTCCTAGACTAGATGGCCCAATTACAAGTATGTTTATTCCTACCTTGTACAATTTATTACACATTATAGTTTACCTCTTCAAAGATGATCTTAGACCCAATAAGGGTTGATGGAGGTCTAATCTTCATCCATGCTTTTGGTTGGGGCTCTAAGTCTTCCGTATTTTTATTTTGTAAATGTTGTGGTTGATGATTTTTCATCATCCTTTCCCTCTTGAGAAGGATCTATCCCAAATTTTCATTGTCTCAGTGACAACAATATTTTGGTGTTCATGGTTCTTGCTTCCCTATAGGGTTGAATACCGTCCTATAATAAACACCAAACAAAAATAAGGAAAGTTGCATATCTATAAGCATCACAAGAAAGAAAATTCCTTCAATGGTATAATTGAAAAAGAATTGACTCTTAAAGTTCATTCACCTTGTATCAATGTTAAGACATATGTACATGTTATTACAAGTGTTTTTATTTATTTTTGACTTGATTTTCTATATTTCTCCCTTATAGTGTTTCTATGTTTCTTTGGGTTGCATGTATTATTTAGGCAACTCAACACAAGGTTTATTTGAAATATTTTGAAAAAGATTTTTCTTTTCTTTCTTTAACCTTTCTTATTTCTTAAAATTTTCTTGTCTATGTATTATCATCTTAAGCTTTTTGTCGTAGGATAGCAAGACTATTTTCTTTCTCAATCTCTTTTATTTCTTTTCCGATTTTTAGTTGGGTTTGTACTTGGTCCTTCAGCACTTGGGAATGTGAAAGTGAAAGTGATTTTGTTAGTACGACCATCATGAATAACTTTATTATTGAGTTGTCACAATCATCCTAACAAAATAGGACAAACTTCCATAAGGATTAGATTACATAAAACATTATTTTTATAATGTCTTATGTTAGAATTAGTGGCCTAAACAAGAGGAAGGGGGGTGTTGAATTGATTTCACAAGATTTTCGCAAGAAGTAGAGTGAAAAACTTTGAAAAATCAACCAATTGATTTTCTGTTCAACTCAATAAAATTTCAGTTTTAAGGTTCTTTTCATAAAATCAACCTGTTGTTTTCACGAAACAACCGGTTGTTTATACCAGCAGAATATAAAACCAAGTTAAAATAGTTTATAAGAGAAGAGATAGAGAGAATCACACAAGAGGTTAATACTGGTTCATTCTTAACCAAAAGCTACATCCAGTCCTCAACTAACCATTGAGAATTCACTATGTAATCAAACTTATATTACAAAACACACACCAAGAGTGATGATCTTGAACCCCTCAAGAACACACACCACTCTTTGACAACACCAAAGTTTCCATAAACGCTTCTGAAACTGCCTATACAAGATAATAGAATACATCTGGGTATACAAAGTTATAGTCCACACACTTGAGATGATCCAAAGCTTTTGAATTCTTGAAAAATGTTTTTAAGCAATCTCTATTTCTTAGTCAGTTCAAAATAATGTTAAACAACTTTTATATAACCTCAATCAAGTGGTCAAAGTTGTTAGATAAAAAACCAGAAGTAGTTGAAAGTATTTAAAACAATTTTAAACACTTAACATAATTCTATTATGAAAACAACAAGTTGTTTTCCAAAACAATCAATTGAAATAATTTTTTTGTTAAGGTTTTCATAAAAACAACCAGTTGTTTTATCGAAATAACCGGTTGTTTCTGTTTGACAACAAAGACAAAATAAGCACAACTTTTCTAAATCATTTTGAAAAACACTAAGTTTCAAACAACAGGTTGTTTCGACAATTCTACAAGTTGAAAAACTTGCCTTAGCCTCAAACCCTTGAGTAACAGCTTTTTCAACTAGTTGATTTGAAAAACAAATGAATAAAAATTTCTCAGCTTTAAGAAAATATTTCTTTCAAAAGAGATAAGGATTCAAATGAGTTTGGATCATTTTAAGGAGTGAATTAACAAGTTAAAAACTACTAGACAACACACACACACATCAACAGAGTCTTCAATCTTTCCACATAGATTTGGAGACATCAAAGCATCTTGTTCAACACTATGGAAAACTTCACTTTCACTTGTTGACTCATCCATATTACCATCTTGATTTGAAGTTTATAAGTTTTTGGATAGGAAAATGGAAGGAGATGCAACATTAAATTAACCTAGTACTGCAATAGTTGTAGCATTACTGACTATCCACAGTGAAATAACAAAACATGTTAGAAATTTGACATTTTTGTTAAAAATATTTTTTCTTTAACATACTAGGTTGATTGCGGATGAATCTCCTAACAAGAAGTTTTCCAGTACAAGGATAAGTAGCCTCAACATGGAAATCATATTGGTTGGGCTTTTCTTCTTCCATAGAGGAAGAATGAGAGCTAGCCTCATCTTGACTGCTATACCAATCTTGGCCTCACAAGATCATGGTCCACTTTTTGGGGTATTCACAAGACTTGTGACCTCTACCTAGGCACTTGAAACATTTGATCTCACTAGTACATGTGTAGGTATAAGACTTTTTTTTTTTCTCTCACTTTCTCTTGGTTCTTAGGAGGTTATATTATTTGTTTATCTCTCAAGTATGTTTCCTCATGTGTTTAATCTCTTTTGAGATAAGAACTAGAGTGAACACGTTCTTTCTTGATAGAGGATTTTCATAAAATTTGTTGTTCTACCTTGATACAAAGTTGTACCAAATCATTCAAATCTCTATAAGGTAGAAGCTTAACTCTATCTCTTATCTCAAGGCGCAACCTATTCGTGAACCTATATATAGTGGTGCTTTGTTCTTCCTTATTCTTAATACTCATTAATTATAACTCCATCTTTTATCTATACTCCTTTACATTCATGTCTTTTTGTAGAGTCTTGGGAGCTTATTGATAAGACATGTCTTTACGTCATGACACTTCTTAGATAATCTTAATACTAAATTGAAGGATCATTGTGGAGGTTTCTCTCTCACTCAAGAGAGGTCCATCAATACATTGCATAATCTTAGAAGCATAAAGTTCTTAAGGGTGACTGTCTCTCCTTATTCACCTGATGACATACAAAATTTTCAAACTAAATTCTCAATTTATACCAAAAAAAATTTAACCTTTCCAACAACTCAAATATAATTTTCAATTACCTCGAAAAATTTGTCTCCAAACCAATAGTTGGATACTTCAAAACTCTAGAAATTCTATTTGAAAATCTAATTCAAATAGATATGATCCTTGGTTCATGAACAAAGACAAAATATTATCAAACTCTATAAAAGACGAAATTTAGAAGAAAATAAAATTGAAAGAATAAAAAAGAACTAAGAACAGTGGAAGGACTTCGTGTTTTGGTTATTTGGGAACAACCAAACATTACTTTTACATATACAATATACATATATATTCATATACATATACATTCATATATATATATATATATATATATATATAATGTGAGGATTGGATTGGGAAGAGATATTTGCTGGCAATCTTCCATGCATGTATCTAAAAAATATTTGAAGCGGTGGGCTAGTCTAGTTTGATGTAGATACATATGTATATATTTGTTTAAGTATAGCGGTTTGCTTGCATCTTTAATTTTGGGAAAAAAATTGCTGCTAATCTCTATTCATAAACCAATTGAATTAAATTGAAGGACCACTCAATTTAATATTATTCCGACGTTGAAAAGGAAATAAAAATGATGATTTTTCGCCGATTCTCTGTGACCTCGAAAACTGTGCACTGGCGTAAAATCTACATAATAGGAAAAGCTTTGAATCTCCACCAAAATCTTTTTCTTTGTTATACCAAAGCGTATTTTGATAGTTTTGGCGATATTAATTACATTTATCTGTTAAATTCAAATGTCTCCAAAACCATATTCCTCACTCCACTAACTCTAATACATGAATAATTATATATATACAAAAACACATTAATCTATAGCATATATATATATTAAAAGATAACACTAAAAAAATATGAAACTTTTAGTGACAAAAATAATTAGTTACTATAATAATTAAATTAGAAATTATTTTAAAAATTAATTTTTTTATTATTTATCTTTTATATAAAATTAACTTACAGCAATAGTTTAATATACTCACAAATATAAAATTAATTAAATTGTGCATATCTTCATACAATTGCAAAATTATTTATTATATCATTTAATTTTAACATGACTTGAGTCGAGAGCATTGCGTAAACAATTATCTCCCCCTCTCAAAGTAACTAATTCAGTATTTTGAAGCAAAGGTTTCTCATGGATCAAAAGGAATGACTTTGTCGATAACAAGGAATTAATGTGAAACACTTTGCATGCTTGTAGTGCACATCTTTTTGTAAAATATAAATTTATTTTTTTCAACTGATTAAAATATCATTTTTTATGCATCTATAATATACATTAAATTATGAAGAAAATAAGTTATTCGGGATTAACATAAAAATTCTATATATATATATATTAAAATTATTCATTTTCACAGTAATTATTTTAAATATTCATAAGAACATTGTTTTTTATTGGTTGATATATTTTATAGCATCATTAAACTCTTAAATATATGTGTGGTTGTTAGAAAGAAAAAGAAAATTCATGTTTAATATTTATCTTATGCGAAAACTGGACAAAATATTGTAAATGAGCATAATATCATAAATACATGATAAAAAAATGTGTGTTGCAGTTTAGAAATGAGATGTGTATGAATTTGATTATATAATTTTATAAAATTTGTGTCTCATGAAAATTTTCATTAGGTAACAAGTATAATGTATTCACATTCGTTATGAATGTGATCGTAAAAATGATTATTTAGAAGAAGATTACTTTAGAAGAAAAATTTAAAAATATTAATAGAAATTCTCCCATGACAAAACTAACTTGAAAAAAGACATGCAATAATATATAATTTATAAAATAATTTATTTTAGGGTAGAATAGGAACAAGGAGATGTTCTAACACCTTAAGTAGGAATTCAAATCTCATATTTATAAATAAGGTTTTGATGCTCTCAACCAGGACCTTAGTAATAGGAACCTTTATGAACCTATAGAATACACATTTGAGAAATACAACTCATATAAGCTTTCCAAAGCCTTGTGACTTTTTTGAGTGAGAGTGTTATTTTCTTAATTGACTTGTCTAAGTGACATATACTTCTCTTACCTTCTTGAAGCACCACAAAGAGTTTCAAGAGACCCACCAAAGATCATAACCAACCTTTGGGTTGTATACACTTGATAAAGTATTCACTACTATACCTTATCCCTTTTCCATTCATATCTTATGCATATCATCTATCTTTTGCATTCCATTTCTGGTTCTTTATGTCTTCTTGCTAAGCTTACATCTTTAGTCACTCCATCAATCAAGCTTACCAATAACCACTATAAACCCTAAGGAAACCACACGACCAACCTTCCCATACCACTAGCACCCCTTGTGGTTCTCCAAGAAAACTAAGAAACATCACCCACCTTCTCCTAGTTATGTAGGTCACAACCTTTTAACCTTAACCAACCAAATCACCTCCAAAATTCATAAAACCTTGTTCTATCTCTTTCTTAATAGGTAACCAAAATTCCCTTCCATTAGGTAACCAAAAAGTCCAAGAAAGATAACCAAGATCCACCACCCTTCTAACCAATAATTTCCATAATCGTTACACCTTATTATTTCCCCAATAATCTTTTAAGAACCTATCCTAAACTTAACTTGAAACAAGAAATAACCTAGATCAATTTAGAAAGATTTCACAACCTTCCCATGGCCAGCCAAACCATATTCAACCTAGAAAGAACCTAAGATCAACCATGAACACCAATCTTGGAAGCTTAGTTTATTTAAATCTTGTGTTGCACCTATGAAGCTTGAAGTGAACTGCCATCTTTGTGAGCGGGTTCCCAATAGTACCTATTCCTTTACTATCTCAACTGTCAATTAAATATTTTTTATAAAAAATAAAAAATCATAACTTAAGAGACATGAAAATATCAATGATTTAATATAAAAGGACACACATTCTTTTTTCTTCAATATCAAATATCAAGGAAAAAATTGTATAAATATTAAAATAGATTATCAAATAACAATTGTATAAATATTAAAATAGATTATCAAATAAAAATTGTATAAATGTCAAGTAATTATAGAAAAGAGTAAACATATGTACTGGACAAGAGTGCTCGGGACCTCGGTCCAAGCACTTTTGTTTGGTTAACTTGATTTTTGGGCCAACCTAGACCCAAAGGGCGGGCCATGAGCTCGACCCAAGTGCTGGTAAGACAACTCAAAAAGATACTTAAAATATAAGAAATATTTTGTTTGTTTATAACACATACGATCATTAAAATGCAAATAAAAGTTGTTGAGAATAATATTGTTAGCACCCGAGAATAATGGTGAACATGTAAAACAAAATATTTTCCTGTTGTTAGCACCCGAAGATAAGAGGTGCACGTGAACATGTGGTTTTTCTATTATGATTGTATGCTTTCTGTTGAGGTTATGTTCTCTAAGTAAACTTGGTGGATATCAAACAAGTTGAATTGTTGAGAGAGAGAATGAAAAAATTTGTAATGAAAGACGGTTCTTTAAGTGAAACAATGTTAAAAACCAAAGAGAAAAAAATCAAGTTTTTTAGATTACCTAATAAACTAAGAGTTTATATTATTGAACAAATAATAGAAAATGAGACTCAAACATTCTCTCATAATAAAGAAAAAAACAACAACAAATAAACTAAGGATTTTCAAAACATTATCTTTAGTCCCTAATATATATAAGAACCAGTTTTTATATATAAATATAAATGGGAATGTTAAAATAGATGAAAAGTGAAAATATTAATGTTTTAAGTTAAGAAGTTATATATATAAGTCATTCTTCATTTATCTAAAATCTTTATTTCTTTAAAATTATTTCTTAACAAAATTTTGGAGTTTGATACTCATCCTTTTCTAGATTCAACTCCTTTGTCTTGAAAGATTATTAAGAGTTGGTCAAAAATAGTTGATTAGATTTTTAATAAAATTAAGTTTTTATGCTCCACATAAAGATCTTTATATTGTTTTGCACAAAATGAATAGTACATGCACATCTAACCTAGTTTGTAAAGATAAATCTTGATTAGTCAAAGTTTGTAATGATGTTAATGTATTATGATGCTAGATAAGGTTTACATAACCGTTTCTAATTGTGTTTGTATAGAAATGATGAATAGAGCTCGTATAAAATGTGCATTTGTATGAATGAATAACTAGAATTGTTGTTTTCAATTAAATTGAGACAAATATACTTTGGGTTGTATTAATGAAGAGAAGCTTTGTAAGATAAGATGAAATATTGTCTCAATTCAATTGAATTTAGTAACTTCGCTAAAAAACAAGAATGATGCTCAAGAGATATAACAACAATGTATTTTAATGTTATAACGATGTATTTTAATGTTATGACAAAGTACTACCGCTCAAGTGTCCATTTGGTTGCTTAGGTGATAATGATTCTCACTCATGCCATGAATGATAGTTTGAGCAAGGAAGAAGGAAAAATTAATTCTCTCTCCACCAAGAGTTTGAGCACTCAAAAGCTCGTTTAGTCGCTCAAGCGATGAAGAGTTTGAATCAATTTTCTCTCCATTTTGAGTTTGGTTGCTCAAGCTTTTTAATGATATTTAAGTGACTAGATGTGTATGCTCAAGTGCCTAGATTAATGCTTATGTAGGTCACATCAATTATCTTCCAAGTATGTCGCTCAAGGGTTTTAAATAATACTCAAGTGATATATTATATTGCTCAAGCATTAGTGATGGATGAACATCTTCCCTTCCAAGCCACCATAGTTTCAACCTTATACAAAATGTAAATAGTAGAATAGTAATTTATGGCTTTGTATTTCTGAGCCAATTTAGTATAGGAATGTTGGGCCTTAAGTCCACATTTATAAAGTCTTAAAAGGAAGCCAATTTTCTCTCCAACAAGGCATCCACATATTAATGTTTTTTGAAAATCCATAACAAAATTATGTTATGCTTTGTAAATAATCTTTTAATGTTTTCTTATTGTTTTGGCTCCTGCTTTAAATGTGTTTAACAAACCTTTGGAGTATATAAAGTTTGTTTTACGCTCCTAAAAATTTGGAAAATAGTTTAAACATTTTGAGATTGGGAAAACAGTTTAGACATTTTGAGATTGAGAAAAAAAAAATTTGAGTTTTCAAGATTTGCATCAAGCTTTTGGATTTTCATAAAGGAGTGGAATAGGATTGCGGTAATATTTTGTTTTTGGATATTGATCAGGTGTAATCCTTTCTCTATCTCTTGTATTTATGGAATTGTTGTGTAAGTGCAGAATCAGAGGGTGTTCTAATTTTTGTAGTGTTGTGTGGCAAAGGAAGTGTGTGGCTTGAGGTGTTCAAGGTCACTTCTTTGGTGTGTGGTGTTGTAATTTGGATTTTGATTACATAGTAGATACCTAGTGGTTTTTAAGGACTGGATGTAGCTCTTAGGATAAGAGTGAACCAGTATAAATTGCTTGTGTGCTTTTCTCTTTCCCTGAACTCATTTACATTCTACTTTTAAGTTATTTTAAGCTCTGCTGGTAAAAACAACCGATTGAATCGCATAAACAACCGGTTGTTTTTCTGAATATCAACTTAAACAGTTTTGTGTGTTTAATTCCTTGATTCCTTTCTCTGTAATTCTGCTTTGGCTTTTATTATGCCTTCAAAGTTTGAAAAAATCTTTCATAAACAATTCACCCCCCCTCTTGTTTAAGGCCATATATTCTAACAATTGGCATAAAGAGCTAAGTTCTTGAAAGTCATTCAAGTTTTTCGATCATAAATCTTTTTCTTATGGCTGAAAAATTACCTCTTGGGGAGGGTGCCTCAATAAACAGGCCACCTTTGTTTTGTGGTTTGAATTACCAGTTTTGGAAGGTATGAATGAAAATCTTTGTTGAATCACTAGATAGAGGAATTTGGGATGCAATTGAACATGGCCCTTTTATTCATAAGTTTGAAAAGGATGGTGTTTTTATTGAAAAACCATGGTCCCAATGGACTGATGTTAAAAATAAAAAGGCCAAGTTTGATTGCATTGCTAAGAATATCATCACCTCTGCCTTAAATTCTGATGAGTTTTTCAGGGTCTCACAATGTGATCTGCTAAGGAGATGTGGGATACTCTAGAAGTAACTCATGAAGGAACTAACGATGTAAAGAGGGCAAGCAAACATACTCTAATAAAAGAGTATGAGATGTTCAGGATGCTTAAAGTAGAATCAATTGCGGATGTGAAAAAAAGATTCACTCACATTGTCAATCACCTAATGAGTCTTGGAAAAGTCTTTGACAAAGAAGAGTTGAACATCAAGATCCTCAAGTGTCTTGATAGATCTTGGCAACCTAAAGTCACGACTATCTCAGAATCTAAAGACTTGACATCTTTGACTACAACCTCCTTGTTTGGAAAGCTCAGGGAGCATGAGTTGGAGAGGAACAAGCTCAATGTTCAAGAGAGTGAAGATAAGCATGTGAGAAACATTGCTTTGAAAGCTGCCAAACACAAGAACAACCAAGCTTCAAGTGATGAAAGTGAGGGAGAGACTCTTAGTTTGTTGTCCAAAAAGTTCAACAAATTCTTGAAGAAGAACCTCAACAAAGACTCCAACAAAGAAAGGTATGGTAACAAGAAAACTAGTGATTTTAATGCCAACAATTATACTTGTTATGTTTGTGGTGAACAAGGGCACATAAAGGCTGAATGCCTAAATAAAGAGAGCAAAGAAAAGAAGTCAAGCAAGAAGGAAAAGAAAGGCAAATCAAAAAGAGCCTACATTGCTTGGGATGAAAATGATGTCTCTTCATTAAGCTCCTCATCAAGTGAAGATGAAGAAGCCAATTTGTGTCTTATGGCCAAGGAAGAGAATGATGCAAGCAGTGTAAGTTCCTGCACTTCTTTAAATGCTGAAAATTATGGCCAACTCCTTGAAGCTTTTAAAGAAACACATGAAAAAGCTAATAGATTGGATCTCTTGAACAATCGGTTGAAAGGGTTGAATAACTGGCTTGAAAATAGAGTAAAAGGGAGAAGAGTTGGAAATGCTTTACAAGAACCCTTTCTTGCAAGTGTGACTCACTTATTTGTGAAAATTGTGAATCTCTTGAAAAGAAGGTTCACTATCTTGTGAAAATTGTGGATAAGCTTTCAAAGGGAAAATCCAACTTTGAGACTGTCTTAGCATCTCAAAATTGTGTTTTTGGAAAATCAGGTTTAGGATTTAATCCACAGAGTAAGAAAAGTGGGATTTCAAAGCCTTTTTTAATTGTGCCAGAAAAACAACCGATTGAAAAATTGAAACAACTGGTTGTTACATGTTTTCATTGCATGAAGAGGGGACACTCTGTTAGATTCTGTAAAATTAGGAAATTTTCTTTTCTTAAAGGTGTTATGAGATGGGTTCTCAAGAATTCTGATGTTCCTAGTGATAAAGTTAATGCCAAAGGACCCACATTTGTAAGGGGACCAAATCTTGTTGCTTTATTTTATCTCTTGTAGGAATGCTTGATGGAGAACATAGAGTTGTGGTACCTAGACAATGGCTGTTCCAAACACATGACTGGAGATAAATCAAAGTTTGTGAGTATCAACTTTAAGCAAGAAGGACATGTGACCTATGGAGACAACAATAAAGGAAAGATTCTTGGAAGAGGCACCATTGGAGACAAGAACAACTTTTTGGTTCATGATGTCTTATATGTGGAAGGTCTCAAGCACATTCTTCTTAGCATTAGCCAACTGTGTGACAAGGGTTATCAAGTAATCTTCAAGCCCAATTCTTGTGAGATCTGCCTACCCAATTCAAAGGAAGTTGTGTTGATTGGTAAAAGGGTCAACAATGTTTATCTTTTAGATATCTCTCATCCTACATCTATTGGTTGTCTTATTTCCAAACATGATGAATCATGGTTATGCCATAAAAGAATAACTCATATTCACATGCATCATTTGAATAAATTGATTTCTAAAGATCTTGTGATAGGGTTACCCAAACTCAAGTTTAAGAAAGACCATTTATGCGAAACATGTCAAAAAGGGAAACAAATTAAGCATTCTTTCAAACTGAAAAATGTTGCTTCTACCTCAAAACCCCTTGAGCTGTTGCACATGGATTTATTTGGTCCTTCAAGAACCATGAGTCTTGGTCGAAATTACTATGCTCTTGTTGTTGTTGATGATTTTTCTAGGTTTACTTGGACACTATTCTTGGAGTCAAAGAGTGAGGCGTTCTCTGCATTTAAGAAGCTTGCCAAAAGATTGCAAAACACATGCTGCAACAACATTATTGCTATTAGAAGTCATCATGGAGTGGAGTTCCAAAATGAAAAATTCAGCACCTTCTGTGAAAAGATGGGAATATTTCATAACTTTTCAACACCAAGAACTCCTCAACAGAATGGAGTAGTGGAGAGGAAGAACAGATCCCTTGAAGAACTTGCAAGAACCATGCTAAGTGAATCTTCCTTACCCAAGTACTTTTTGGCTGATGCAGTAAGCACTTCTTGCTATGTGATGAATAGGGTGCTTATAAGGTCAATCTTGAAGAAGACTCCATATGAACTTTTCAATGGAAGGAAGCCAAACATTAGGCATCTAAAATTGTTTGGATGTAGGTGTTTCATTTTGAACAATGGGAAAGAAAATTTGGGCAAGTTTGATGAGAAAGCCGATAATGGCATTTTTATAGGCTATTCTTCAACTAGTCATGCTTATAGAGTCTATAACAAGAGACTCATGAATGTAGAGGAGTCTGTTCATGTGGTATTTGATGAAACTAACCATGCAGACTAGGTTTCTTCGAAGAATTTTGTACAAGAAGATGAGCAAAACATCATTTTGCAGAAGCTAGAATCCTGTCCAAAAAACCAATCGATTGATTCTGCGAAACAACCAGTTGAAATTCTGCAACAGGAAGAGCTGCCAAAGGAATGGAGAATTCCAAGAGATCTTTCTGTGGATAACATCATTGGGCAGATTTAGAAGGGTGTTTCTACACGCAGTATTGTCTCTAACTACTGTAGGCACATGGCTTTTGTCTCCCAAATTGAACCTAAGTTAAATTTCCCACATGGGTTTGGAGAGCTAGACATGCTCAAGGTGTTCCAGAGCTGGGCAAGGGTGAAAAAAGTGTTTATTTCACGAAGGTTAAATAAGTGGGGGAGGAGATTTGGGTTTGTGAGATTCTTTAAGGTTGAAAATGCAGGACGACCAAAGAAGGAACTTGATCAAATTTATATAGGAAACATGAATCTTGATGTAAATATCCCGAAGTACCGGAAAACTGAGCTAGAACCTGGAAGGGAGCAGAGGTGGGAAGGCAAGAATCAACATTTGGTGTTACCAAGAGAGCCTAGGAAGCAGGGTGTGGAGGGTCCGGTGGTCAGTGGGAGGATGAGAAGGAAGGAGGTCTGGATGGAATAAAAAGGTAAAAAGTATTTTGTTGATATAGTCAAGGAAGGTTCTCAACATCAATGGAAGGGGCCATTAATTACGACACACCAACAGACCCTACCATGGATGATAAATAACACTATTGGCCAATTCAATGCAGAGTTGGACTACGACCAATTGGAAGAGGAGTTCGTGAAAGGAGGTATGGACATGGTCAAGTTGAGATATATGGGTGATAGATTGACCATGCTCACGCCAAGAGAAGGGGAAAGCATGGAGGCACTAAAAAAACTCAACAAGGAGTGGTTCGAAAGCGTCTTTGATAATATTGAACAGTGGTTTGAGAATCTGGTAGCGGCCACAAAATTGTATGGGTTAGATGCTATGGATTTGCTTTCTCTTTGTGGAATGAGGATTGTTTTTCCAAAGTGGTAGGAGAAATAGCAACTTTGGTGTCCATTGATAAATCGTTGTTATGGGAGAACCTAGAATACGCCAGACTCCAAGTGTAGTTATAATGGTTTTGGCTCTTTGGATAGTGTATCATCGTTGGAGAGATACATAGAAGAAACAGAGTTGTCGGTTAACAGTTGTGAGGAGGAGGAGGGCCAGAATGACGGAGGGGTTAGAAGGTCAGAGGGGGAGGAGAACGACAGAGATGACGGGGAAGGTGGAGACCAGGCTCTGCAAATGAAAAAAAATCAGGTTTTGAGGAGTCAGCGACTTATACTAAGTCAGATTAAAGTTGGTGAGAGTTTCATTAATAAGGGAATGAAGGTCCAGAAGGTGTCAGAAGAGATTATTTTTGTCAACCCATCTGCTTGCGATGTCGGTAATGTGGAAGGCAATAATTGTACTGAACATGAGGAGCTGACTAAGCTAGTGGTGGATGTTGAGCATAGTAATTCTCTTTGCACACCCAAATCTGTTTTGGGCCAACAAAGCAGATGGCCCAGTGGGAGGTATGGCAAGACTCAAGGCCAACCCATGTGGAAGTGGGTGTAGGGGGTGTTCTGCACGAGTGTGAGAAGTTAACATGTGATGATGCGCTTATGAGAAACCAAATTGAAGGTTTGGTGTTGCGGGAGCTAGTAGAAGGAAGCAAGGTTGTTGAAAGGCTGAGGAAAACCAGAGATGAGGACGTGATAGGGGGAAGCAGGAACAAGTCTTCACCTCGCACATGTAAGAAGAAAGGGTTGTGGGAATTGGGAGAGCCAAGCACCCACCCTAGGCGTTCGACGAGATGAAGTGCGAGGTCAACTCGGGTAAGGAATTCTTCCTCTTGCACAACCGGAATCCTTACAGCAACAATCTCTAATGGGGATATTTACAACTGTAATGCTCGTTTTTGTGAATTGAAAGTTGTGGAGGAACCAACTATGTTATGGGAGGTAGATAAACATATGGGTATTGCTTGCAGAGGGGTTGAAACAGAGGTGGTTAAGGAATATTAGAGTATGAAAGCGAGAGACGCGAAGTGTAAGCAGAGGTTTGAGGAGGGCAATAAACCTAGTTTTTTATGTTGATAATCAATTTGAATATAAGAGGTTTGGGGGGAGGTACCAAAGCTAGATATTTGATAGAAATCATCGCGAGTGAGGGAGTAGAATTCGTCTGCATACAAGAAACAAAAACCATGGTCTTTTCAGAGGCTAGATGCTTTGCATTATGGGGGGAAAATAATATTGGGTGGATACACAATGAAGGGGAAAATGGAGGAGGAGTCTGTTGTCCATGTGGAAGAAAGAAGTGTTCGGTTATGAAAGTCATGTTATGGGGAAGGGATTCATTGCTATTTCCGGGCAGCACTAAATACTTTCTCATAGATGTGTTATAGTTAATGTTTATGCTGCTTGCGCCTTGAGAGAAAAGGAGAGGCTTTGGGAGAAGTTGACTAATATTAAAGCGGTATCACAGGATCCGATCTGATGCTTATTGTTGATTTTGACTTAATCCCAAGTCCCACATCGGTGGGTTCATTGTTTAGGAAGGAGGTTTGAGGGTTATAAATTAAACTCTCCTCCTTCACTGTTATATATCCCAATTTGTAATATCTTCTCCCATAATAATA